>Ga0224506_10001744_pt1 | contig 15385 bp, 11 predicted proteins | sample SF_Jan12_sed_USG_2_FD_169108 | JGI IMG/M metagenome (GOLD analysis project Ga0224506, IMG submission 169108) | Sediment microbial communities from San Francisco Bay, California, United States - SF_Jan12_sed_USGS_8_1 | ecosystem: Environmental > Aquatic > Marine > Sediment | place: USA... | reverse complement strand
TGGATTGGATCGTCGGCAACGCCTGGCACTAGGCATGATTCACATTGCCAATGCTCATATGGAGCGAGCGCTTCGTGTGATCTCGGTGGAGCGAGGGGAAGATCCACGGGAAACGGTGTTGGTTTCTTTTGGGGGAGCCGGAGGGCTGCATGCCTGTGATCTGGCCAGAGCCTTAGGGATTCCCCATGTGTTGATTTCGCCCATGGCGGCGACCTTGTCAGCCTTAGGCATGCTAGCGGCGGATGTGCAATTGGATTATGTGCACACGGTCATGTTACCGAATGAGACTGAGTTTGAGCAGCTTGAATCGCACACGAGAGCCATGGTGCAACAGGGGAATGATGATTTGCGTCGGGAAGGCATTGCGCCGGAACAGGCCGTGATCACCCGAACGGTCGATGTTCGATATGTGGGACAGTCTTTTGATTTGCAGGTGCCGCTGACGTCGAATTTCCGCCAAGCGTTTGATCGAGTGCATCAGGAAGCCTATGGCTATTGCCAGCCAGGCGCGCCCATTGAAATGGTGAACGTACGAGTGCGAGCTCTTGGCCGCGTCACCCCTCCTTCCATTCCGCGTCACCCGTTAGGATCAGCGGACCCATCTGTAGCCAAATGGGAAGAGCGCCCAGTTGTGGTGGGCCAGGGTGTTCACCGCATCCCGCATTTTTGGGGGAATCGTTTGCGTCCGGGGCACCACGTGTCTGGACCGGCCATTCTGGTCTTGGATGACACGACGGTCTATCTAGGGGCACATGACAAGGCCACGATTGATGTCTATTCGAATATCATCATTGCGATTGGAGCGACCGATGGATGATCCCATTCGCACAGAAATCATGAAGCACCGGCTGGTGTCGGTTGCGGAGGAAATGGGCGCACGTTTGCAGAGAGCAGCATTCTCTCCGAACATTAAAGAACGCTGCGATTTTTCGTGTGCGGTATTTGATGCATCAGGGAACCTTGTGGCTCAGGCGGCCCATATCCCGGTGCATTTGGGCGCCATGCCCCTTTCGGTGCAAGCCTGCCTGGACACGCTGACCTTTTTCCCTGGTGATGTGGCGATGGTGAATGATCCGTATCGTGGCGGCACTCACCTGCCGGATATCACCGTGGTCTCGCCCATTTTCGTGGAGCAGGACACCACGCAGACGTTGTTGGGTTTTGTGGCTAATCGGGCGCACCATGCCGATATCGGTGGCATGTCAGCCGGGTCGATGCCGCTCTCGCAAGAAATCTTTCAAGAGGGATTGATCATTCCGCCGGTAAAAGTCATGGTAGGTGGAAAGAACAATGAGGATGTGTGGCGATTGCTCATGGCCAACGTGCGGACACCGGAGGAACGATCAGGAGACTTGCAGGCTCAATTGGCAGCCAATCACATCGGCATTGAGAGGATGCAGTCGTTAACAAAGCGGTTTGGTATCTCAACACTTCTGGAAGATATGGACGCTCTGCTTCGATATAGCGAACGCATGACCGGTCAATTAATGAGCCAGTTGCCTTTGGGCTGCTATCGCTTTGAAGATGCCTTGGATAACGATGGCTTTTCGGAAGAGCCTGCGATCATTCGTGTCGCCATCACGATTGACGAGGAAGAGGCCACCGTGGATTTTTCCGGAACTGACGTTCAACGGCCCGGGAGCATCAATGCCGTCTATCCGGTCACCTTGTCGGCCGTCGCCTATGTCTTTCGGTGTGTGTTGGGTTTAGATATCCCGGCCAACAGCGGCTGCCTGCGACCCATTCGCATCATTGCGCCGGAAGGGACATTGGTGAATGCTCGTCGCCCCGCGGCGGTGGCAGCCGGGAATGTCGAAACCTCGCAGCGGATCGTGGATGTGTTATTGGGCGCCTTAGCGCAAGCCTGTCCTGGACGTATTCCGGCGGCCAGCCAGGGCACCATGAACAATATTACTATCGGTGGCTGGGATGAACGTCATGGTCGTCCCTTTGCCTATTACGAAACCATCGGTGGCGGCATGGGAGCCGGCCCCCATGCGGATGGGGTTAGCGGTCGCCACTCACACATGACCAACACGCTCAACACGCCAGTTGAAGCTTTGGAATATGCCTATCCATTCAGAATTTCACGTTATGCTTTGCGAGGAGGATCTGGTGGTAATGGACAGCATCAAGGAGGGGATGGTCTCGTGCGGGAATATGAATTTTTGCAACCTGCTGAGATCACGCTGTTAACGGACCGGCAAGTGACCAGACCCTATGGTTTGGCGGGTGGTGAGCCAGGGCAACCAGGCCGAATTGGCCTGCAGCAAAATGGAGTTGAGCAAGACCTTCCAGGAAAATGTTCGATACCGGTGCAAAAGGACGATGTCCTCACCATCGAAACCCCAGGCGGCGGCGGATACGGAAAACCCTGAAGACGTCCCAACGGGACGTCTCTACAACCAATCCATCTTTCTTCTCTTGTCCTTTCTTGTCATCCGCGCAAGCTTTTGGCGGGGATCCATCTTTAAGGCTTTTCTATCCACCTGGCGACCAAGGTCAGGAAAAATTTGGTTCTGTTCGGTCACGTCTGCAGGGTGCTGTTAACATCCCTCCCCAAAATACCAAAAAGATTCCGGCCAACGATTTGCCGGAATGACGACAATGGGATCGAGTCGGGTTTTATAGTCATTTCAAATAACTTCCAAACGATTATTCCATTTCCCCCAGTCGTCTCCTCTCATGTCTTTTTGTATTTGTCGCCTGCTGACTGGCCTTTTGGGGGACGCTCATTAACCGGGACGGCCTTGTTTGAGATTCTATGGTTTACGTCAAGCCTTTTGTGAGCCGATCCGGGTTAAAGGTTGTGTGATACCGGTGAATGGACCAGGCAGCCCGGGCAATTTTGCGAGCGATAATGACTAACGCGGCCGTGCCACTCCAGCCTTGGGTCCGATAGGCGTCGTAGATGGGTTTCCAGGCTTTGGTTCTGACAGCAGCCATGGCGGCATTAAAGAGCAACCGGCGCAATTCAGCCGGGCCTCGTTTGGACAAGCGTCGGCGCCCGGTCTTTTGCCCCGAGTCCTTGGCCCGCGGGTCTAATCCCGTAAAGGCGACGAAGGCATCGGCATTGCGGAACGGCACCCGCTCCAAAGTATTGGTGAGGCTCAGCCCGACCAACGGGCCGACGCCGACAATCGTTTCGACGCGCAGTTGGGCGTCTCGATGCTCGCTTGACCGGGCTGCCAGTGTCGCCATGGTCGTATCGAGCTTGGCCAGCAAGGCATCCAACTTCCGGATCACCGCTTGAACGTCAGGGGTAAACCCGCTGAGGGTGCTCATCGTGAGCTTGAGCATGCCCTTGATCCGGACGATCTTGGCCCGCCGCCGAATTAACCGGTCGAGCTGGCGTTGGGTCGCCGTCGGTGGGGTGTACGGTGGCAAGCCTCGATGTTCTTGAGCCACCAAACGGGCCAACAAGATCGCATCGACCCGATCGGTTTTCGCCCGGGTCCCCATGGCCTTGGCATCATGCCGGGTCTCTCTCGGATTCAGGAGATAGACGGTGTGGCCGTGGGCATGCGCCAGGTCGGCTAGGACCTCATGATAGGAGCCGGTGGATTCGAGCCCGAGGCGACTGCCGGCGGGCAAGGACTTGAGCCACCTGCGGAGGGAAGCTCGCTGATTGCGAATCTCCTGAACCGGAAAGTATTGCTCGGCACACGCCACGACCACGGTGTCTTTGGCTACATCGACTCCGACATTCAAAACGGGTTGCATACGCGTTGCCTCCAATAGTAAAGGGTCAATGATGGGGTGGGCCACACCAACGTCAGCTTGTGTCCAAATCGGCGGTCATGCGTGATGCCGCAAGATTCTTCATCGACGTTGGGGGTGTGGATGGGAGAAGTCTCAAACGGTCTGTCCAGTAGCTGGCAGATGCGGAGCGAGGTCCCTCCACCCCCGAGCCCCCTGACCTTCTCAAAAATGAAACGAAAAGACCATACAAGCGGAGCGAGTTGGTCCGCTTTCCTCAGATTAGCGTCAGACCCATCCTAATCTGGCCAGACTGGGTGACAGTGGTTTTGGGTCCTTTTGCCGCAACAAAAGGGCCTCGGCTGCCAGGCCGAAACCCGGCCATTCACAGAAACCGCTTGGCAAGCAGAGGAAGAGTGGAACGAGGGAGGGAGCAGATACTGGTGCCAGGGAACCTAATAGGAAATTAATTGGAACAACTATAGAGGCGAGATCCTCTGGCGGGGCGGGTATGGAGTTGCGCAAATCATTTTTTATGTTAAATGGTGTCTTGGGTTCCGCCTGAGAGGTCTTCTTTCCCCCTCCTACAAAACTGGGGTGAGGGTGACTGGCTACCTTCGAAAATATTTCTTGTGAAAGGGCGGGGAAGGCATTCACAATCGGGTGTGCTCATGGTACGCTTTCTTCGATCGAATTGGAGACGATATGTCAGAATTGGATCGGGAGATTCTAGATGGCTTGTATGGAAGCCGGGGTAGAAAGAAGGCTCTGGTAACCGGTATCTAGGGAAACAAGGCTTTTTCATTCCGCGACCTTCTTTGCCATTTCATACCCACGATGAAACCCAATTCTTGAGTTTCACTTATCGATTCGAGCCGCACGTTGAGGCTCGCATTCCTTTTTTCCCAGTTGTGCGTTTATACATACCTCGTCTGAATCTTGATCGAAGGTGTTCTTGAGGTCAGGACGTAGGTTCAGGCTTTCGTGGCTTTTTGACGAGGGTTTCAGCAGATGGTTGATTGGGCCTCGACGCAGACTTATTGACTGCTGAGAGTCCGTGTTTTGGTAGCCGGGCGTCAGGGCTCACCATCCTCTGAAATCGGTCTTAAGATTGGCTGGATATTCAGCCGATGTAGTGGATCATTGAGGGATTGGGTTTTTGCGTAGTGGGACATCTTAATTACCCTTATCACAGGAGTGAATAGTGCAGACCAGTTATGTGAATTCCGGGTTAGATTACGAGGGCATTTCATCGTTGGTATGTGCTCCGCCGCTTTGCCATGATGCATCACAGGCTGATACCCGTTCCCTGACACCCAAGCTCGAAGAGTTTCTCGCCAGTCGTCCTGAGACACCGTTTTTAGCTATTGATCTTGCTCACGTCCAAAGCAAATATCTTGAGCTACAACGGGAATTTCCCCATGCCGCGATTCATTACGCGGTGAAAGCCAATCCTTCCCCCGAAATTATTCAGCTCTTAGCGGCGTTGGGTTCTCGCTTTGATATTGCGAGCCGCTATGAACTGGATTTGTGTTTATCTCTGGGCGTGTCGCCCCCTTGGTTGTCGTATGGCAATACGGTGAAAAAAGCCGTGGATATTGCCTATGCCTTTGCCTGTGGGGTTCGGATTTTTTCGTTTGATAGTGAGGCTGAGCTTGAAAAGCTGGGGAGGTATGCCCCAGGGGCCGACGTGCAATGTCGGTTGCTGAGCCAAGGGAAAAGCGCTGATTGGCCTCTTTCCAAAAAATTCGGGTGTGATCTGGAAATGGCCTATGCGTTACTCCTCAAAAGTCGCGATCTTGGCTTGAACCCCATCGGAGTCACGTTTCATGTGGGTTCTCAACAGACGGATCCTCAGCAATGGGTTGAGCCGATGCACCAAGCGGCGGAATTATACCGTCAATTGGAGAGGCAGAATCTTGAGCTGGCTTGGATCAATATTGGTGGAGGACTCCCGGCCACGTACCAAGCGGCACTTTTCCCATTTTCGTGTTACGCCCAAACCATTCAACAGGCCCTTTTGGATGCCTTTGGCCCGACCCCTCCTCAACTCATGCTTGAACCTGGGCGGTTTCTGGTGGCAGATGCCGGGGTCATTCAAAGCGAAATCGTGCTGATTGCGCATAAATCACGGGGAGATCTCCGGCGATGGGTCTATCTCGATATAGGAAAATTTGGTGGGTTGGCCGAAACCATGGATGAATGTATTAAATACCGCCTGCGTACTCACCGTTTTGGCCCGATGGGATCGGTGATCTTGGCGGGCCCCACCTGCGACAGTGCAGACGTGTTGTATGAGAAGACGCCTTATGCCTTGCCGCTGGATTTGGCTATCGGGGATCGAATTGAAATTTTAAGCACTGGCGCGTATACCAGCAGTTACGCCTCTGTGGGATTTAATGGATTTCCACCCTTGCGGACCTATTGCTTGTAGGCATGCGATTCAATGAAAGTCGTCTTATCCGTCTATGGGCACAGACAGCATTGATGACACCATAACCCACGATCCGTCTCGACGAAACTTGCCGAAATTTGAGGTGGGGGCTGTGGTGGTCACAGGCCTTGTGCACCTCTTCTTGACTCAATTCGGGGCGAAGGGGCTGTCAGTTTTCTTCGCATCCGTCTTCTGGCTTGGGTATATCAGATGGCGGGTTCGAGGGGATGCGCGCCTGTGGGTGCAGTGGGGTTTTCATGGGAAGAATTTGTGGCCCACCTTCGCCTGGCCCACTGGGATCTTTGTGGTCGGGGTGAGCGCGATGGCTTGGTATGGACTGGTGAATGGTCGTGTTCTTTGGCAAGGCCACCTTGTGTTGTTACTGCTGCTCTATCCACTTTGGGGAATCCTCCAACAATTTTTAGTACAAGCCCTCGGTGTGGCCAATCTCATGACGTTGTTTCCCAGGCAAGGGGTGAAGGTGGCGTTGCCGGTCGGCGTGCTTCTATTTTCACTAGTGCATTATCCAGATGGGTGGTTGTTGATGTTAGGCACGGGTGTTATGGCCTGTTTCTTTATCCGGGGTTAGCTCTGTTAAGTCTTTATGGAATTTTTGACAAGTCACGGACTGCACCGGTATCTGCGCTACTTACGAAGGCGGCGTAGGTTTTCAAGGCGACGCTAACTTTTCGGGGACGTGGTTTAACCGGCTTCCAGCCTTGCTGGTCTTGTTGTGCGCGGCGAGCTTGTAAGATGGCGTTGTCTACCAGGACGTTTATGCTTCGATTGGGAATGTCGATCGTGATGCGATCTCCATTCTGTACTAATCCGATTGCACCCCCTGCTGCGGCTTCGGGTGAAATATGACCGATTGAGAGACCAGAGGTTCCTCCGGAAAATCTCCCGTCAGTCAGGAGCGCACAGGCTTTGCCCAATCCTTTGGATTTAATGTACGACGTGGGATAGAGCATTTCCTGCATGCCAGGTCCTCCTCGCGGTCCTTCATAACGAACAATGATGACATCTCCCTCTTTCACTTTTCCCTCGAGGATATTGGCGACGGCCTCTTCTTGAGATTCGGTGATGTGGGCTGGACCGGTGAAGACTAAGATGGATTCGTCCACGCCAGCCGTTTTCACCACACAGCCGTTTTCCGCGATGTTGCCTTTCAATACAGCCAATCCTCCTTCGCGACTAAATGCATGTTCGACAGAATGAATGCATCCTTTCTCTCGATCGGTATCCAGCGTGGGCCAGCGGGTGGCTTGGCTAAAGGCTTCTTGTGTGGGAATACCGGCTGGCCCGGCTAGAAAAAATTTAGCCACGTCGGCATCGGGGTTGCGCATGATATCCCATCTGTCTAAAGCAGCTTTGAGGGTTGGGCTATGCACTGTGGGCAGTGAGGTATGCAGGACGCCGGCTCGATCTAATTCTCCGAGAATACCCATAATGCCTCCGGCACGATGCACGTCTTCAATATGATATTGTGGAGTATTAGGAGCCACTTTGCAGAGTTGTGGAATTTGTCGTGACAAGCGGTCGATATCATCCATGGTAAAGTCGACTTCGGCTTCATGGGCAATAGCCAACAGATGGAGGATGGTATTGGTGGATCCTCCCATGGCGATATCAAGGGCGACACAATTCTCAAAGGCCTGTTTGGTGCCGATGCTGCGCGGTAAGATACTCTGATCATCCTTGTTGTAGTAGCGATGGGCTAAGTCGACAATTAAGGACCCCGCTTCTTCGAACAAGCGTTTTCGATCTGCATGGGTTGCCACGATTGTCCCATTCCCTGGAAGGGCGAGTCCCAGGGCTTCAGCAAGGCAATTCATGGAGTTGGCGGTAAACATGCCGGAGCAGGAACCGCAGGTCGGACACGCACTGCGTTCGTACTCTGCCACTTTTTCGTCAGAGGCTTTGTCGTCCACAGCAATGACCATGGCATCGACCAAGTCGAGGCGGTGGTCAGCTAACGCTGTTTTTCCAGCTTCCATAGGGCCGCCCGTGACGAACACAACGGGAATGTTGATGCGCATGGCGGCCATGAGCATGCCCGGTGTGATCTTATCGCAATTGGAAATGCACACGATGGCGTCCGCGCAGTGGGCATTCACCATATATTCCACGGAGTCTGCAATCAGGTCTCGAGAAGGGAGGCTATAGAGCATGCCATCGTGCCCCATCGCAATCCCATCATCCACCGCAATAGTGTTGAATTCTTTAGCCACCCCGCCGGCTTTTTCAATCTCACGGGCCACAAGCTGCCCCATATCTTTCAGGTGGACATGACCTGGGACAAACTGTGTAAAGGAATTGGCCACCGCAATGATTGGTTTGGTGAAATCGTCATCTTTCATGCCGGTCGCACGCCACAATGCGCGAGCCCCCGCCATATTCCGGCCACTCGTTGATGTATGAGAGCGATAAGTCGGCATGGGTGTTCTTTCCTCTATAAGAATGAATGATCGAGATGGTACAGAAAATAACCCTAGCAGATCCCTGGTGTCGGACGGTAGCACCTTTGGAGGAACTCTGTTCCCTCATGAAGTCTCACCCTGAGTAGCGTTCTGATTGCGATGTTAACCAATCCCAACTCAAATCGAATGCGTGCGTGGCTGGAATTCGGAGCAGTCTTTTTAACAGGGCTGCTTTTTTGGGGATTCGTGCATGTGGGGGCCAAGGGACTGTTTATTGCGGTGGCTAGCGTCAGTTGGATGAGCTATATCGTATGGCGGGTTCGGTCGGATTCAAGTCTGTTGGAGAAATGGGGTTTCCACGCAAAGAATCTCTTGCCTGCCTTTGTGTGGCCAACGGTGATTTTTGTGATTGGCGTCGTCCTCATGGCGGGGTATGGGATGGCTCATGGTCGAATTCTTTGGCCAAGCCATCTTTTCGTGTTGCTGATGCTCTATCCGGCATGGGGTATTCTTCAGCAATTTCTTGTGCAAGCGTTGGGTGTGGCCAATCTTGTAGCACTCTTTCCAGGTCAAGGTCGGATGGTCGCAATGCCGGTGGGAGTCCTTCTGTTTTCTTTGGTGCATTATCCGGATGGGTGGGTGTTGATGGTGGCGACGGGCGTCATGGCCTGTTTCTTTATCCCCTGCTATCTCCGTGATCGCAATCTTTGGCCGTTGGGTTTGTATCACGGGTGGCTCGGCACCTTCTTTTATCTATGGGTGCTTGGGAAAGATCCATGGATTGAGGTTTTTGGAAAATAACATTCTTTCTTCCTCTCACTTGACCCCAGGGCAAAGGGGAGAGTAGAAAAACGAGAGAATATTATTCGTTTGAAAAGGGAGATGTGTTGATATGGAAAATAATCCGCTCATTATTTCTGATGAAGAACGTAAAGCCCTTCTCTATGAACGGTTCCGGGATGTGTGTTTGGTGGAGAAGGAAGTGTGGACCGAGATTTATATGCCGCGTCAAGTCGAGAAGGGCATGGTGCTCACCAATCAGCATGAGTGTTTTGAGGTGATCATTGATGATCCTGCCATCGAAGATGCGTTGGAAGCGAATATTCCTTTAGGCGCGAAGTCCCTCGGTGCGGCCATTGCGGAATATAAAGATCACATTTCGTTCCGGAAAAAATAGAAGAGATCGCTGTTCGCATTCTTCCTGTACTGCCAGAAGCTCTCGTCAAGCATGAGGCGAAAGGGGAGTCAAACTCTCGGCAGTTCACGTCTGATTGTTCACCTTTTGGGGGATCTTCATGAAGATTTTTCAGCAGTGGACCCGGATAATGACCGTCTTGAGTCTGCTCATATGGGCAGGTTGTGCCAATATGACGTCGCCAGAAACCTCTGACATTCATTCCAGGTCCATTCCAGTTTCGCTCCCCGAGCGCATTGAGGATTTGGCGGGAGCTTGGAAATATAAGGATGCGGCCGGTGAGGGAATCATCCTCTTGAATACGGAAGGGAACGGGGCCTATGAGTGGGAAGGGGGACGATTCGAGACCCTCTCCTTAGAGAACGGAACGTGGACGGGTGTCTGGATTCAAGAAGGGAATGATCGTGAAGGGGGGTTCACGTTGACGTTTTCTGACAGTTCCTCAGTTGCCGAAGGTGAGTGGTGGTACACGCGTATTGGAAAAGACGCCGATCCTCTCCAGCCTGGCGGAACATTTAGGATGAGCCGGTCCTCTGCTGTTCAGGTTTCGAAATGATCGAACCCAAGTCTTTCTCTGGTTTTTCGTCAATCCGACTTAATGCATGACAGGGTTTTGCGCTGGTGGGGTGGGGGATGCGGGCGGAACAACTTTATTCCCGCTATTTGTTGGAACGGGTTGCGTGAGCCCGGCTTCGAGCGCTTCTTCAATTGTTGCCACAAAAATCAGCGATAATTCGTTTCGTACCGCTTCCGGGACATCTGGAAGATCTTTCTCGTTGGCCTTTGGCAGCATGATGCGGCGCAATCCTATGCGATGCGCGGCGAGGAGTTTTTCTTTGATGCCGCCGACGGGTAACACAAGTCCACTTAGGCTAATTTCCCCCGTCATGGCTGTATCTTTACGAACGGGAATTCGTAACAACAGCGAGGCCATGGCACAGGCCATGGTCACGCCGGCGGAAGGTCCATCTTTTGGAATCGCGCCTTCGGGCACATGAATGTGCATGCCATTGCGTTTGAAAATCGCAATGTCCAATCCAAAGCTTTCGGCACGTGACCACAGATAGCTTCGGGCCGCTTGTGCCGATTCTTGCATAACTTCCCCAAGCTGTCCGGTGATGGTCAGGTCGCTCCCGCCAGGGAGCAACGTGCTTTCTACGTAGAGCACATCGCCGCCGGCTTCCGTCCATGCCAAACCGGTTGCCACTCCTAACGGGAGGGTCTTCCGCGCTTCCTCCGGCATGTATTTTTCAATACCTAACCAATCTGATAGTTCAGTTTGGTAGATGGTGAGTGCGGGAGTCGCGTCTTCTGGAAGCGTGTCCGCCAGTCGCAACGCCACTTTTCTCGTGAGCTTCCCTAGCATCTGTTCCAGTTGTCGTACCCCGGCTTCACGGGTATAGCGTTTAATAATATGCGGGATCACATCCTCTTCTAAGGTCAGCGGCTTTTCTTCCAGCCCCGCATCTTGAAGACGGCGTGGCCATAAGTATCGGTTCGCGATTTCAAATTTTTCCTGATGACTGTACCCAGCGAGCCGGATGATTTCCATGCGATCCATGAGCGGACGGGAAATGTTCTCCAAAGAATTTGCGGTTGTAATAAACATAACCTTGGAAAGATCAAATGGTAGATCCAAATAATTATCGCGGAACGTATGGTTTTGTTCGGGGTCAAGAATTTCTAAGAGCGCCGACGCGGGATCACCGCGAAAATCCTGACCGACTTTATCGACTTCGTCCAACATCAAGATAGGATTTTTCGCACCAGCTCGCCGAAGGGCCTGAATCAAACGGCCAGGCATGGCACCCACATAGGTCCGTCGATGGCCGCGAAGCTCGGCCTCATCATGAAGGCCGCCTAAGCTGAGTCGCTCAAATTTTCGCTCCAACGCGCGAGCGATGGATTGCCCCAAGCTGGTTTTTCCAACGCCTGGTGGCCCCACCAAACACAGAATGGGAGATTTAGCCGAGGGATTTAATTTCAAAACAGCCAAATGTTCGAGGATGCGTTCTTTGACATCTTGAATACCATAATGGTCTTCATCCAACACGGATCGAACATGGGCCAGGTCAAGATGATCCTCCGTGACCGTGTTCCACGGTAACTCTAGGACCAATTCAAGGTAGCTGCGGATAATTTGGTGGTCGGGAGAAGCAGGAGGTAACTTGATGAGGCGTTTCAATTCCCGAGTCGCCTCTTTCAGCACCACTTCGGGAAGGTCGGCTTCTTCGATACGGGTTTTCAGCTCACCCACATCGCCATCCAGCGCTTCAGTTTCTAGGTCGCCGAGCTCCTGTTGAATTTCTTTGAGCTGTTGCCGGAGAAAGTATTCGCGTTGAGATTTGCCGATTTCAGCTTGGGCCTGACTGGCAATTTCGTGGCGTAATTTGAGGATATGGAGTTCGTGGGCTAAGGCGCCGTACACCTTGCGTAACACTTCTTTCGGGTCAGATTGCTCTAAGAGGCCTTGCAGGCGTTCCACATTTAGGTTGAGGAGAGAGACGAGGCGATAGGCGACCAATAAGGGATCCTTTTCCGCTCGAAGCACGGACACGAGTTCGCTCACGCCTTGCGTGGACAGCAATTCCGGTAACTGTCCGATCAGATTGAGCAACTCACGATGAAGGGCTTCAAGTTCAGGGTCGGATTCAACGGTAATGGGTAAGCGTCTGGCTCGAACCATCATGTGGGGCTCGGTCTGCTCCAGTTTCAGGAGCACCATGCGCTCGATGCCTTGAGCAAGCACTTGCAAGTGCCCTTCAGATGTCTTCCCCATTTGTTTGAGGACCGCTTTGGTGCCAATGAGAAAGAGATCATCAAAGCCAGGTTCTTCGATTTCAGAATCCCGCTGGGTCACCATCAACAGCGCTTTGTCTTCGGTATTCATGGCCGCTTCGACGGCCGCCATGGATCGTGTGCGCCCAATGGTAAAAGGAACCAACGTTTCGGGAAACAGGACGGTTCGTTTCACGGGGACTAAGGGAATAGAAACAATGAGTTCGGTATCGGGTGTGGATGTATCCATAGTTGTTCCGTGGTGTCTTAAGCCAATCTGGAAAATGAAAATTGGTGCAACGAGACCTCCTCATAAGATAGACACAATTCACCGTGAGTCAACCAATCGGTCAATTGCGGGTGGTCCTTGGCTTGACGAATTGGGAGGAGGCTCATACAATAGTAAGTGAATACTTACTTATATGAAGAAATTTTCAGCCAAGCCCACTCGTCCGCGTATCTCCGCCGTCGCTCGGAAGGCTAGTATTATCCGATCGGCAGCCGCCCTCTTTGGAGAGAAAGGGTTTAACGGAACAAAGACACGTGAAATCGCAGAGCGAGCCGGGGTCAGTGAAGCCTTAATTTTTAGGCATTTTCCGAGCAAAGACGAGTTGTATGCGGCCATTCTGGCAGAAGACTCTCCCCTTCCAGGTTTGCGTAAGCGAATTGAGGGGTTGGCAGAACAACGAAAAGACGTGGAAGTCTTTACGGTGATCGCGGACACGATTGTGGGAGGGGCGCCAGATCAGAACCTCATGCGGCTCATTCTTTTTAGTGCTTTAGAAAATCATGAACTCTCAGACATGTTTTTCCAAAATCATATTCGTCAGTTTTATGAGGTGTTGGCATCGTATATTGAACTTCGGATTCAAGATGGCGCGTTTCAGCCCGTTCCTCCCATGGTGGCAGCTCGGGCGTTTATGGGGATGTTGATTTACCACCGATTACTGACTGTCCTCTTTCGAGCGACAGTGCCTCAAAAACCGCAAGAGATTGTGAGCACATTTGTGACGGTTTTTATGAATGGCGTACTCACCGAATCAAGTCAGGGGAAGAAATCCAAATCTCCAACTCGTTCATCGAAGAAATCAAAGAAAACCCCACGCTCATGAATTTCGTCGCCTTAAAAATGCTATTCGGTGACCGAGCCAAATATATGATGCTCTTAGCTGGTCTCACCTTTTCCACCATGCTCATCGTGCAACAGGGATCGATTTTCTGGGGACTCATGACCTGGTCGCAGTCGGGTATCACAAACATTAATGCTCCGGTCTGGGTGACAGATCCCAATATTAATCAGGTCGAAGAGATTAAGCCCCTTGCGGATACGGCGGTAAACGTGGTTCGGAGTGTTCCTGGGGTCGAATGGGCTGTTCCCCTCTATAAGGGCATACAGCGAGCGCGCTTACGCGATGGCAATTATGAACAGATTGCGCTGGTCGGGATTGATTCCAGTACATTAATTGGTCGCCCCCATACCGTCATAGAAGGGCGCATGGAAGACTTGCGAGCGCCAGATACGGTGGCTATTGATCAGTTGGCCGTCGAACGACTAGGTGGGGCAGCCCAGATGCGAATCGGCACGAGGTTTGAGGTGAATGATCATCTCGTCAGAGTGGCGGCCATTGTTGCAACCCAAAAAAGCTTTCAAAACTTCCCCTTTGTCTATACGACCTATGAACGTGCGTTGGGCATTACGCCCCCAGAACGGCGGAAATTATCTTATGTGTTGGCGAGTCCGATGGATGGGATGAGTCCGGAAGAATTAGCCATTCGAATTCACAAACAAACTGGGTTGGGAGCCTATACCGAAGAGCAGTTTGGGTGGAAAACCGTACAGTGGATTTTAAAAAACACAGGTATTGGCGTTAATTTTGGGACAACGGTGGTATTGGGATTCGTGGTTGGAATGGCGATCGCCGGGCAAACCTTTTACCTTTTTACCATAGAAAATCTTCGGCAATTTGGGGCGCTCAAAGCCATTGGTGCAAGTACAGGTATGTTGGCGCGAATGATTCTTTTGCAGAGTTTTACCGTCGGATTGATTGGCTATGGTGTGGGAATAGGATTAGCGACTTTGTTTGGATTAACAGCGGCTCGTGGGGGGCGGTTGCCCTTTGTGGAAACGTGGCCGTTATTGGTGGGTGTCGGAGTCGCGCTTCTGATGATCTGTAGTTTGTCGAGTGCGATTAGCATTCGAAAGCTCGCCAAGCTTGAGCCAGCGGTGGTGTTTCGTGGATAACCTGGGAAATCAAACGATTGAGTCGTTCGAACAAGACCTCTCGCATTGGGTGGTGCGCGCCCGGGGAATCACCAAATCGTTTGGCGAAGGGGACACGAAAATTCCCGTGCTCAAGGGCGTGGACTTAGACGTGGCCTGCGGGGAAGTCTTGTTACTCGTCGGTCCATCAGGGAGTGGGAAAACGACCTTGCTGTCGGTGATTGCGGGAACCTTGGAAAGTGATGCTGGAGATGTTCGGGTCCTTGGCGAGGCTATTCAGGAGTTATCAGCCTCGGGGAAAACCAATTTTCGACGAGATCATCTCGGGTTTATTTTTCAGCAATATAATTTATTACCGACCCTGACTGCGGTGGAAAATGCTGCCATTCCCCTATTTATTCAGGGGGTGCCTAAAGCCGAAGCAAAAGCGCGGGCCGAAGAGGTGTTAAGGACGATGGGAATGGGAGAGCGTTTGACGGCCTTGCCCACCAAGTTATCTGGCGGCGAACAGCAACGAGTGGCGATTGCCCGTGCGTTAGTCGCCGAACCGCAATTGCTACTGTGTGACGAACCGACCGCAAGTTTAGATGGTGAAACGGGACATCGGATTGTTGAACAGTTGTGCGCGGTGGGGAAGC
>Ga0224506_10001743_pt1 | contig 15402 bp, 15 predicted proteins | sample SF_Jan12_sed_USG_2_FD_169108 | JGI IMG/M metagenome (GOLD analysis project Ga0224506, IMG submission 169108) | Sediment microbial communities from San Francisco Bay, California, United States - SF_Jan12_sed_USGS_8_1 | ecosystem: Environmental > Aquatic > Marine > Sediment | place: USA... | reverse complement strand
ATTATATATGGGATGGCACTTTCGAGGGTAACCATAACAACAAAATTACCTGGGCACATTTGTTACAACAAAATTCTGATTGGTCTGGAGAAATATGGGGAGGTAAAGATTGGGCAGACAGGCCCCCGAGCGAAGGTGGAATAGACGATTGGAAGTTTAGAAAATTGAATGAACCCGGAACTGTAATGGAATATAATGATGTACGCGTAAATGTATTGGCATATGCTTTAACCCATGTCTGGCGTAAACCTTTGCCCTTGGTCCTAAAAGAAAAAATAATGGATAAGATCGGTGCTTCTACCACCTGGAGATGGCACGGATATGAAGAGGCATGGACCGAAATAGATGGATTAAAAATGAAATCCGTCACCGGTGGCGGGCATTTGGGTGGAGGAATTTTTATATCTACCGAAGATATGGCAAGATTCGGATTATTATTTTTGAATGACGGTGTTTGGAAGGATGAGCAACTATTGAGTAAAGAGTGGATTACTAAAGCCTTGACTCCTTCAACACCAAACATAAATTACGGGTATTTGTGGTGGTTGAATAAAAAAGGTCCAAGGTATTGGGAAGGACTCTCTGAAAATATATTTTATGCTGCTGGATTTGGAGGCAATTTTATTGTAATAGATAAAGAGAATGACCTTGTTGTGGTAACAAGGTGGTTAGAACCCTCAAAGATCGAAGAATTTATGCAAAAGGTAAATAAAGCATTGAATTGATCGACTTATGAAGTTATCGTTTAGGGTATGTAACATCGAAGATCTTGACGAACTGGTTCAAATATCGAGAGTTACCTTTGTGGATGCTTTTGAAAAAGAAAATAACCCTGAAGATTTCAAAAATTATTTAGCCAAAGCCTTTAGTATTGAAAAAATAAAGTCAGAGTTATTAGATACGAATATACAGTTCTTTTTTACATATTTAAATGACTCGCTTGTAGGTTATTTTAAATTGAATGAAGGAGAAGCTCAAACTGAATCTTTTGAACAGAATACATTAGAGCTTGAACGCATTTATGTGCTGCAGCATTTCCAAGGAAAGCAAATAGGAAAGGCCATGTTATATAAAGCCATTGCTATTGCAAGTTCGAAAAAAGCTTCTTTTCTTTGGTTGGGTGTCTGGGAAAAAAACAATGAAGCCATAAAGTTTTATGAACGTTATGGCTTCAAAAAGTTTATGACGCATACTTATTTGATAGGAAAGGATAAACAAACTGACAGGTTAATGAAACTAATGCTTCATTGACCTAAGTTCGATTAGCTCTTTTTCTGTTTTTTTCAACATTATCTTTTAGGTTTTCGAGTTTTTTTAACCATTTTTCTTCATCGGCAGGAGATAATTTACCTTTATTTTTAAGCTTCTCATATTTTTTCTGTGCATCGCTATATTTCTCCATGGCATTTTCATAATTCTTTTGGGCCTTTTCACTTCTCTTAAGCTCTTTTTCAGCTTGTTTTTGTTTTTTCTCGGCCTTTTTCTGTTTATTCTCAGCTTTCTTTTGTGCTTTATCTGCTTTTTTCAATCTTTTTTCTGTAGCTATCTTGTTCTTTAATTTATTCTTAATCACAAGTTGTTCATCTGCCGAAAGGTCTGCTGTTATATCAACACCATTAAGTAATATTTTTTCACCTTTTACATGGTATTCTTTTCCTTCATGCTCAATCTTTTGTGCATTGGCCAATGCCACCATAAAAAAGCATACAATTGCGATAAAAAGCTTTACATTTTTCATAATATTATCAATTTAATAAACAAAATTAATTAATTAAATAGTACATAAAACATCGGCTGCTTTTTTTAACGTTTCATTTCTTTTGGCGAAACAAAATCGAAGCATTTTATTATCCAATCCATTAGTATTAAATACAGAGATCGGTATGGCAGCAATCTTATTTTCTTTGGTTAATCGTATGGCATAATTAATATCATTTTCTTCAGTGATTAGGCTATAGTCCAACAACTGAAAATACGTTCCGCTTGAGGGAATAAAGTTAAATCTGGAACCTTGTATTAATTTTAAAAAGTAGTCCCTTTTTTCCTGATATAAAGATCGAATACTGAGGTAATTATTTGCATCTTTTAGATATGCTGCCAAACCGACCTGAATAGGATGATTGGCACTAAAGACATTATATTGATGCGTTTTTCTGAATTCAGACATAAGTTCAGCGGGTGCGGCACAATATCCCATTTTCCACCCTGTATTATGGAAGGTTTTACCAAAGGATGCAACCACAAAACCGCGTTCTTTTAATCCGGGAAAAATACATAAACTTTGGTGTTGGTTCTCATCATAAAGAATATGCTCGTATACTTCATCACTTAAAATGATGATATTGGTATCTTTTACCAAATTTTCTAATGTCAGCATATCTTCTTTACTCCAAACCGTTCCACAAGGATTATGCGGGGTGTTGATGATAATCATTTTGGTTTTAGTATTGATCAAATGTTTCACTTTTTCCCAATCTACCTTATAATAAGGGGCATCGAGTTGCACATAGACCGGCCTGCCTCTATGCAATGTTACGGCTGGTTCGTAACAATCATAAGCAGGTTTAAAAATGATCACCTCGTCACCTTCATTTACAAAAGTTGAAATGATGGTAAATATGGCTTGGGTGGCACCTGCAGTGATCGTAATTTCACTATCAGGGTTATATGTTGAACTATATAAAGAGTCAAATTTTAGCGCAATTTGTTCTCTTAAACTTATGATGCCCTGCATGGGTGAATATTGGTTGTATCCCTTTTCCATGGCTCTTGAAACAAGTTCAATAAGCTTTGGGTCTGATTCGAAATCAGGAAAGCCCTGAGATAAATTAAGGGCATGATGCTTTTTAGCCAAGGTACCCATCACCGTAAAAATAGTGGTTGTTATATTGGGTAGTTTAGAAATAATTGAATTGTTGTTAAAAGGCATAAGAATAACTTTTCTTTCTTCTAAATTACAAAATTTGTGGGGAGATGTTCTTTTATTGGTTATATTTATATTAAACAATAAAACGCAGTATTATGAAACTATTATTCATACCTATACTATTATTAATGTTAGGTCAGAATCAAGATTCAATAGTTGATATTGAAATGTGTGAACTTGAATTGAGCAGGTCAGGAATGCTTGCTGATAGGATAGAACTTCATTGTATTAATTTCAATGATGATAAAAAATTCTTTATAAAAGATTTTACAATTAAATTACCAGGTCAACCGTCAGAAGAAATTAAAGGAACCAGGCTTAGTGGAAATGCCAGAACTTATATAGAAACAAGCAAAGAACTAACTCTGGCAGTTATCTTTGATATTAAATACGCTTATCAAGGAGAGGAAGAGATAAGTAGGGAAAATATACCATATTTTGAAATAAAGATTGTGGAATAACAAAAAACCCAAAGTGTTAAACTTTGGGTTTTTTCAATAGATTAATTGTTAAGCTAAAAATGATATCAACCTTTAAAGCTCGCACTTAAATACTCCCTGTTCATTCTGGCAATATTTGTTAGAGAAATGCCTTTGGGGCATTCTATCTCACAGGCACCTGTATTGGTGCAATTACCAAAGCCTTCTTCATCCATTTGCTTGACCATATTCAATACTCTCTGGGTAGCTTCAATTCTACCTTGCGGTAATAAAGCGAACTGCGAAACCTTCGCCGAAACAAATAACATGGCACTCGAATTCTTACAACTGGCTACACAGGCCCCACATCCGATACAGGTAGCAGAATCCATAGCTTCATCGGCATCATATTTAGAAATTAGAATATTATTTGCATCTTGCGTATTTCCTGATGTATTCACAGAAATAAATCCGCCCGCATGTTGAATACGGTCAAACGATGATCTGTCAACAATTAAATCTTTAATTACCGGAAAAGCTTTAGCACGCCATGGTTCAATAACAATAGTATCTCCATCTTTAAAACTTCTCATGTGCAATTGACACACAGTAATTTCTCGATCGGGGCCATGAGCACGTCCATTGATGAACATGGAACACATACCACAAATACCTTCCCGACAATCATGATCAAAAGCAATAGGCTCATCATCTTTATCGATTAGATCTTGATTTAGAACGTCGAGCATTTCAAGAAATGACATATCAGGCGACACATCTTTTAGTTGATACTCTACAATTTTGCCTTTTGTATTGGCATCTTTTTGCCGCCATATTTTTAAGGTTATTCTCATAGTATTCCTATTTATAACTTCTTTCTTTAACTTCTATATTTTCGTATTTTAACACTTCTTTATGTAGCTTCGCGTCACTGGGTTCGCCTTTAAATTCCCAGGCAGAAACATATTGGAATTCCTTTCGGCGTTTTGCTTCCCCTTCCTTGGTTTGATGCTCTTCTCTAAAATGCCCTCCACAAGATTCTTCACGTTGTAATGCGTCTTTTGCAAATAATTCACCTAACTCTAAGAAATCTGCAACACGACCAGCTTTCGCTAATTCTTCATTATATTCATCAGCTTTTCCTGGAATTTTCACTCCTTTCCAAAATTCTTTTCTGAGTTCAGCAATCTCACTGATAGCCTCTTTTAAATCTTTTGCATTTCGGGACATTCCACATTTGTTCCACATAATTTTCCCTAAACGTTTGTGAAAATAGTCTACGGAATGAGTCCCGTTGTTATTTATTAACTTATTAATTTTAGCCCGTACCTCATTTTCAGCCTCATCAAACTCAGGACTATCTGTAGGGACTTTACCTGTTCTTATATCATCGGCCAAATAATCTCCTATGGTATAAGGAAGTACAAAATAACCATCTGCGAGGCCTTGCATTAAGGCAGAAGCACCCAGTCGGTTCGCACCATGATCAGAAAAGTTTGCTTCGCCAATACAATACAAACCAGGTACGGTTGTCATTAAATTATAATCGACCCAAATTCCACCCATGGTATAGTGAACCGCAGGATAGATCATCATAGGAGTTTCATATGGATTTTGGTCAATAATTTTCTCATACATTTGGAATAAGTTTCCATATTTACTCTTAATGATTTCTTTTCCTAATTTGGTAACTAACTCTTTATCATTTTCATCCAAACCTTTAATATGAGCCTGTTCCTTACCATATCTATTTATGGCAAAGGCAAAATCTAAATACACTGCTTCACCGGTTGCATTTACTCCAAAACCTGCATCACAACGTTCTTTCGCTGCTCTGGAAGCAACATCACGAGGAACCAGGTTTCCAAATGCAGGATATCGGCGCTCTAAGAAATAATCCCTATTCTCTTCGGGTATTTGGGTTGGTTTTAATTTACCCTCTTGAATAGCTTTTGCATCGTCTAAATGTTTTGGTACCCAAATCCTACCATCATTACGCAGAGATTCTGACATTAATGTCAATTTTGATTGATGATCTCCGGAAACAGGAATACATGTTGGATGAATTTGAGTAAAACATGGATTCGCAAAATATGCACCACGTTTATGCGCTTTCCAGGCAGCGGTCACATTACTACCCATGGCATAAGTCGATAAATAAAAGGCATTTCCATAACCACCCGTTCCTAAAACCACGGCATGAGCAGAATGCCGCTCAATTTCGCCCGTAACCAAGTTTCTTGCAATAATACCTCTTGCTTTACCATCGACAACCACTATGTCTAACATTTCATGACGGTTATACATTTTGATCTTACCACGCCCTATTTGACGGTTCATGGCAGCGTATGCCCCTAACAATAATTGCTGACCTGTTTGACCTTTGGCATAAAAAGTTCGTGAAACTAATACACCACCAAAAGAACGGTTATCCAGCAATCCGCCATAATCACGGGCAAATGGAACCCCTTGTGCTACACATTGATCGATAATATTTGTGGAAACTTCAGCTAAGCGATGAACGTTAGCTTCTCGGGAACGATAATCGCCTCCCTTTACTGTGTCATAGAATAATCTATACGTTGAATCTCCATCACCTTGATAGTTCTTAGCAGCATTTATTCCACCTTGCGCGGCAATGGAGTGTGCTCTTCGTGGAGAATCTTGAAAACAAAATGCTTTTACATTATATCCCAATTCTGCTAATGTTGCAGCAGCAGAACCTCCCGCTAATCCCGTACCTACAATTATAATATCTATATTGCGCTTATTAGCGGGGTTTACTAAGTTAATTTTGTCTTTATAAGTTGTCCATTTATCTTTAATTGGACCTTCTGGTATTTTTGAATTTAAAGTCGCCATATTATTTCTTAAGATTAATGGTTAAAATGATGATAAAGAGCGATGATAATAAATCCTAATGGAATCACAATTGAGTATATTTTCCCTAAGGATTTTACTGTATTTGAATATTTATTATTGAATCCGATCGATTGGAATGCCGATTGGAAACCATGTAATAAGTGCAACGCTAATAAAATAAATGCCACAACATAGATACCAACCCGAACCGGACTTAAAAACTTATGGGTCAACTCCTCATAATATCTGAAACCTTCACCATCGGCTAGTAAGCCAGACATATCTCCCTGTAAATACTTTGTATTTAATTCCGGGAACCAAAAATCATAAAAATGCAGTCCGATAAAAACAAGAATAACACCTCCGCTGAGTACCATATTTCTGGACATCCAGGAGGCATTGGCAGCTCCATCGAACTTTACATACTTTTCATTTCTGGCACCTTTGTTTCTTACCTCTAGAACTAATCCCATTACAAAGTGAAAAACGACGCCAAAAATTAACACCGGTTGAAGTGCAAATTGAATTAATGGATTGGTTCCCATAAAATGCGACAATTCATTAAAAACGCTTTCACTAAACAAGGATGTGATATTAACGGCCAAGTGAATAATTAAGAAAAAAATGAGGAAAAGTGCTGATAAGGCCATTGCAACTTTCCTCCCAACTGATGAAGATAAAAATCCGTTCATTATGATTAGTTTTATGAAGGTAACAAAGGTAATGTTTACTTTTAGTTTGATAAAATGTATCCTAAACTTTTTCTTATTTAGAATCATTTTAAAACCTTAACTTTAATCGACAATTAAAAAGACGAATTTAGCTTAAAATTTGATGAATATATTCATACTGTCGGTTGGTGAAAATATCTATTCTACAAAGAGATTATTTGATGAGGCCTTAAACAGAGGACATGCTGTAAGGGTGATAAATCATACCAAATGTTCGGTAAAATTAGGAAAAGGAAGACCCCAAATAATTTTTGAAGGTAAGAATATTATTGATGACCCTGATGTGATCATTCCCAGAATTGGGGCGTCTGTGAGCCGACATGGTGCGGCTATTGTAAAAGAATTTGAAATGAACGGGGTTTTTAGTGCAGCGCGTTCGTTGGGAATATTAAGAGCGCAAAATAAGGTTAGAACCTTACAGATTATGAATAGAAAAAATATTCCAATACCCCAAACGGTTTTTTCGATAGACCCCCAGAATATAGATGAACAAATTGAGTTACTAGGTGGACCTCCTGTAATTATAAAACTGCAGGAAGGCACACAGGGTTTAGGTGTGATATTAGCAGAATCTAAAAAATCGGCAAAATCTATTATAGATACATTTTATAATATGAATGCCAGTATTTTATTACAAGAATATGTTGAAGAATCTAATGGTGAAGATATTAGAGCTATTGTAGTGGGCAATTCTGTGGTAGCCGCGATGAAGCGCATTGGTGAAAAAGGAGATTTCAGGTCTAATATTCATCGTGGAGGTATCGGAGAATGGGTGGCATTATCAGAAAAGGAAAAAAGAATAGCATTAAGGGCAACAAAATATCTAAGCCTGCCAGTAGCAGGCGTAGATATGATAAGGTCAAAAAATGGAGCAATGCTCATTGAAGTAAATGCATCACCCGGTCTGCAAGGTGTTGAAGCCTTTACAAAAGTGAATGTTGCAGAGCATATTATAAAGTATTTGGAAAAAAATGTTCGAAAAAAATTTCAGAAATGAAACCGTTGATTTAAGGGGTATAAAGGTAGGATTAGGTGAAAGTAAATTGATAAAATTCACCATTGACAGATTACCTACCGGAACCCTTATTGAAATACCTGTGTACGTTTTTAATGGTAAGAAATTAGGCCCTACTATTTTATTACAAGGCGGATTACATGGCGATGAAACCAATAGTATCGAAATAATAAGGCGTATGCTCGAGAACGATTATTTCAAGATCGAAAAAGGCTGTGTGATCGTAGTGCCGCTATTGAGTGTTTTCGGATTTTTACATTTTTCGAGAGATGTACATGGAAAAGATGTAAACAGAAGTTTTCCGGGGACTAAAACGGGATCATTGGCAAGCCGTATAGCCTATTTCCATATGAGAGAAATTGTTGGTAAAATTGACTTCGGGATCGATTATCATACCGGAGCAAATCAAAAGAGTAATTATCCTCAAATTAGATATACCGAAGAGTCAGAAATTTGTAAAGAACTGGCGGAAATATTTAATGCTCCTTTTTATTTTCCCTCAAAATTGATCAATAAATCATTTCGTAAAGAAGCGTATAAACATAATATTCCAATCATTGTATATGAAGGTGGCGAAGCCCTACGTTTTGATGAGGTTGCCATAAAAGAAGGCATTGATGGCACATTACGCATACTTGAACATTTTAGCATGATCTCAAAAAGTCCGATTAAGATCGCCAAAAAAAGTAGCAGTATCCACTTAAACAAACGTAGATGGATAAGGGCTAAAATTGCAGGATTATTTAATTCATTTGTTCATAATGGAGATAAGGTTGCAAAAGGCCAAATTATTGGAGATATAACAGATACTTATGGTGAAACATCAGTAAAAGTCATGTCGCCAATTTCGGGTTATATTATCGCTATAAATTTTTTTCCGGTGATCAATAGGGGAGACGCCATATTTCATTTGGGAGATGATAATTAGTAGTATATTTACATTTTTAAAATAACAGCACAATTCTAATGGCCGAATCAGCAAAACATATTTTGAATCCGAACAATTGGGTCAATGCACATGCTGATTATCTATTTAACTATGCTATCACGAGAGTAGATGGTGAGGAGTTAGCCAAGGATATTGTTCAGGAAACTTTTTTTTCAGGATTAAAAGGTCAAGAAAATTTTAGAGGTCAGGCCTCAGAGCGAACCTGGTTGGTTTCTATTTTAAAACGTAAGATCATTGATCATTACCGTAAAATTAATTCGGCTAAAGGGAAAGCCGAGGTTAGGGTAAATTTTTATCAGGAGGGTGACAAAAAAGGAAATTGGATAGAAGAAAGGGTGCCTAGGTCATGGGATAACGAAGCGGAAAAAAATCTTGAAAATCAAGAACTTAAAAGTGCTTTAGATAACTGTATAAAAAACTTGCCCGAAAAATACAGAATAGTTTTTTTGATGAAGACTGTACAGCAATATGAAACAGAAGATATATGTAATGAACTTGGCATAACAGCGTCTAACCTTTGGGTTATTATCCACAGGGCAAGACACCAGTTAAGAAAATGTTTAGAAGATAATTGGTTTGCTAAATAAAATATAATGAGTAAAGGATTAATTATTAATTGTGATGAGGCAACGGCTATTTGTAATAAAAATCAATACAAAGAAGCTTCTTTATGGGAAAAGATTAAATTAAGTGTTCATTTTTTTATCTGTAAAAAATGTGGAATGTATTCCAAGCAAAATACCATTATTACAGATGCATGCAATAAACATCTACACAAATGTGAAGCTGAACACAAATTAACCGAAAAAGAAAAAAAGGAGCTACAAGTTAAAGTAATAGAAAAAATTAAATAGGCTATATAAATTTATATGAAAGCAGAACTCTTGTTCTGCTTTTTTAATTTAGGGAAAATGGGATTTTTATCAGAAAAAATTGATGAATATGTAGTAGCGCATTCACAGGATGAGCCAGATTTATTGAAGAGATTAAGTAAGGAAACCTGGCAAAAAATATTGAACCCTGCCATGCTTAGTGAGCATTATCAAGGAAGAATATTGTCTATAATTTCAAAAATGTTACAACCTAACATTATTTTAGAAATTGGAACCTATACTGGTTATTCGGCATTAAGTCTTGCGGAAGGGTTGCCAGAGAACGGAATATTACACACTATTGACCATAATGAAGAACTGGTAGATTTTCAAAAAAAATACTTCAACTTATCACCTTATAAACATCAGATCAAACAGCATTTAGGAAATGCCCTGGAAATCATCCCAACTATTAAAGGAAATTATGATCTTGTGTTTATCGATGCAGATAAGAATAACTATGCCAATTATTTTAATTTGATTATCGATAAAATGAATAAAGGTGGAATAATAATATCTGATAATGTGTTATGGTATGGGAAAGTGCTTGAAAAACCTGATCCTAAGGATGAGGACACCAAAGCCCTTATCGCTTATAATGAGTTATTGAAGAAAGATGAAAGGTTAGAATCGGTAATGTTGCCTGTTAGAGATGGTTTAACATTGAGCAGGGTAAAATAATCTATTGCAATTTCTTTAGAAACAGTAAGCTTATTCTATAAAAGAAAGTTCCTATTAATACACCCAATAGCATACCTGAAAATATATCTACGGGGTAGTGAACGCCGACATAAATGCGACTATAGGCAAAAAGGATGGGCCAAATAAGTAATAATAATGTGAATTTATAATATTGTTTTAGCGAAAGAATTAAAAATATGCTGACTGCAAAAGACGTGGTGGCATGGCCAGACACAAAACTAAATCCTCCTGATCTTTTTAAAACCCTGGTGAATTCATTTATGGAGGGGTCATTATTTGGCCGTAGTCTTCCATAATAACCCTTAATAAAATTTACAAACTGGTCGGAAAAAGTAACGAGTAGTGCTACTATAAAAATGATGAGTAAACTCTTTTTCCATCCGTAAGCCTTCACTACCAAAAACAGCAATAAAATGAATAATGGAATCCAGCTAAATTGATTGGTAACAAGTATCCAAAATGAATCCCAGGTTTCGTTTCCCAATGAGTTTAGGAATTGAAACAATTCTTTATCATAATGAAGAATTTTTTCTAAAAAGGTCAACTTATAAATTTCGTTTTATTGGGCCGGTGACATCATCAACAGTATCCTTAATATTGTCTTTAATCGTGCTTATCTCGTCTTTAATATTTTTTGTTAGATCGGTATCTAAGCCTTGTTTTTCGGCAGTACTTTGAATTTCGCGCTTAATCTCATTGGTAGCATCTTTTAGCTGGCGCATACCTTTGCCCAATCCTCTGGCCATTGTTGGTATTTTGTCTGCACCAAACAACATCAATACAATGACAAGTATCACAAATATTTCGGCACCGCTGATAAATAAAAAATGCATAGTCAGTAAATAGATTGCAAAGATAATTAAAAACCGTCTCTTAATTTTTTAAATTATTAAAGACTTTAAAATATAATGTTAAAATTCTTCATTACCCGAATTATAAATATCATGAAAAAGCAGGCCATTCGTAGAAAAACCATTGATTATAAAAAGGAATTTGTCGTTAAAAGATTCCTTAGGAATTTTTAAAAAAGCCTCACCAGTTTCATTTGTTACTATTGAGTATTTCCAGTCTATTTCGGTCCAATTATAAATTTCTTTTGAGTAAATATTATATTGTGGTTTATAATATTCTTTAGATTTATCATATCCAGTCAATAAAACCAGACTTTCATATAACTTCTTTGATTCGCTTCCAAAATATTGATGATCTCCTTTTTTAAGATAAATTCTTATCATTCCTCCGGTACCATCTGCTCCACCACCAGCACCAGATCTATTTATTAAAATTTCATCAACGTGCCTCATGCTTAATTCTTTTAAAATTTCGATATTATTATTGCGATTTTGTAAAATATCATCAATAAAGATTCTTGGGGGAAAAGTACCATCTGGATTTGCCGTTCCACCATAATCCATTATTGTTGCAGGCCCACTTCTTAGGGAAATGAAATATGACCCTATTTGATTTGAAGGAGCCGGTTTTATATAGCCCAAATTTCGAAAATAATCGAATAATGATTGATAGATCGTCTCCATTTGTTCTGTAACCTTTTTCCCCTTATAAGAAGCTGCTGAAACTATATTGTGTTTATTGGCTAAGCCCATTTCCAGATCATAGATGTTAGATTGTGTCTTTTTTGGAACGATTGTTTTTAGGACTATTTCATCTAGTAATTGGGTTTCGGGATATTGTGTTGGATTAAATTCTTGTTCTTTTACTGATGTATTATTAGGATCATTTATAAAAGGATCTGTATGATATGTTTTGGTTAGGTAATCATACCTTTTAAGTGAATTTAAAGGATCAATAAATTGTATATATTGGGGCTTTACGAGCGGTTGATTTTTTTTAATCAAAGCAACTTTTACAGAGTCGTTTTTAAAGGCAAAGATATTTTCAAATGTAAATTCATTCTTGTTGTTTATTGTACTAAAGGCTATGATATTATTCTTTTTCGATAGAATACCAATATCATAATCTTTCGGAATTTTTTTTATAGTGCCCCTAAGAGTAAACCCATTTTCAAAATTGTAATTCTTTGGCGGATTTATCTCTTGTATCTTTTCTTTTATAGAATATTGGCTCCAACCTTGATTCAACAATAATAAATCTAAATGCTCATTTTCATTTGGGTCTTTATGTTGAAAATAATAGGAAGGGTCTTCAATCATACCTTTAATATAGGGTGTTAACAAAAAGGCACTTTTAATATTTTGTGTCTCATTAAAGACCTTTGTCTCTGATGGCAAAATTGAGAGGCTTAATTGTGCCGAAATTGATTTATAATCCGGATCGATAGTTGTTATTTTGAATTTTAGGGAATCATTAACGCTTTTTAATTCTTCTATTAGGACCGCCGTTTGCTGATCTTGTCTGTCAACAAAAAACTTGCGCTCGGCAATGGGTTGATGATCTCTAAAAAGAGTTACTACATTAACGCCATGAAGCATTTTACTTTTATCAATAAGCAATTCATGTGTTGTTTGAAGCTCGTTCTTAAGCGATAAAGTAATGGCATCACATATATAACTATTCCTGTAAAAGAGTAAAACCAACGATTCGTTAATTAATGAAGGCAAGGTTACTTTATTTGTTTTAAGGGTTAATATTATTTTGTCGAAATCTGAATTATCAAGACTAAAAATTAAACCTGTTTTACGCGCTGATGGAATATTGATTTTATGAATTGTATTATTGATTTCAATAACAGCAGTATACTTATCATTTTCTAGATAAGTAAATTTACATTTACCCATACCTTGAATGTTACCTTCGAATGTGGTAATTTCTACACCCGCACTGTTTACAATTTTACCCATATAAGGCAAGGCCTTACCATTTACCAAGGCCTTAATACCAATAACGTTTTCAGCGCCTTCGAGTAAATACCCACATTCGGGAAAGACCTGGAGATCATAATTATTGGTGTTTAATATTTCTGAAGGTGCTCGATCTATAGATGGATTGATAATTTCAATTTCTTGAACAAAGGCATTGTCAGGACCAAAGTTTTGCATATAATTTGTGAGACTATGAATAAAATATTTCCCTGACTTAAAATTGTCTTCAATTTTAAAGTCTCCAAATCCAATGCCGTTTTTAATAAATAAATTTTTGCTTTCAATAAGTTCTCCTTTATCGTTTACTAGATTGACAGAAAGATTAGTAGTATTGGCCGAAGGCGTGTTGTGAAAATCTTCTGCCACATAAGCCGTAAACCATATATTTTCATTATTGAAATAAGTTGTTTTATTAAGATGAATAAAAACTTTTTCTCTTTGAATATTGTCTTTTTGTAAAGGCTCAATTACAGACTTGAAAAAATCTTCTTGAGAAAAAATAAAAGAAGAATTTATAAATAATAGAATAAATAATATTGAATGAATTTTGGACATGATTAATTTATTTTATGAGTAAAAAATTATCTATGCCAAGTTTCCCTTTGATCTTACTATTCCACCTAACCAAAGCCTGATAATTATTACCATAATTTGTTTCTTTGTTCATATTCTTTACCACTTTTGAGGCTTCTTCATATTTTAACTTACACATCAATTTAACTTCATCAATTAACATTTTATCTGATACCTGTGCTTCTAAAACTTGTCTGTGATATTCATAAATATCGAAAATTAGGTTAAGGTAAATAAGTTTAAGTTTTGATCGATCGTATTTGTAAAAAGAGGAATTCCGATCAAACAAAGTTCGAATAACGAACTCTTTTTGTCCGTTGCTTGTTTCATATTGATCTAACGCATAAGTAAAATTTAAATTTCCATTGTTGTTTAATAACGATTTGCCACTTTTTAATTCTGAACTTGAATGAAAAACCTTGTCGGCATTAATGGTTCCTTCAATATTGGCCTCAGAAGTTCTTCGTACTTTTTTAGAAGTTGTTGCATCTTCTTTAATACTAATCCATTCAAGTCTCTTGTCTTTATTCCATGAAATTACTGATGGGTTGATATACTTAAAATCAATAGCTGATATATTATTATCATAATTAATTAGATATCCATATTTTTTCATAAAATCCATGGACCTTTTTTCGTTAAAGCTTTGAGGGAATTGATAATTTGCATTCCAGAATTCATCTGTAGCTTGTAACGCTATTATATTATCGTAATCATTAGTGAAATTGATAGTACTTGTAAAATAGGGTTCCTCGAAAGTATTATGATAATCATAAAAATATAAAAACGAATGGGATTCGATAGTTTCTTTAGAGCTCAGGGATTCATAATTAATGAAAAATGTGAATTCAAGATATTGCATTTTTTCATAGTCTAAAGGATTATAACTAATATTAAGTAGAATTTCATTGGGAGTAATTACATGGTTTTCGTTTATTGATGAAATAGCTTTTACTACAGGATCTTTAATTCCCAGTTCAATTTTTTTTATGAGCTGCAATTCGTTGTTAAATATTAATTTTCCATAGAAAAACCTTCCATTGGGTATTTTAGGGAAAAAAGAAATAATCATTTCGTCTTTTTGGCAATTATCACAATCTTCAATTTTTACATTGTATTTTCTTTTAATAGAATTAGGGCTCATGTTGCCTGGATAAATGGGTAATATTTGATCAGAATTTTCGAACATTCGAAAATCACTTAATATCAAAATATTGCTAAGACTATAAAAGGGAAATGATTTATTTTGTCCGAATCGGCCACTTTTAATTTTTAGATCCATTAAACCTCGAGAAATGCTATGTTTACTATTATAAAACCCCTCTATTTGTTCAATGGGAATATTTCTAGCAGACGAAGTGAGTGTGAAAAAAGCCTTACTTTCTATAATTGATTGTTTCTTACGATACTTTTGCAATAGATTATTTAATAAATTATAAGCGTAGTCCTTATCTGCGACTAAGGTTATTTCATCTAATTCAGAAATAACAGGAATCATAAAATATTTGGAGTT
>Ga0224506_10001742_pt1 | contig 15411 bp, 11 predicted proteins | sample SF_Jan12_sed_USG_2_FD_169108 | JGI IMG/M metagenome (GOLD analysis project Ga0224506, IMG submission 169108) | Sediment microbial communities from San Francisco Bay, California, United States - SF_Jan12_sed_USGS_8_1 | ecosystem: Environmental > Aquatic > Marine > Sediment | place: USA... | reverse complement strand
ACCTTTTGTACCGTGTGTGCCCAACCAAGATGATCATAATGCCCATGGGATACGAATACATGTTTTATTTCTATCTCTTTTTCAAGTAACTGTCTCGCAATCTGCTCTGCTTCAGGTCCTCCTGGGTCAAAAAGAATGGCATTATCAGAGGTACCTAGTACATAACAATTAGTTTGTATTGGACCTATGGTATGATGGCTCCAGTGATGTGAATGTCCCACATAACTAGATTATATTATAAACACTAAAATCTAGCTATTTGCTATGGTCAATTTGTATGATATTTTCTAACCGAAAAATGAATTTAAATTAGTTTGAGTATCATCTTCTTCTTGCTGAGAGATGTTTGGGACTGAGCTTCCTGTTTGTATAGCAATTTTAATACTATTTGCAATAGTCTTTCCTATTCCAGACAATTTACTTAGTGATTCTATATCTGCCGTTAAGATGTCGTCCTTATTTTTGTAACCTGCATTAAATAAAGTTCGTGCTCTAACTCTACCTATTCCTTGAATCTCAACGAGTGGAAGAAGTTCTTTACTTATTCCATAGGATAATCTTGAAATTATTATTTCTAGTCTTTGCTGATGCTCTTTATATTTGAAAAGTTTTGATATTTCTATACTACTATGCAGTAACCATTTTGCTGTTTGTATGATATTGTGTAAGTCTCCTGAGGACACTCCAAATTTACCATTAATATCCTCTTCTGTTGCTTCACTTAACCACATTTCAATGATACAGGCTACTTTTAATGATGCAAAAAATAATTCTCTGTCAAATTCAGTATTATCAACTAATCCTTCATCCAGCCATTGTTCTTCATATTCACCTGCAATTTCTAATAAATATGGAAAATCTGATTTTCTAATACTATATGCATGAATGTCTGGAGTACTAGTAAGAAGTTGTAAATAAACAATATTTGGAATATTTTTATTTTGAGATTTGTCCAAACCTCTTTTGATGATCCTTGCTGATAATGGGTCAAGATATAATTCAGTTATTCTTTTACCAAAAGGAGTAATTTTGTATGGCTCATTTGGTGTAATCAATTTGGCATCGGCTAGAATCTCGATGACATTGATAACATTTTCTTCAATAAAATATAGTTGACCATCATTTTGATACCCATAGAAAGTGTCTGAAATGATATCAAATACACTGTCAATACTATCCACATATTCTGCAGAAATAAATGCTAATATGTGTGATCGTAATGCAGGTTCTGCACCTAACTTAGAATAGATTTCTTCCGAATCAGCTCTTACATATCGATTAAGTATGGTGTCGATATCATTTTCTGCATTTGCGATAACAATTGCTTCTCCATATGGGTCATATCTTGGTCTTCCTGCTCTTCCAGCCATTTGTTTGTACTCAAGTACTGGAATAAATGTTTGTCCAAATCCTTGAGCATATCTTGATAATGTTCGGATAATAACTCTTCTTCCAGGTAAATTGATACCTGCAGCTAGGGTAGGTGTTGATGTAATAACTTTAATATTTCTAGCCTTAAATTCTTCTTCTATTATTCTACGATGTGCAGAGATTAATCCTGCATGATGAAATGCCACACCTTTTTTTACGGTTTTAACCAGTCTTTCTCTTAATTTTGTATTTTCTCCTATATCTTGTATTTTTTTGGCAATTATAGTTAAATATTCTTTAGTTTCCTTGGATAAAATTGAATTTAAATTGATACCTACTTGTTCTGCTGTGGCCATAGATGAATTTCTACTGTTGGTAAAAATCAGACACTGTGCATTTTGCTGGACGATATCCAATGCAAGTGATATGTAGCTTGAATTCATCTTTTCATTTCCAATCGCTACTGTTGATCCATCAGAATATGTAATTTTTCCATTAAACCATACTCCTTCTTTTAATTTTATTGGTCTCCAAGTTGAAAATATTAATTCTGCATCAAGCCATTCTGAGATTTCCTGCGCATTACTGATAGTTGCTGATAAAGCGATAATTTGGCAATCAATTAAATTTCTTCTAATTAATGTTAATACGACTTCAAGTACCGGTCCTCTGGATCCATCATGTATGAGATGAACCTCATCGGAGACCACAACTTTAATTTCGTTTAACCAACTAACTCCATGTCGAATAAGTGAATCAAATTTTTCATTGGTTACAATTATTATATCACTTTTTGCCAACCATGTAGATGTTTCATCTAAATCGCCAGTGCTAATAGCTACCTTATACCCTAATTCTTTCGTATATTTACTAAATTCTTGATATTTCTCTCCAGCTAAGGCCTTTAGTGGTGCAAGATATATTGCTTTAGCACCTGGGTATCTACGCAGTGTGGATGTGATAGCCATCAGTGCAAGTAAGGTTTTACCTGAAGCAGTTGGTATGGCAACAACAATATTATTTCCTTCTAACAATCCCTTGTTGATTGCTTCAACTTGAGGTGGAAATAATGTTTGAATTCCATCATCATTAAGGATTTTAATTAAATCCGGATGTACTGGGAGTTCTTTTATGTCCAATATTGACACCTATATTATCTTTACCACACTATATCAACTCCTTTATGGTTTGTCAAACCATCCTGGTTTGGGTTGATATAAAGTACCATCTCTTCTCATTTGTTGTATCACTCCCATCACATATTCTTGAGTTAATCCCTGATCTTTAGCTTCTTGAATTAAATTTTCTTGACTAAAAGGACCACCTGATTCTCTGGATAAAAAGTCAATAATGGACATTAATTTAGTTAGTTTAGTTCGTTTTGTACCTGTTTGACCACTATACAGAGCATCAATATCTGCTTGTCCTGTTTCTGGGTCTTTGGCAATATGACTTAGACTATATTTCATAATATCAATTGATTTTTGTGCGTCATTTTTGGTAACCTGAGTTCTTAAAGCAGCTCTGGCTCTTGCCTCTGCAAGACGAATAATCCCCTCCAATTGTCTTGCGGTGATGGTTACTCTGTCACTTTTTCCACTTTCTCCTGATTTACCATAGGAATTTCTCATAGTTACATAAAATTCCTCCAATAATTCTGTTGCTTCAGGAAGTAATGCAGGATTATAATTTCTTTTTGCATATGAAATATATTTCTTTAGGGTTTCTTCATTCATAGGGGGTTTTATTGATTGAGTCGAACCATGATATCTATGTAGTTTAAGTATATGGTCTGCTAAAATAGAATCGTTTTGTTCATTTGGTTCATCTTGAAGAATAAATACAAGGTCAAATCTTGACAAAATTGCTGGTGTTAAATTGACATTTTCAGAAAATGTTCGGTGTGGTTCATATCTACCGTACTTTGGATTTGCAGCTGCAAGTACTCCTGTTCTTGCATTTAAGGTTGCTACTATTCCTGCTTTTGCAACGCTGACTGTATGCTGCTCCATTGCCTCATGTATCGCAGATCTATCGTTTTCATTCATTTTATCAAACTCATCAATTAAACAAACACCTCTATCTGCCAGCACCATAGCACCTGCTTCTAGGGTAATTTCACTGGTTTCCGGATCTCTGGTGATGGCTGCGGTTAATCCTGCTGCAGAGCTTCCCTTACCACTAGTATATAATCCTCTTGGGGCAATTGATTGAACATATCGAAGTAACTGTGATTTAGCAACACCTGGGTCTCCAACAATGAGAACGTTTGGTTGGCCTCTGGTGCTGAAACCATCTGGGAATTGTTTATCCACACCACCGAACAACATATACATTGCTGCTTCTTTAACTTCTCTTAATCCATGGATGGCAGGTGCAATGGAATCAATAAGATGTTCATGGATTTTAGGGTCTAATGCCATATCAAGGAACTGTTTTTCTTCTTCTGGAGAGATATCGGTGAATTCATCCTCTTTGTTGGTTGATTCAATGAAATTAACATCCATCCAAATATCAAAGGTTAGCACCTGTCCTTTTTTCAATAATTTTGAAGGTCGAGAACGGATGATTCCTCCTAACTGTACTCTATCTCCAGGTCTCACAATATCAACAATATCATCTGTTAGTCTGCATGGAACTGATTTTGGTGAAGCTCCTGGTGGTAAATCTTCAGGTCGTTCTTGTACAGTGATGTATTGCCAATCTATCATTTTTGAATGATAATGATCTAATACAAATTCCTTGGCTTTACATGATAAATCATTGCATTTATTGGGTTTATTAAAAATTCCATCTTCAAAATAGAGATCAATAGTATGCTTTTCATCAACACAATAAAATACTGCATGGGTAACAATAGATTTAATCTCCGTGGTTCTTACGATAATTCCTTCGATCCATTTCCAAGAATCGACATGATTTGCGCGTAAATCTCTGATATGAATAATATTTGGTGTGTTTGAAAATCTAAGGAAAAAATTATCTCGTTCATGTTTAATCTCCCAGAAATAATCTGCATTTTCCATTTTTACATGTTCCGCGAGTGCTTTTGATCCCTCATCCAACATTAGATGAGGTTTGTCCAATAATGTTGATGCAAGATCATATTCATATGCATCATCAATTAGTACTAAATCTTCATAATCAATTACGAGAGATCTTTCTCCATCTCTAATCATGCGATTAATACGATTAACATACTTAAAATTTCCATCATCGCTTTGGAAATTTTTAAAGAAGTTTAAACATGCTCTGTTAACTTCATCTGGTGTTTGTATTGCCATAATTATTCACCTATTGCATCAACTCCAATGAGATTAATCCAGTTTCCATATAGATGGGTTAGTTTTTCATATAACCAATTTTCCTCTAATGTTAGCTTTGACTGTACTGATTTTTGCATTTGATCTGTCATTGCCATTTGTAGTATTTTTCGAAATCTGTGTCGTTTAATCAGGTTGAAACTTCCCTCTATACTGGTAAGTTTTCTCATTGCATTACCTGTACTTTCCTTACGTAATCTTCGTATTTCAACTATCACCCTCTGGTATAAAAGTGAATCAATTGGTGTAAGTGTTCTTTGTTTTCCCTCTTTATGAGCCAATTCAGATAAAGCTCTTGGTGTTACCGAAATTTCCTCCATTATTTTGACCAGATTATTTTCTTCTAGGGTTTTTGCTATCCAGTAAGGTAATTGAGTCTCATGATCTTCAATTAGGTTGATATTGATTCCATCTATGCTTAAATCTTTGTAGTCTCTCATTGCAATAACATTTACTGGATTTTCTTCTAATTCAAAATTTAATCTGCGCATTTCAAGACTTAAATCTGTCACAAAATATTAAATGATATTACCTTGATAAATTTTTCTTATTCTTCTTTTTTTTGTTTAAATTCTTCGCTTTCTGAAGTTAACACTCCTAAAAAGCGGGATAAAATATTGAGATAATTTCCTAGATAATTCTGAATTATAAAATATTGACTAGATATTATCATGATTTCGTATAGTTTCAAAGTTAATACTTCATATATTTGTTTTAATCAAGGCGCATACATGTTAATTAGGTTAGAATTTAATGAGAGATTTAATAATTACAAATTTAATTATTCTATATTATTAATAAATGAATTAAGTTAATGGAAGAAATATTCCTTTTAATTTATTTTAATCGTAAATAACAAATACATCCACATGCTATTGCCAATATGCCAAAAAACACTAAGTATATTTTCGTGCTTGGTAGTGTTCTTTCCGGGTTAGGAAAGGGAATCGTAACTTCTGCAATTGCCAAGAATTTTCAAGTAAGGAATAAGAAAGCAACTATTGTAAAAATTGATCCATATTTGAATATAGATGCAGGTACCATGAATCCGATGGAACATGGAGAAACTTTTGTGACTGATGATGGAGGTGAGCTGGATGAAGATTTTGGGCATTATGAACGATTTCTTGGAGAACCGATGAGTCGTAAACAAAATATTACTACTGGTCAAATATACTACAGCGTAATACAAAAGGAACGAAGGGGAGAGTATCTGGGTAAAACCGTGCAGGTAGTACCTCATGTGATCGATGAAATCTTGCTTCGATTCAAAGAGATTGAAGAAACCTCGAAAAGTGATATTATGATGGTTGAAGTAGGAGGAACAATAGGTGATATCGAAAGTCAACCATTCTTGGAAGCAATTCGGCAATTACATATGAATATTCCTGAAGAAAATTCGTTATTTGTGTTAGTTACGTATGTTCCCTATCCAAGGCATATTTCAGAACATAAAACTAAACCTACACAACATTCTGTTCGTGAATTACGAGCATCTGGATTAGTTCCTGATTTAATTATTTGTAGAAGCGAAGTTCCAATTGATACTAAAACATTACAAAAAATTGCCTTTTTCTGTGATGTAGAAAGAGAAGCAGTGCTAGATTTACCTGATTTGTCCTCTGTATTTGAAGCACCTCAATTATTGGATAGTCAAGAAATTAGTCATTTATTAAGTAAAAAATTACAGCTTTCTTTGGATACACCCGATTGGAGTAGCTTGGAAAGCTTACTTAATCAACATAAAAAAATAAATGGTAAGTTAATTATTGGAATACCCGGAAAATATACTGATTTAGTTGATTCTTATATATCTGTAAATGAGGCACTGAAACATGCAGCTTTAAAATTTGGGTGGAATGTTGAACTACGTCATTATGCCACTGAAGATTTTGAGAGTAATCCTGAAAATATAGCTAAACTTAACGAAGTAGATGGTATTTTGGTTCCTGGTGGTTTTGGTGATCGTGGAACTGAAGGAAAAATAGCAGCTATTCAATATAGTAGAAGAGAAAATATTCCTTTTCTTGGAATTTGTTTAGGTTTTCAACTCGCTGTAGTTGAGTATGCAAGAAATGTAATTGGCTTAGCTGGAGCATCTTCAACTGAAATTAGTGAATCAACTCCATATCCTGTTGTCTGTCTTCAAGAGGAACAAAAAGATATCAAAAATAAAGGTGGAACTATGAGATTAGGAAGTTATCCTATAACTTTGAAAGAAGGAACAAAGATTGCAGAATTATATGGATCGCTTGAGATAAATGAGAGACACCGACACAGATATGAAATAAATGAAAATTATTTTAATCAATTACAAGATGGGAATTTGATTTTCACAGGTTTTTATAGTCATTTACTAGAAACACTAGAATTGTCCAATCATTCGTACTTTATGGGAGTTCAGTACCATCCCGAATTTAAAAGTACACCATGGAAACCATCGCCACCTTACGAAGGATTGATCAAAGCTGCAATTCAAAGATCCACGGGTAGGAAATCTGCATAATATGTTTGATGAATTAGAAGCTGTAATTAATGCAGAGAAAAAACGTATCGAACAGCAAAGACTCTGGATAACAAATTTTCGAAGAATGATGGATTCTTTACCTGATTTAGGTGAACCTTGGTTTGAAAAAAGATTGTCAATTGAGATTATTCCCAGAATATCTGATGTTACAAAAATTGCAGCGATTGATGGAGGTTTAATAAGTGAAGCAATGAGTGGTTTTGATCTAATCCTTTATCGCGCTGTTGGAGTTGTATTTCAGGGTGTGGGTTCTAAAGTAAATGCTTCATATGTACCCTCCATTGATCCCGTACCAGAAGTTTTTTTCCATCCTTCATTATCTTCTCGACATGAATTTTCTCGTCTTTCTACATTGAAAAGATTGTATATTGAGTATAAAACAGTTATTGATACAATTAATAATTACAATCCTACAATCGTTTTCATAGATGGTAAATTATCCCCTCTAAATCAAGATTTTATTGAGTATAGTAATTCTGTTATTAAACAGGCTGAGCTGGATGTAAAGGAAATTTATCGTGAATTAATAGATGTAGCTCATAAAAAAGGAACAATATTATGTGGGATAGTAAAGGATTCTAGATCATCTGAATTTTGTAATCAGTTAATTAGAAATCTTCATATTTGGATTAATGATCAATCAATTGGTCTAGGTACCCTTTCTGGATGGAGAAAGAATTTGGAAAATATAAGTGATGAATTCATGCTATCTCATTTCTTGTCTGACAAAGCCCGAACGGCTTGGTTAAAGTCATCATTACCTAAATGGGTTTCAGGTGGAGATAAATTTATTTTAGCATCATATGTGAAAGCCGCACATTTTGATTTTCCCATCAGATTTGAGGTATTGAGTGATGGAACTATGGTACCGGAAAAATTGCAATTAGCCATAAGTGCTTTACTAGTATTAACAAATCATGGATTGCCATCTGCTATACCTACGATAATTATTGAAGCCGATGATCGAGCTAAACTTACTCAACATCATTTAGAAATGGTTTTAGATCAAATCTCGATTCAATTAGATATTCCACTTGAAATACTAAGAAAAAGGCGTCATTTCTACTCTCAACTAAGTTAATTCACTTTCAAGTATCCCACTCATCTTTATAAATAACCATCGTATAGATATATTATTTTGGATCGAGAAATAGGGGTTGTTATTGCAACTCATGAAACACCAACTCCACAAGAATTTCATTTCGTAATTTCAGAAAGTACAATTCGAGATTCAATCGAAAATGGAACATTTATTCAAGTAGATCATATGGATGAGAAAATTCTTGGTGTAATTCAATCTTTACGGAGAGTTAATCGATATTACTCTTCAGCAGATATTATCCATGGTTCTTCTACATCTTCTGCTTTAAATACAATTTATCCCGCAGATAGGTGGGATTATTTAATTGCCAAGGTAAAGATATTGGGAAGTTATCTTAATTCCATTAAACAACGATCAACAAAACCAGTGATGCCAGGTGTGAAGGTCTATTCTGTGTCTGAAAATATACTTGAAGAGTTTCTAGGTATGGATGCTAATGGTATGTATTTAGGAAAAGTAAAACAATCCAAAGTGTTGGCAAAGATAAATTTAGATAGGATTTTACAAAAACATTTGGCAATTTTATCTATTTCAGGAGGTGGAAAATCATACACTACCTCAGTTTTAATTGAAGAATTATTGAGACGGCAAATTAATCAGGGGAGACCCTGTATAGTACTTTTTGATGTACATGGGGAGTATAAAGGATTGAAATCCATCACCAATAATCCTGTATTTGAGAATTCAGAGGTAGTTGTATATTCAGGTTCAGATATTAAATTGGCACTAAATAATATGAGTGTGGGTGACTTTTACAAAATTATACCTTCTATGAGTCATGCTCAAGGAAGAGAATTATCATTGATTTTAAAATCATTATCTGCCCAACAAAAACCATTTACTATAGATCAAATAATAAGTAATATTCAACAGAGAGAAATGAATCCACTGGTTAAAGAGGCTCTTTTTGGATGGATGTTGCAACTACAAAATTCATATTTATTTAGTAGTACTGAGAATCCAATGTTGGAAAACGAGATTCAACCAGGTAAATTACTTATTTTTGATTTGTCATCATTTACTTCATTGTGGAAAAAACGTATTATTGTTCACTATTTTCTTACTAGATTATTTGAATTGAGACGAACTAGGGTAATTCCACCAATAATTAATTTCATAGAAGAAGCTCATCAATTCTGTCCTGAAATTGAGAGTAGTGAATCCAAATCAATTATACATACAATAGCAAGAGAAGGTAGGAAATTTTTATGTTCATTGGTTTTAATTAGTCAGAGACCGATTAATCTATCAACTACAGCACTATCGCAATGTAACTCTCACTTAATTCTTAGAATATTGAATCCACATGATTTAACCTACATTGGACGAACATCAGAGGGCATAAATGCTGAGACCTTGGGATTAATTTCTGATCTTGGTGTAGGAGAAGCTCTTCTTGTTGGAGAGGCAGTAAATTATCCTGTTTTTATTCAAATACGTAAAAAATTATTTATTTCAAATTATGATGATACATCCCTAGAAAAAGAAAGCAGAAGATATGATAAAATGTTAACTCTTACTTAGTGACGAGAGAGGGATTTGAACCCTCGAGTGCGTAGCACAATGGTTAGCTCTTACCAGTTTGGAATTCGAGACCATCCTCTTGGACCAGACTTGAGTACCTCGCCAATGACGATATTATGGTGCTTTTAGACGTAATCCTCGTCTTCTTCATCATAATATTCCCATTCATCGTCATCATCTTCTCCTGGCAACTCTAAACGAGTAATTGCTTGCCAGAGCATTGTTCGGCAATGAAATGGACAATTTGGATCCGACGTAGAATCTTCTAATAATTCAATGGCATTAATTGCTCTTACAGCAATATCCATTTCTTTATCATTTAATGTTTCTACGCTTTTAATTGCAGTTCTTCTGATATTTCTCGGGACACTTTGATCCTCCGATATTTGTGTCAAAATTTCTATGGCTTCTTTAATTTGGTCGTCCGAAGATGACATGTAACCCACCTCTATTGAGAAAAAATTAAAAGCTATACTGTTATATATTCAATTTAGGTTTTATAATCATCGGATTAATACAATAAAAAAATAGCATCGATTTGAAATTCTTTGTTCAAATTCCATTAAGTATACGTTAGTGATTCTATCAGACTATTGATAAATAATAAATGTAGATATCAATTATGGACTCACCTATTGTAAATCTACAATTAGGTATTAATCAAGAATTAAGAGATAAATTAAAATCACAACAATATTTCTTAGTTGGAAATCATTCTGGTGTAAAACTTTGCCATTGGACTAAAAAAGATATTCAGGATCAAGGAAGTTGTTATAAAAACAAATTCTATGGTATCAATTCTTTTCAATGTATCCAAATGAGTCCTGCATTGACTTGGTGTACCGAACGATGTCTCTTCTGTTGGCGATCTGAAAGCTATGCACTGGGTGATTCAATGGATGGTTTTAATCATGATGACCCAGAAATAATTGTTGAAGAGATGATCAGGGGTCAATTACAATTAATGAGTGGTTATGGTGGTCATCCCAAGGTAGATCGAGAAAAATGGCAAGATTCAAATCAACCAAAACATGTGGCAATTTCCCTTTCTGGAGAACCTACGTTGTACAAGCATTTGGATGAATTTCTCGGAATTTGTCATAAAAAAGGATTATCTACATTTCTTGTTACTAATGGTACACATCCCCAAGTACTTGCAGAATTGCAAAACCTTCCAACCCAACTTTATCTAACACTTGCTGGTGCTTCTCCTAGAGCTCATTCTGCAATTACTAGACCCTTTAATCCAAAAGAAGCTTGGCAATCACTCATGGAAACGATTAATCTAATGCCAAGTCTAAATACAAGAAAAGTAATCCGATTAACATTAGTCAAAGGAAAAAATATGGTAGAACCTGAGAAATATGCTAAGTTATTTGATATGTCAGGGGCACATTTTCTTGAAGCAAAGGGATTTGTATCAGTAGGTGATGCAAGAGAAAATATGGGTTATGATAGAATGCCGGACTTAGTGGATATTGTTGAGTTTTCTCATCAGATATGTGAAAATTCAGAAAAATTACAAATTATAGATCAATCTGCTTCATCATGTTGCGTCCTCATGGCAGAGGAAGATTATGATTGGAGAATGTTAAATATTTAAGCAATAACTACTAGTTTTAGATAATTTACATAAACGATGATTCACTCCTAAAATGTGTATCGAGATAACTACGTATTTTCAGTAATGACCATCTCAAGATACAATTTTTGATAAAATTAAAATTATAATATAAATTGCGAAAATATACGACAATTATGATTAGTAATTGGAAATATGATTATAAATAATATCAATGTGGTAATAAATACAATTGGTGTACTAAAATCTTAATAATCACAAATAACATATTTATAGCTAGTGGAAACATTAAAAGTAGATAGATTAAAATTGAAATCAAGGATTTTCACTGGGCTATCTGATTTATCTAGATTACAAATTCTTCAATGTCTTTCTGAACAACCAATGAATGTATCTCAAATAGTTGAGTTAACTGGACTCGGACAACCAAATGTGTCATCACATCTGAGAAGCTTGAAAGATTGTAATATTGTAAAAGCGCAAAGAGTTGGCAGAGAAGTATATTATCAATTATCATCAATAATAATATCTCAATTATTACATGTTGCAGGTGACTTGGTTGATGAGATTTATGAGGAAATATCTTCATGCTTGAGAAAAAATATCTCCTAGGTAAACTTAGATTGTTTTTAGAAATTTGTGAATAACAGTACCGAATTCTGCAGGGTTTTCAATTGGTGCGTAATGACCTGCTTCTGCTATTATCTCCAGTTGCGCCTTCTTATACGAGTGCATCATTTCTTGAGCTATGGAGGGACCTGTTAGTTCATCTTCTTCACCAGTTATGATTAATACTGGGATTTCAATCTTGCTTAGTAAATCTCTACTATCCTCTCTCATTTTCATTCCTCTTAAACTTTGAATAAATGCATAATCAGGAGTATTTGATATTAGTTCTAATGCATCCAACATGATTTTTCTCTTAGTGGTTAAGGTAGTTAATCCAAATAATTTGGGGATTAAGAATGTTTTAATCCATTTATTTCTTTCTCCCGACTGTATCATCTCAATAGCTACATCTCGAGATTGACCACCATCACTATCTTTTGAATCACGAGTATTCGCTAATATTAATGCATTTGCTTTATTTGGATATAATTTTTCATATGCCATGGTTACATATCCTCCCATACTAACGCCACCAAGAACTAATTTTTCAAAGTTTAAGTCGTCAATTATTAAATTAATTTGTTCTGCAAGTTCATTCATTGACCAATTTTCCTTATTTTCATCACCAAGTGATTCTCCAAATCCTGGTAAATCAGGGAGAATTATTTTCCAATTATCTGCTTCTAAATAACTTGTAACTTTATCAAATATTCTATTATTGGCTGGAAAAGGATGAATTAAACAAAATAAATTAGATCCATTTCCAATACTCTTGTACGTCAGTTTATCCATTATTTAGCTACCTAAATTCTTCAATATAATTCATATCATAATGATTAAAGAATTGATTCATCGATGAAAATAATATGAACATATTTATTTATCATAATTAGGCTATTGAAACTTCCTGCTGAATTAAAATCAATATATTCTTTATTTGCTGTAATAGAATTTGTTCTTCATTCTCCAGTCTTTTATCCGTTTTTGCCACAGAAACCGCATTATTCATAATCTGTTTGAGATAATTATGGATTTTTACTTTTTCTTCTTCAGTGACAACACCATCACCATATGCTTTTTTTATGATTTTTTTCAAATCCGGAATATGCATATCTACATTATTAATGATATTTTGTTCATCTTTGGATATATTACCATCCATTAGTGCGACTTGTATCAGCATTTTTCGTAATTTAAGTAATTTAACATCAATGTTATCTGTTTTCATAATATCCTTATATAAGTCAATTCTAGAATATTAACTTTATCTAAATTGAAAACTGTGAAAAAATTTTCATCTTTATTATTCATACATATCATAACAATTTTCTTAGCGGAGAATAATATAATCTTGAACCAATGCAATTTACTGAATTAGGAGATATTTACCAAACCAAGCATAAAATAAGAATTATTAGTGCAACATCTCTTTTTGATGGTCATGACGCAAGTATTAACATGATCCGACGAATATTACAGGATTCAGGTGTAGAAGTTATTCATCTTGGGCATAATCGTAGTGTAAAAGATATCGTTAATGCTGCAATCCAAGAAAATGTTCAGGGTGTTACCATCTCCAGTTATCAAGGTGGTCATATTGAATTTTTCAAATACATGAGAGATTTACTCAATGAAAATGGATATGAGCATGTTAAAATATTTGGAGGAGGTGGAGGTGTAATAATTCCTGATGAAATTGCGGAACTCCATGAATATGGTATTTCAAGAATTTTTTCTCCAGACGACGGTAGGGAAATGGGACCACAAGGAATGATTAATTACATCTTGAAGGAATGCGATTTCCCCCCGAAATCCAAAAATTACTTGAAATCCAATTTTACTGCTGTATCCAATTCAATATCTTTAATTGAAGAATCCATTCTTGAAGGTAAGAAAATAGATGTTGAACCCGCAGAAGAGGTGAATTCATTGATCCCTGTACTGGGGATTACAGGTACCGGTGGAGCGGGTAAGTCATCTCTGACTGATGAATTGGTTAGGAGATTTGTAAATGATTTTAATACTAGAAGAGTGGCTATTTTATCGGTTGATCCCACAAAAAGAAAAACAGGTGGAGCACTCCTAGCAGATAGAATACGAATGAATTCTTTAACTTATTCCGATCGTATATTTATGCGTTCATTTGCCACTCGGAGAGCGAATGTAGCTACCAGCAAAGCAATATCACAGGCAATTAATATTTGTAAAAAAGAAAATTTCGATTTAATTATTGTGGAGACAAGTGGAATTGGTCAATCAGATACTGAGATTATTGATCTCACTGATTGTTCTATCTACGTGATGACTGCAGATTATGGTGCTGCAACTCAATTGGAAAAAATTGACATGATTGATTATGCTGATTTCATAGTTATTAATAAATTTGAACGTAGAGGTTCTATTGATGCTCTACGTGATGTAAGGAAGCAGTATAGGAGGGGTCGAAAATTATTTGATTTCAATCAAAATCCTGATGAAACTCTACCTATTTTCGGAACAATGGCATCTCAGTTCAATGATGCAGGGGTGAATTCTCTTTATCTTGCATTAATGGCATTTCTCAATGAAAAATACGGTGGCTTTGAATCACAATTAAGCAACCTACAAGATTTACCAACTGGAAATTCAAATAGACAATTTATTGTGCCACCAGAACGAGTGAGATACTTGGCTGAAATTGCAGAAACAGTTGAGAATTATAAGGAAGAAGTTTATCAACAGGCAGAATTTTCAAGAAAAGTATGGCAATTATCATCGAGTCGTGAATTATTATTTGATGCTTTTGATGAAAAAAATATAAGTATAATTGATGGAAAAATATCTGAACTCAAACAACAAATCACGGAGGAAAATCAGAGATTACTAGATGATTGGGATGATTTGGTTTCTGCATATCAATCTGATGAATTTTCATATTCCGTAAGGGGTAAAACCATTGTAGTACCAACGTTTTCAACCTCATTATCCAATATTAAGATTCCTTTGATTTGTTTACCTAGGTTTAAAGATATGGGTGAGATATTACAATGGATAAAATTAGAGAATGTTCCTGGTGAGTTTCCCTATACAGCAGGTGTTTTTCCATTTAAAAGAACAGAAGAAGATCCTACCCGAATGTTTGCAGGTGAAGGTCCTCCGGAAAGAACAAATAAGAGATTTCATTATTTATCTAAAGATCACAAGGCTGTACGTTTATCTACTGCATTTGATTCTGTAACTTTGTATGGTGAAGATCCTCATGAAAGACCTGATATCTATGGAAAAATTGGTACAAGTGGTGTTTCTATTTGTAGTGTTGAGGATATGGAGAGATTATATGCAGGATTTGATCTAAGTTCAAATGTAACTTCGGTAAGTATGACTATTAATGGTC
>Ga0224506_10001741_pt1 | contig 15416 bp, 17 predicted proteins | sample SF_Jan12_sed_USG_2_FD_169108 | JGI IMG/M metagenome (GOLD analysis project Ga0224506, IMG submission 169108) | Sediment microbial communities from San Francisco Bay, California, United States - SF_Jan12_sed_USGS_8_1 | ecosystem: Environmental > Aquatic > Marine > Sediment | place: USA... | reverse complement strand
ATGTTGTTAATCAAAGAATTCCTCGAAGCTCAGCTTCGGGTATAAACATAAACCTTATAGTCTGTCATTCCTGCGAAGGCAGGAATCCAGAAGGATAAACTACTCGAGACCCTCTGGATTCCGCATCAAGTGCGGAATGACAGATTTGATACCCTGCAGCTTGCTGCGGATTATTCATTTATTTTTAATTCTTACTTTCTTGCAATACCTGTTCTCTTTGCAGTCTCAGCAACTTCATGGGCAACAGCAACAACCACCTTTTTGTTAAAAATACTTGGTATTATATAATCTTCAATCAATTCATCATCTTTTACTGAATATGCAATTGCCCTGGCAGCAGCAATTTTTACTTCTTTATTTACACCCTTTGCCCTAACATCCAGTAAACCCCTGAATATCCCAGGATAGCTCAGTGCATTGTTTATCTGATTGGGATAATCAGATCTGCCTGTTGCAAGGACTTTCACGATTGGAAGTGCATCTTCTGGTGCTATTTCCGGTTCGGGATTTGCAAGTGCGAATACTATTGGTTCACTGGACATTCGTTTTATATCATCTGGTGTGATGATATCAGGGCTTGAAAGACCTATAAAGACATCTGACCCTTCCATGGCATCTGATATGCTCCCTTTGATTTTCCTCGGATTTGTCTTATTTGCAAGAAACAACTTATAGGGATCCATATTGTTTCTTCCTTCATAGAGGGAACCTCTCCTGTCACATACAACTATATCTTCAACTCCATAAGCGAAGAGAAGAAGGGCAGTAGCTGCACCTGCTGCACCAGCTCCGACCACAACTACCCTGAATTTCTTTATATCTCGTTTGAAAAGCCTTGAGACGTTGATGAGGGCTGCGAGAACAACTATGGCTGTTCCATGTTGGTCATCATGGATAACAGGTATGTCAAGCGCCTCGATAAGCCTTTTTTCTATTTCAAAACATCTCGGTGCAGATATGTCTTCAAGATTTATGCCTCCAAAGGGAGGTGAAATATATTTCACCGTATTGATAATTTCTTCGGTCCCTTTGGTTTTAAGTGCTATTGGAAAGGCATCAATGCCAGCGAACTCCTTAAAAATCATTGCCTTGCCTTCCATTACAGGCATAGCAGCTTCCGGACCTATGTCTCCGAGACCGAGAACTGCAGTGCCGTCTGTTATAATTGCCACTGAGTTTCCTTTTATTGTGTAACGATAGGCATGTTCTATATTATCGTGAATGTCTCTGCAAATCCTTGCCACGCCCGGGGTATAGACCTTGGATAAGTCATTTCTATCTCTCACAGGTATCTTATTGTGGATCTCTATTTTGCCTCCCTGATGTGCAAGGAAAGTTCGATCCATTACCCTGAGGATTTTGACTCCTTTTATTTTTCTGATTGACTTTGCAATGTCCTTCTCGTGTTCCTCATCACGTGCATTCACCGTAACATCTCTGATCATCTTTCCTTTTTCAAAACGAACAATGTCAACAGAACCGAGGTCACCACCAACCTGACCTATAGCTGTTGCGATCTTTGCAAACATTCCTATTCTGTTCTCTATCTCTAACCTGATTGTGATACTGTAACTCGGACTCGGGATTCGTGTCATACGTAACTAATCCTTTCCACAATAGAATGTTTTCAATCGTCTATTTAATACAAACGCATTAAAAGTTGTTAGATTGTCATTGCGAGCGACCAAAGGGAGCGTGGCAATCACGAAAGATTTCGGGATTGCTTCGTCGGTCGTATCGACCTCCTCGCAATGACATTTTACTTAAAGCGTTAGTATCAACAGATTGTTTAAAATAAAATAACCGAACATCAATAATCAATGACCAAATAAATTCCAATACTCAATAACAGTAGTTTTAGCTTGCCAGTGTGTCAGCCTGCAAGTTTGTTTCTTGACATCTCTTTTTTCTCAATGCAGTCTATAGTATGGATTATTTATGGGCAATACTCGCATTCACTGCAGCCTTTACACTCGCAACAAGCGATGCACTTACGAAAAAGGCGCTTGCTTCTCATGATGAATATATTGTTGCATGGCTCAGACTTGTTTTTTCCTTGCCCCTTCTGGTTGTTTCTTTTATATTTATACCGGTGCCTGAGCTCGATAGTAATTTTTATGCTGCTTTCTTGCTTGCTGTGCCGCTCGAAATACTTTCTATAGTATTGTATATAAAAGCATTGAAGCTTTCTCCATTAAGCCTTACACTGCCATTTCTCGCACTCACACCTGTGTTTCTTATCTTTGTCTCTTATCTTATACTCGGAGAGAAGGTATCTTTATGGGGTAGTATGGGCATTCTTCTTATCACAGCAGGGAGTTATACACTGAATATAGAAAAAATAAAAGCAGGCATAGGTGAGCCATTGAAGGCAATTACAAAGGAGAAAGGCTCGATTATGATGATAGGTGTTGCGCTGATTTACAGTGTTACCGGATCTCTCGGTAAAATGGCTATAGAGCATTCTTCACCCTTATTTTTCGGGACTACATACTTTATAGTATTAACACTTTTTTTTACTCCAATTGCGTTATATAAAGGTCGTAGATACCATCAACGTCCTCAACGTCCTAAAGGCATAAAGATAAGGAGAGAAGCTGTTCTGTCATCTTTTTTGCCTGGTATCTTTTACTCGTTCATGGTGGCATCACATATGATTGCAATAAGCCTTGCAAATGTCGCTTATGTGATATCTGTAAAAAGGATAAGTTTGATTATCGGTGTGCTCTATGGTTATTTTTTATTTAAGGAAAAAAATATAAGAGAGAGGCTTTTAGGAGCGACACTGATGTTTATTGGTTTTGTGATTATTATAGTGGTAGCTTAATACTTAAGTACCTCTATGCTTTTGGTTCAATTCTGTTTTACAATATACTATGCTCAATGTATTAATTATCTCTGATGAATCAAGAGAAATAACTGCATTATTTAAAACAGTCAAAGATACTCTTCATAAACAAAAATCAAAACAGAAGGGCATTTCATTTGGGACTGACCCAGTCAATCCTTACAAGTATGATATAGCTCTCCTTGACCTTGCTACCGAGAATTGGCAGAAAAGACTTTTAGATCTCAGGCAACGGTTACCTGTTATTGTTGTTTCAAAGCCTGATATAAAAATGGCTGTTGAGGCCATGAAACTTGGTGCGTGTGATTTTTTAGTAAAGCCGCTTATTGGTGAGGTCTTAACCGAGGTAATCGATAGACACAGAAAGAAGATGCTTGGTCATAAAAACGGATTTGACGAAACAATAGGTACAAGCCCGATAATACAAGAGGTTTTTGGTGTAGTAAAAAAGGCAGCAGTGAGTGAGAGTAATGTGTTAATCACCGGGGAAAGTGGTACAGGCAAGGAACTTGTAGCAAGGGCGATTCACCGGTGGAGTCCGAGAAGCGAAGGCCTCTTTATTATTATTAATTGCAGTGCCATACCTGATACCCTTCTTGAGTCAGAGCTCTTTGGTTTTGAAAAGGGCGCCTTTACCGGTGCAAATTATACAAAAAAGGGACTGCTCGAACTGGCTGATGGCGGCACTGTATTTTTTGATGAGATAGGGGATGTGTCTCCTTTGTTTCAGATAAAGATATTGAGAGTTATACAAGAAGGTGAAATTATGAGAATTGGAGGTGCACATCCTATTAAAGTTGATGTGAGGATTATCGCTGCGACGAATAAAGATATCAATTATGCCTGTGAAAAAGGCACATTCAGGGAAGACCTCTTCTACAGACTCAATGTGATCAATATCCATCTTCCGCCTTTGAGGAACAGGATGGAAGATGTTCAGGTTCTCATAGAACATTTTCTACAGAAACATGCTCCTAAAAGAAAAGATATATTGATTAGGTGCATTACTGATGAAGCTATGAATATGTTAATGAACTATTCGTATCCGGGAAATATAAGGGAACTTGAAAATATCATTGAGCGCGCTATATCCTTTGCAAATAGTTCTGAGATATTTCCACAAGACTTGCCATCGTACTTACTGCAGTCCCCTTCACAAAAAGTAGTGTCTACACCAAAGTTGAAGGAGAAACTTAGAGATATAGAGAAGGAATTAATCTGGACTGCTTTACAAAAATCAGGGGGGAATATATCACAAGCAGCAGCATCACTCGGTGTATATCGTCAACAGCTCCAGAGAAAAATAAAAAGACTTAAAATAGCAACATAATGTTTCAAAGCAACAAATAGTTGCATCATATCTTTCTAAGAATCTGCTTCTTTAAATGCATCATAACATTGCACTATTTAAATGTAAGAAAATGGTATATCTTTAATTATCAATAGGTTACAAGGTTGGCATGTATATTGCGATTTATAATATTATAAAGACCTAAATAAATAAATATATAAATATTATTTATAAAAACCTTTAATGTATCATAATTAAGGGGAAATGTCTATAATTTTTTTTGTTATTAAAATTTGGTATAAATATTGCGCCCTTGCGTTTATTTTTAAAATCATTATCATAAAGACATGAAATGATAATTATATGAAGTTAGAGAAGACTATAGACAGAGACAGTAAAGAGAAACTCTATGTACAGATATACTCAATTATTAAAGAAAAGATAGAAAATGGCGAATGGCCTTCGGGCACCAAAATTACCACAGAGGATGAACTGTGTAAAACGTATGATGTGAGTAAGGTCACTGTGAGAGAAGCTATCTCTGAATTAGTGAGAGAGGGTTATCTCAGAAGGCAGCAGGGTAAAGGTACATATGTTACTTACTCAATGCGTAATTTAGGACTCGCCATGAAGACAAGATTAACAGAAGATATGCTTGGAGAGGGGGTAAGAGTAAAAAAAGAGTTGTTATCAAAGGGTGTAAAGGTGCCATCAGAGGATATTAAAGGATATTTTATGAGAGAAGACGGTATATATTATATCCTTTGTAAGGGAATTGTTGAGGACGAGCCGGCATATCTCGAGGAGTTGTTTGTCCCTTTGGTAATATTCCCTAACATAGATGGAGAGGAAATTTGCCCGATCTCATTATATGATCTGATCCAGGAAAAAGCGATCAGAAAAATATTTAAAGTAGTACGGACCATAGAGGTAACCAAGATAAAGGGTGATGCTGCAGATATTCTCAAGGTGAAGGAAGGTACCTCTGCATTGCTTATTCATACGTTATTTATTGGACAGGACAAAAGTACTATAGCTTATACAAGACTTGTCGGAAGCAGCAGAAGGTATAAAATCCAAACAGAATTTGAGAGGATTAATTAAACATTGTTTAAATTTAAATGTATTGTGGTACAATAGGTGCGGATTGGGAATCTGGGGGGGCCTATTTTGATAATTTATAAAGCTCCAAAAAATCTTAAGGAAAAAGGAGGTATTTTATTAAGGTATTGGTAGCGACAGACGGCTCAGAACAAGCTATGAAGGCGGTTGAACGTGGGCTGGAGCTGGCGAAGAAAGAAGGGGCGAAGGTGACGCTTATGTCGGTGGCTTACTATGCCGGGTTAGATGATGATGAGATGCCGCTGAACATAAGGGATAAACTTGATGCTCAAGCCATGGATGCCCTGAAAAAGGCGAAGGCACTCTTTGATGAGAAAGCAATAGCAGTTGAGACCGCAATGGAGGCAGGGATTGTGCCGGCTAACAACATCATCAGAAAGGCGGAAGAGGGTAACTTTGACCTCATTCTCGTCGGAAGCAGTGGTCTTGAAAGAGGCCTGCTTGGAAGTACGTCCACTAAGGTTGTATCACATGCACCATGCAGTGTTACTGTGGTGCGGTAAGTGTGTGAAGGAATTCAAAATAGAAGGGGGTGGGAGAAGAGATTTTCAGAGTTTTTAGAAAAACAAAAGAAGAAAAGAAGAAAGGAGGTAATGAAATGAAGAAGGTATTTCTGATTCTTTTTGTCCTTGTGGTGAGTCTTTCCTTGATCCTTCCTGTACTGGCACAGGAAAAGGCTCCAGCAGAGAAGGCTCAAGTAGAAAAGGTTGTGGCAAAGGCAAAAAAGCTTAGCAAGAAGGACCCAATTACATGGGTAGCTGACACAAGGGGAGAGCATGGTAAGGGTGTATGGGGATGGAGTACCGCCATGTACAATGAGAACATTTACGCATATGCCTTATTTAGTATTGCCGTGATGGTCGCTATGGGTTACATGTTGGGTACCCTTTCGGACATTGTGATGGGAATGACCGGTATAGATCTTAAGACCCGTAAATTAAGAGAATAGGAGGTTGTTGTATGAATAGGTTTAATTGGATTCTGGCATTGGCCTTTGCATTACTCCTTATACCTAAGAATGCAGCTGCCATGTACATGCCTGTCTCCGGTGCGGAGATCAGTGTATGGGCTATCCTCGCTCTGGGATTTGGTGTAGGAGTAATGGGAGGACTCTGGGGCATTGGAGGTGCATGGCTGATTACCCCTGGTCTGAACATATTTGGCTTTCCAATGGCCTATGCCATCGGGACAGATATGGCACATATTGCTGGTAAATCAATAGTGTCTACATTCAGACATGCAAAGTTTGGAAATGTTGACTGGGCTGTTGGTTTAACCATGGTAGCAGGTACAATAGTAGGAATAGAAATTTCTGCAAGATTGGTTATGTACTTAGAGAGGATAGGCTTCGTAGGTCCAGTAGTCAGATGGACATATGTCGTGATTCTGTTTATCATCACTACCACTGTCTGGTATGACTACTTTAAAAAGATGCGGATGGAGAAAAAAGGGATAGTCGAGAAGGAAGCGGTTAAGTCTGCATTCACGCTTGCCCCATACCTTCACAGGATTCCTCTTCCTCCTGTGGTTAACTTTAAGCATGCAGGCATAAGGTGTAGTGTATGGGTTCCTGTAATTGTAGGGCTTATTACAGGAATATTTGCAGGTTTTCTTGGAATAGGTGGAGGTCTTCTAAGGATGCCTGCCCTGATATACCTTGTAGGCATGCCTACATACATAGCAGTAGGGACAGACCTTTTTGAGGTCTTGATATCAGCTGGCTTTGGTGCATTCACTTATACGGTAAAAGGAAGGTGTGAGCTAATAGCAGCAGTTATCATGATCATTGGGGCAGGTGTAGGGGTACAAATAGGTACAATATCAACAAAGTACATAAGAGGCTACGGGATCAGGGTGCTTTTTGCAATTGCAACTTTCATAGCTATGGTGTCTATTATCTGTAAGCAACTTGGACAAGCTACTATAGCGGGGACTCTGATTATGATTGCGATTGCAGGTCTTTGCGGATTTATAGTTTTTGGTATCTTTGTACCAGGAGTTATTAAGGAACTAAGGGAAAAGAAAGCAGGAGGTGGTAAAAGTGAACAATAGAGGGGTTGCAGCTCTAACAATATACTACATAATTGTGGCGGGCTTTGCTATTGTTTCTCTTGTATTTACCTTTGCCACCTATACTCGTACCGAAAAGACATTTCAGGGAGCTCTCATTGCTATTGATTTAGAGAAGGATATCATGATGTTAGATGATGAAACCACACCTGAAGTAGAAGCTATAGAATTTGATATCAAAAAGATTGAGAAGAAAGAATACCCCGATGTTGGCTGGCCCGTAAGGGTCTCCTACAAGGTTGAGGGTGGCAAGAATGTTGTAATAAGGATGGTGGATGTTGCAAAAGCCGCACAGATATTATCACTAACGGCCGTGAAGAAAGATGTTGCAAAAAAATATAATATAAAGTTTAAATAATAGCTTTAGGGTAAGCCCTTTAGGGCTTACCCTCCTTCTCTCCTGGTGCATTTTCAATAGTCTTTTCTCTTTAAATTTTTTGATAAAGGATTGACATCCATCTGTTTTATGTAGTATTGTTTGCAATGTCCTTTGGCTCATATAAGAGATGAGATCGATTGAAGATAGAGTAGCTCAGTTGTCCAGATGGAGAAGAATTGCCGGAATCTTTGCAGTCCTTTTCTTTATTATTTTTTTTATATCAGCCCTTGATTCCTGCGCCTCGCGCATCTTACAGCCACTCAATCTCGTTCATGTCCTTCCGGGGACTTTTGTAGTTATGAACGGTCCTATCGGGGATGATGTTAAGAGTGTGCATGAGCTTACATACCTTAGTAGTTCTGAACTCATTACGCTTAAAATCGAAGAAGTTTACAGAGAGTTCTACTTCGGGGGGTGCTCCTGGAGGGGAGGCCTGACGGTCAGCCCCGGTATTAAGCCCGGAGAGTATAAGTTGGCTGTAGGCATTAAAGACAGAAAGGATCAAAAGCCGGTACTTGTATTTGTGATAAGAGTGCATGAAGATGAGCAGAGTTATCGCAGTAGCTTCAAGTCCACCATAATGCTGTATACAGGTATCCCGAATTCCTGGGTTATGGTATCATCTTTGTTTTTATCCATTCTGTTCATCGGGACTATATATTATCTTTCTACGAGGAGGGAAACCCTCTTTTTAAAAATTGGGGTAGCAGAGGTATTTTGGGTCGGAAAAACTGTGGTCGGAAAAACTGTAAAAGGCTATGAGATAGGCTTTAGCCTCGGGACAAGACATGGCATCATGCCAGGTAGCCGCCTTAGCCTTTTTAATGAAAAAAGACAGTTTGTGGGAACTGTAGAGGTTCATAAGGCAACTGAAATACACTCTTTTGCGACAACGGGGCCTGAATGCCCTGTAAAACCGGGTTATACAGTACTCAAAATATAATTTCCGGCCTACCTTCTTCTCAGCATTAAGCCTATATAGAGACCTAAAAGTATAAATAATGCCAGTATTATTGTATTGATAATACCTATATAGTAAAGTACAATTACAAACAAAAATGCCACTATAAATGTAGTAATAAAAACCTTCATATTCATATCTCTAACCTTCCTGGAAGATATTTTTTAATACTAACTAATCAACCAAGCCCTGTCAAGGTAATTGGCTCTCTGGATGTTGTTTCTTTCCATTAGAAGGTCTATATTCCCTGAAAAAGCCAGATTCAGAGATAAAGTCCCTAAAACGTCTTCGCTAAATGCCGTAAAATCGATTTTCTCCAACCAACCCATATCTCAGTATCCCCAAAAATTACCTTTTCACTCCTTGTAATGTTTATCCATTTCATTTAGACTTCTTGTTTTTAGGTCCTTTAAATCTCCTCAGCCAGAAAAAGGGTTGATATTTCTGCCTCAGTTCTGGTGATGAAACAATCTGCTAAGCATACTTTCTATCTTATTGCGGAAGGCTATTGCGATTAATAAGACAGTTATTGCAATCCCTATGAGTATAAAAAACTCACGATACCGTTGTTGACGGAAATAGCTTCCTCCGAAGGTAATTAAGATTGTCCCCAAGAGCCTGCCTAAACTACTTATTAACAGGAATTCTTTATAGTTCATAGATCCCAGGCCCAGAACATAACATAGATAATCCTTTGGAAAACCGGGTATAAGAAATAGTAGTAATACGAGAAAGCTTTCCTTACGCCTTAACCCCAATATATAATTGAATCGTTCCAATATCTCTTTTTTAACAGTCTTTTCAACAAAAGGTTTGCCGAGAGCCCTTGAAAGGCTGAAGGCGAGTAAGGAGCCTAATGTTAACCCTATGGTTGAGAGAATGATACCCAATATAGGGCCATAGTAATACCCTCCCACGAAACCAGTAACCTCACCTGGAATAGGTGAAACTATAACTTGTAATGCCTGGATTATGATAAAACCGATAAATGAAATGTTGCCCAAAGACTCAAGTATGGTAATAAGCCTTTTTTTCTCCAGAAAGAGGCTGAATACATTACTCTCATATAAAACTATAACGACTACCAGGAAAATAGTCAGGGTGAGTATTCCAAGCCATGCACGACCTCCAATAGTTTCTACAATTTCTATTATAAGGCCTTCTTTTGTCTCATCTTTCTGTTCTGTTTTGTCTCCACCTCTCATTTTATCTCCCCGAGAATTTTTCCATGAAGAAGCCATGATCGTCATATAATAATATTTTACCTCGTTTTTTGCTATTTGTATTTGCAACTCCTCTTGTCCCTATTGTCCCGCCCGAGAAGTTGAACGTCAAGAGGAAAGCACGGCATTCGCCTTACCCTCCTCAATGAAAATGAAGACCAGTAGGAACTGTAGTGGCTCATACGGTACGTGAGACAAACTCTATAGGTACGGTAGGATATGATTCACCAGTCAAGGTTGGTTGCTTCGTCGCGCTTACAAGACAATAAGGTTATGTATCAACAATTAGGAGACTGGCTGAGGAAATTTAAATCAGGTAAACCTTCAGACAAAACCAAGAAAAAGGATTAAAAAGAATCAGATCATCTCCAAATTAATACAAACGCATTTATTGTTTTTACATTTTGTCACCCTGAACTCGTTTCAGGGTCTCATAATATACTGGTTTTAGATGCTGAAACAAGTTCAGCATGACACTTCATTTAATGCGTTTGTATTAGTTAATGGATTGGGAGGATTCAGGGGGTCAAGGAGCCAAGGATTCGAGGAATTAAATTAAAGATTAAAAATCAAAATGCAAAATAACAAATCAAAATTCAAAAATGAATTCAAAACAAGGATCATTAATCCAGTTATTCCCGAGGAGGCGGAAATCCAGTAGGTCAAATGAAGAAGTTTTATGTTTATATTCTTTGTAGTAAACGAAATGGCACTCTTTACACAGGAGTGACTTCTGACCTTGATAAGCGAGTTTATGAACATAAAAATAACTTAGTCAAGGGTTTCACTCAGAAATACAAAGTTCACTGTCTGGCTTGGTATGAAATACATGAATCTGCGGAGTCGGCCATTAAAAAAGAAAAGCAGATAAAGAAATGGAAAAGGGCATGGAAGTTGAAACTTATTAAAAAAAGTAACCCACGATGGGATGATTTATACGAAAGAATTTGTGAATATCCAGACGTGACCATAAGTCTGGATTCCTGCCTTCGCAGGAATGACGAGAACTAGTGTTAAATTGCATAAATTGGCGTATACGAATTGTCATTCCCGTGTAAACGGGAATCCAGAATTTTTGTGGATTCCTGCTTCCGCAGGAATGACGAAAACGAATGGATAAAAAGGAACTAATACAGGCATGAATAAACGTCAGAAAATAGCTGTAGTCATCCTGAACATTTTAATTATCACTGAATTATTTATCAGCATGTACCTTGCGCACAAAGACCCTGAAAATTTTTCCCTTGTCTTTTTTAAATACTTTTTTATGATGCTCATCCCCACCCTTATCTTGGCAAAAGTTGTAAAGTTGTTATGAAAAGACTCAGGACAGAGGAGCCACAGTTAAAAGCAGCTGATTATGACCAGAAGGTCGTCCCCCCTGTGAAGGTCTCATCTGTAGAGTTTCAGAAGACCATAGCTGCCTATTCAGGCAGGAGGATTGGAACTGCAGATGAAATCATGCTGGGTCGGATGGCTCGATGGAGGGGTATTGCGGGAAAGATAACAGCCTTTTTTTGTGTCCTCTTCATTGTATCTCTCCTTGATGGCTGTCAAGCCCAACTCAGGCAGCAGATAAATGTCCTCAATGTCCTACCAGGTGCAACGGAGAAAATCACGGGCCCTCTGGAGAAAAGGGTGTCCATCCAGGAGCTGACCTACACGAGCAGTTCGGATCTTATCCAGCTTTCCTTCATTGAGATTGATGCAGGATTTTGGTTTGGACAGCCTATGTGGCGCGCTTTGGTAATAGTGAGTCCTCACATCAAACCAGGAGAATATAGATTGGAGGTGATGCCCAGGGATACCGTGCAGAAGGCCCAGGGATTAATTCCTTTTCTGATTAAGGTGTATCAGGACCAGCTTAGCCTTCGTCAGAGTTTTAAATCTGCTATAAAGCGATATTCAGGAATTTCGCCCTGGCTTGTTTCCGGCTTTTTCTTTCTGCCGATTATTCTGGGATTTGGAGCCATATTCTTAATGTCAAAAAAGATGGAAAAGCTCATGGTTCGGAGTGGAAAGGCAGAGATTTATCAGGTCTGGGGGCGAATGGCAGGGTGTGAGGTAGCCTTCGGTCTCGGCATTAAACAAGGCATACATCCAGGTAGCTGCCTTACCCTTCTTGATGAGAATGGAAGACCGGTAGGTGTTGTAGTGGTTCAGAAGGTCTCCGAGACAGACTCAGTAGCGTTTGTAGAAGAGATAACAGGATTAGACCATAGAGTCAAACCTGGGTATATCGTATCGATTGACAAGTATTAAGAGATTGGGTTTGAGTGATCAAGGAAACTTTGCTGGAACGTGAACCCAGGAATCTTGTAAACCTTTTTATAGTATGGCAGGGCTTCGGCATTGCGTAATTCTGGATATAAACGGTAAAGATATGGAAAATTTAATAAAATATCTGACAGAATATTTAATAATAATACTCATTGTGTTGATGGCTCTGGTGATAGGATTAAATGTGGGCAAATGGATGAAGAGATTTAAATCAAGGAAACCGTCAGATAGACCTAAGAATAAGAAAAGGGACTGAGAAAACTTTTACACAGTTGCTAATTTATGGCATCATGGAACATTCAAAAAGAGGAGGAACCATGCCTGAGAAATTATTGGTTGTAGATGATGAACCTGATATGCTGAGGCTTCTGAGTATGATTATAAAGGAGAAGACTCCCTATGAGGTGGTAACCACGAACAATCCACTTGAGGCGCTTGAGCTGGCGAAGCAGGGTGGATTTGACCTTCTCATTGCAGACATGAAGATGCCCGGTCTTGATGGAATTGCACTGCTTGAGTCTGTGAAGCGTTTTGATGAGGACATCCCAGTGATTATCATCACTGCCTACGGGACGGTTGAGGCAGCGGTTGAGACGATACGGAAAGGAGCCTTTGACTTCATCACAAAGCCCTTCAAGAAGGAGCAGATACTGGTTACGGTAGAGAGGGCGTTGAAGTGGCTGAGGCTTGAAAGGGAAAACAAGATGCTCAAGGAACAGTTGATGAAGGTTGAGGGGTAAACTCAGATTTTACCTTCAATGTGCTCTTTGCAGAATTCCTCGAAATAGGTCTGAGTAATCACATCGTTATACATAACCATATCAAGCTGCTTGGTAAAAACCGTGAGTTTTCCCATTGCCTCTAACTTTCTTTCGATGTCCTGCCTTTTATATTTTGTGAGCATAGCATCAATCACATCTTCGGTGATTTTCACATTAAAGTCCATTCGCTTGAGTATTTCAGACATAAGCCTGACCCTCCTCATTCTCCTCTCCAGTGCCGCACCCCCGCCCTTGAAGAAGAACCTTATATAGTTATCATTGATACTATCTCCTACAAATGCCTCAACAGTGGAGAGGTGATAACCGAGTCTGATTGCAAAGTTCATGTATTCTTCTGAAATAAAGGAAAAACTTTCTTCACCCATTTTGTAGAGTTCATCCTCCGGAATTGTCATAGTATGTGTAACAACACCCAGGAATCCCTTGACATCAAAGGCCCTTGGCTCAGGCCATCTGATTGCCATGAGGCCTTTCAGGAATGCACTGAAGGGGATGGAATGGATATCCTTGGGTTTTGGGAATTTTGCACTACCCTCCATGCCCCCGTTGAGATCGATGAGGTAGATTTCCAGCGGGATGTCGACTGCGAGCTTCACGGTCTCACCGAGTTCATGGTAAGGTGTTTTAATAAAGGTAAACATTACACGCATTGCCATTTCATGGCAGAACCGCGTAATGTCATGGAAGGTCTCGCAGGATTCAGACCTGAACTTTGGATCTTCCGGATCAACCAGATTGAGCGGAATAACCCATTTCAGCACTTCTTCGAGGGCCTTAAAGAGAGGGGTATCTTTGAAAGGCTCTCTTCGTTTTGCTGCGAATTCAATGAGTTCATCCACGCGGCCCTCATAGATATTACAGTTGATTGCATCAACGGTTATCTCCTGCCCATTTTTGAGAACCTTTGTTGCATTCTCAGTATCGAGGAGCGCCGGTACCTGATATTCTCGTGTTAAGGATGCCATGTGGCCAGTGGTTGATCCCACATCGGTAATGAGAGCACTTGCCTTATTCATAACTATGACAAACTTTGTATTTGTGTGCCTCGCCACAAGTACCGCACCTTCAGGAAAGTTTTTCAAGTCCTCATCGCTCCTCACAATATGTACTTTACCAAAACCCACCCCTTTGCAGGCAATAACACCCTTATCGAGCAGGATGTGGTAACCAAGGATACGGGTCGGAATAGGCTTTTCTGGTTCCTTTGGTGTAATACGTAACGGCCTGGATTGTAAGAGAAAGAGTTGATGATCTTTGCCGATTGCCCACTCTATATCTTGAGGGGACCCGAAGTGGTTTTCGAGGGAGCTTGCAAATTGAGCGAGAGTCTTCACTTCCTCATCAGTCAGGCAAGGCGTTCCTTTCGTTGATTCCTCAACAACAGCTTCTTCCAATCCTCCTTCTGACTTGCATAAGAGCATGGTGGTCTGACCCGGAATCTTCTTCTGTATTATCTTCATTTCATTACTGCGAGACACCACATAGGTTTCAGGGGTCATAGTTCCGTCAACAACACATTTTCCCAATCCCCTGACTGCATTGATGAGTATTGAATCACTGTCAGGGTCGTTCGGGTCTCTCGAGTACATCACGCCTCCAGCCCTGGCATCTATCATCTCGAGCACCCCAACAGACATTACCATATCAAATTCCCGGAAGCCCTTTGTCTTATAGTAAAAGAGAGCCCTTTGATTGATGAGACTCGCGATGACTCCCTTGTATTTTTCTACGAGTGTATCAGAAGAGACATTAAGAAAGGTGGAGTATTGTCCTGCAAAACTGAACTCCCGGTCCTCCAGGAGTGCGCTGCTCCGTACAGAGACTTTGACGGTATGGCCACGTTGCTCACAGAGGCGTGCATAGGCATCCACTATCTCCTTTTCGAGGTCAGGGGGCGTTTCAGCCCCTGTGATCTGGTCCTGGATTTCCTTGCTGACCTTACTCAAAACATCCAGATTATCAATCGAAAGAGCGGATAATTTTTCGTTGATGGTCTCAGAGAGTCTGTTGTGCTCCATAAAGCGCTTGAAGGCATAAGAGCTGATTGCGAAGCCAAGGGGTATGGGGAGAGACACACGATTTCGTATTTCTCCAAGGTTGGCATTTTTAGATCCCACACGATCAGCCATTTCCTTGGTAATTTCATCAAAAGGAATGATATAGCTGCTCACAGGGATTTCAGCTTTTCTGGTGAGGAGATGCTGTATCTGAGAATTTATGTGATCGAATCGTTCATATAAGGCACGGTATCTGCCCCTCGCGATTGCATTGAGCTTGTCGATACTATTTTTGACTTCCTGGGCAATGAGTTTGATGCGGGATTCTATGTAGTGTGTGTCAAAGAGGAATTCGCCTGAAAGTTTTTCTTCCAGATCAGCCATGGTTTCGAGCACTGAATTGTTGCTCGCGAGGAGTTCTTGGAAATACTGATACCTCTTCTTAAAAGGTTCGGCCTTGCTG
>Ga0224506_10001738_pt1 | contig 15429 bp, 13 predicted proteins | sample SF_Jan12_sed_USG_2_FD_169108 | JGI IMG/M metagenome (GOLD analysis project Ga0224506, IMG submission 169108) | Sediment microbial communities from San Francisco Bay, California, United States - SF_Jan12_sed_USGS_8_1 | ecosystem: Environmental > Aquatic > Marine > Sediment | place: USA... | reverse complement strand
TAGAATACATAGCGATACAACCTATGAACATGGACCCCACTGGTATAGTGTGGAAGCTGGAACATATACTGGACGTCAGAGACGTTCGCTTTGAAGATGAGGTAAAACTGATGGCCCCAGAGGCGGTTGAGACCCAAATAAAAAACTTGGAGAACACCTTAGAAGCAGCCCTTGCTCTCAATTACATCTACAAAATCATTAGACATTTCTACATGCTCGGCAAAAAAACTCTAAGCCTGTACGTAATTATGCAACTTCAAATGGTGCTACCACTAGTGATGAGAGAAGCAGAAGCCTTTGCCAGCGCCTTAAAAGCCTTCACATATGGGCAACCCATAGGAGACGGAGCTGGTGCACTTGTAGCTGCCCAACTTATGCAGGGGCATGAAAAGAAAAAGATTGCTAAAGACATCGTTATGGCCACTGTGCCATTTGAAGGACGAAAAGCATATGTTCTGAAGGCAGAGGGCCCTGGTGGAAATGTAGGTAAACCTGGAGAAGCCATTAAGAAAATTTTGGAGGACAACAAGGGAAAAATCGCCACTATAGTTGTAATTGATGCTGCACTAAAGTTTGAAGGAGAAAAAGCTGGGGATGTTGCGGAAGGGGTCGGTGTTGCAATTGGTGGACCAGGCGTTGAACAGTTCAAGTCTGAAGAAACAATCTTGAAGTATAAGGTACCTGTAAATGCCGTGGTAATTAAAGAAGATATTAGAGACGCAGTGTCTCCGCTACGAAAGGAAATATTTGAAGCCGCAAACACCGCAATTGATAGAATAAGGAGACTGATCTTAGAGAGAACAAAAGAGGGAGATGCTGTAATAATTGCTGGAATAGGTAATACCATAGGAATTGGACAGTAGAGGTAGAGAAAATGGGTGAAACAATAAGTGAAACCAAAACTCCGCGAAGAATCTCCTCTTTCTTCCTAATCATAATTGTTGTAACTCTTGCTTTGTCCATTGTTGCGATTTTTTCGGGAGTTAATGCATACATAAGTGGAGACAGTGGAACTGTTTATCCCTCTTTGCTAATTGGTGTTTCAGGGCTTGCGTTGTCGGCTTATATGCTGTTTCAAACAAGACGAAGAACCATGCAAATAGCCATTAAAATGCAGCCAGTAACCACAACTATCCGATGTCGAAAATGTGGATTCAAAAATTTACGAGAATTCCAAAGAGGAGATTACATATTCAAAGAAGCCGAAGAGTGCCCAAAATGCACTGAGAAGATGCAGATCGCCTCAATCTACAGAGAAGCCAAAGAAAACGAATAAATCAAGTCAACACCAAACAACCATCTTCCACTATCAAGACAGTATGTTCAGCCTGTGCAACTGGCTTTTCGCTCGCTTCAACAAAGACAGGATAAGACATTATACTCTTCGATGAAAGAAGTTCAGCGAAGGCCATTTTGTAATGGTTTTGAGGTACAGCTCCCCGAAGCCACCGCTCTGTAAAGGGAAGACTGTGAAAGTTCTTTTGGACGTAAAGTAAAAGGCGTTTTGCGTACTGATCCTGTAAGAACTTCTGTTTCGTAAAACGGAAAATGTACGTGTCAGATTCACTCTGCACTTTGCCAGCTGCATTGCCAACTGTTACAAAGGGTTCAGTAGCATAAATTTCGCCCACGTCTATTTTGGAAAAGGAGAAGTGAGAGACGTTAGGAAGAGCTTTTCCCGCATGCACCAAATAACGACCTATCTTATGACCTGTAAGATTGGATACGGGCTTGAACCCCCGGTTCTTGATCGTTTTCTCAATCATGGAACCGAATCGCGATATAGATAATCCTGGACGAAGTATTTCAATGGCCTTTGCAAGAGCCTCTTCAGCAGTGTGCACAAGAGGTTCGTATTCAGGATTAAAGCAAATGGTTACCGCGGTGTCTGCGATATAACCGTCAATGTGGACGCCAATGTCGACTTTCACAATAGAATTTTCTGGAATAAGGCGTCTATCTTGTGGCGGAGAAGTATAGTGCGCTGCGATTTCGTTGACGGACACATTACAGGGAAAGGCTGGCTTCCCACCTTTTTTTGCGATCACCGACTCAACTTTCTCGCATAAATCTATGATGGACATGCCTTCCCTAACGAACGTCTCCGTCTCTTTCCGAACTTCAGCGGCAATTTTTCCTGCTTTTCTGTACTTTCGGAGGGCGTCTTCTGGGACCGTCATTAATAACACGCGGATTTCTTTGAATCGAGGCTGGTTAAAAACGTTTAGAAAAAGGGGTGAGGAAAACGGGAAAAAAGGGGGCTGGGACATTCAGGCTTTGGAAGTGAACTGGAAGGTAAGACTTATGATCATGTGGGTGACGCAGTCCAGATTCGCAAAGCGACTGGAGCAACATTTGTTGGCGCACATGTGATGGAAGTTTATGCCAAGAGCAAGGCGACAAAAAGGCAGTGTTTAACATCGGTGGAACTGCGCGCGCCAGGTGAAACCTATCAATTCTAAGATGGATTCTAGCTTTCTAGTTGAGGGCGTATAACCTTAGGAGCGAGGGTTGCGAAATCATCTCCGCCCATGTGGTGTATGGGTTTTACTTTGTTGAGATCATAGATTTTGTCAAAGACGCCTTCATTAACATACGCTGCAAAGATTTCTCCCACTAATATGTCATGATCCCCTGCAGGTATTTTCTGATGTAACTTGCACTCAAGATGAGCAATACATTCCTTTATAATCGGTGGTTTCACAATTTTGGCAGGCAAAGGTGTTAATCCTGTTTCCTTGAACTTGTCATGTTGTTTTCCACTTCTTCTTCCACAGAATAAGGTTTCTTTAATGATGCTCATTGTTGGAATGTTGATCACAAACTCCTTTGTTTCTTCGATCATCTTATAGGAGTGCCTTGTCGGACGGATACTCAATGCGAGCATTGGCGGCTTCACGGACACGGGCATGCACCAGGCTAAAGTTATGATGTTAGGTGTGCCTTTTTTGTCCGTGCAGCTAAGTAAAACGGTATGTTTTGGGTGCAATAGCCTATAGGCTTGAGTTAAATCGACATCACATTTCTTAGCATCCAACGGACTCACCGCACTTTATGACTTCGTTTATCAGCCTTCTGAAATTTATTTAAGTTTTGTTGTGGATTATGAGTGGTTATCGAAGGATGATGAGAACCCGTTCATACGTGGGTCATGGACTCGGCAGATTTTTGGCACGTACATATAACCTGATGTGAAAAAGGGGTGCACATAAATGCTTAACTATCCATAAAAACAATCTAGACATGGTACGCATGCAATCGCAAAAAATTTTTTCTGAAATTGAAGAACAGCGGAACGCCATGACACAAGCTCTTATGGAACTTGTTCGCATCCCTGCAATAGCTCCAGAAAATGGCGGGGAAGGAGAATTGAAGAAAGCTGAGAAACTAATGCAGATGTTAGAACCTATAGGTTTCGATAAGATAGAACGCTACGACGCAGATGATGAAAGGGTTCCCTCCAAGAAGAGACAAAATATCGTAGCTTATTGCTATGGGCAAAACAGTGCTGAAAAACTTTGGATTGTAACACACTTAGACGTAGTTCCACCGGGAGAAGAGTCTCTTTGGACTATTACCAAGCCCTTTGAACCAGTAATAAAGGTTGGACGAATCTATGGGCGGGGCAGCGAAGATAACGGACAATCCATGATTGCATCCATTTTCGCAGTTAACGCCCTAAAAAAAGCAGGCATAAAACCAAAAAGAACGATAGCTTTAGCCTTTGTTGCCGACGAGGAACAAGGAAGCACCTATGGAATCCAACATCTCATTAAGCAAGAACTATTCAAAAAAGATGACTTAATAGTCGTGCCAGACAGCGGAAACGAGAATGGGAGTTTCATAGAAATTGCTGAAAAAAGCGGCTTGTGGTTTCGAGTACGCACAATTGGACAACAGACACACGCTAGCAGACCTGACAAGGGCTTAAACGCCCACCGCATAGGAATGGAATACACCCTAACTTTAGACAAAATGCTCCACGAGAAATATGCGCTTAAGGACGAATATTTTGATCCCCCTCAAAGCACCTTCGAACCTACAAAGAAGGATAAAAATGTCGATGCCATCAACATAATCCCAGGAGAAGACATCGTTTACTTTGACTGCCGAATACTGCCAAGCTATAACCTAGAAAAAATATCAAAGGATATTCTCAAGCTTACAGAAGAGATTGAAAAGAAGAGTGGAGCAAAAATAAGAATTGAAGGACTACGAAAAAGTGTGGCTCCGAGACCCACCGATGCTAACTCGAAAGTAGTTGTCCTATTAGAGGAAGCAATTAGAAAAAGCAGAGGGATACAGCCGAAAGTCGGAGGAATTGGTGGGGGAACATGTGCCCGCTTCTTCCGACAAACAGAGATTGCAGCGGTTGTTTGGAGTACAATCGACGAAACAGCTCATCAACCAAATGAGTATGCGAAAATAGAAAACCTAGTGAACGATGTGAAGGTGTTTGCGTCCCTAGCAATTTCTTGAAGTGGAGTCCGCACATGGGTAATTCTTTACGTATTCAGAGAGTTATGCGTGAGCAAGGGTTATATCTCAAAGTGATCAAACACCTCTTTGGGGGGAATGACGCTTAATGTTTGAGAAGATTTTAGTCCCATTAGACGGTTCTGACCATTCAGTCCGAGCGTTGACAGTCGCAGTTCAAATAGCGAAAAAGTTTGATGGAGACATCATCTTGATTCATGTGTATTCAAACGTGTGGCCCATTGTTATGCCGCATGCAACGATTATGCCGGAAGCAACTGGGATAATTCCTAAATTGATTGAAGCGGCTCGCGAGGCTGGTGCTACCATTTTGGCAGATGGTGAAAAGAAAGTTAAAGCGGAAGGCGTCCATGTTGAAACGTTCTTGAGGGAAGGGCATACTGTTGAGGAGATACTGAAGACGGCGGAAGAAGGCAAATTCGACCTAATTGTTGTGGGCGCTAGAGGGCTAAGTATGATAAAGGAGATACTCTTGGGAAGCGTAAGTGACGGAGTAATGAGACACGCACGTTGTCCAGTTTTAGTGGTGAAGTAGAGCGATATTTGATATCTCAATACATATACTGAACCTCGTCCAAAATTCTCCACTTTTGGAACTATGAAATCAGGAATACACTCGTGTCTTATTGAGTTTTATTTCAGAAAACTTAATTACTCTTCAACATAATCAATTGTCCTTGATAAGGTGAACGCCTTGGAATGGCATTAAGCTTAGCAGTAAATACGACCACCTTTTTCCAGCGATTAGTCTTTAAAGAACTCTATACACTAGAAAATCAATAATTTATGGAGGCTGCTAACACCCCTTGTCAACAACTAATGAGAAGAAACCCATTATCGATCCCTTCGGAACCACGATAATTGAAGATTATAACCATTTATATGAAGAGTTTGGGATTCAACCCTTTAGGCCATTGTTAAATCAAGTGCCAAACCCAAGCATGTACATGAGACGTAACGTCGTTTTTGGTCACAGAGATCTTCAATGCGTCTTGGAGGCGATGAAAAATCATAAGGATTTCGCGGTGATGAGCGGAATCAAACCCACAGGGGAATTTCACCTTGGGACCTTGATGACTGCTCGTGAAGTTATTTATTTTCAAAATCAAGGGGCCACAGCTTTCTACTGTATTGCAGATGTGGAAGCTTATGAAGACAACAAAATTTCCTTTGAGAGAAGTCAAAAATTCGCCGTAGGAAACGTTGCCGATCTGCTTGCTCTGGGATTCAACCCGAAAACAGGCTACATTTATCAGCAATCTAAAGAAAGGCGAGTTCAAGATTTAGCGATAATCTTTGGTAGAGGAGCAACCTTGGCCACCATGAAAGCAATCTATGGAGAACGCCACATAGGGCTCTACTTGTCGGCGCTCATCCAAGCTGGAGATATCTTGATGCCCCAACTGAAGGATTTTGACGGCCCCAAACCAACAGTAGTCCCTGTTGGAGTAGATCAAGACCCTCATCTACGACTCACCAGAGACCTTGCAGCAAAGTTTCGCCGAAAATACAACTTCATCCTTCCATCATCCACAGTTCACAAAATCATGAAGGGACTAGACGGGTCACCGAAAATGAGCAAACGTAACCCCACAAGCTATTTCACCTTGCATGAGACCCCCGAAGCAATCGCGAAAAAGATTTCGAACGCATTCACAGGCGGAAGAGACACCGTTGAGGAACAGCGGAACTTTGGTGGAAACCCTGAGAAATGCCCAGTATATGAACTAGACATGTATCAATTCGTAGAAGACGATGACAAAGTCATTCAGACTTACCACGACTGTAAAAGTGGAAAACTTCTATGTGGAGAACACAAAAATCAAACAACTGAAACTGTCTTGAAATTCGTCAAGAACCATCGACGAGAACGACGAAAATTCCTTGACAAAGCAAGAGAAATATTACAGAACTCTCAGACGTAGATATCATTAAAATTCGGAACCGGCAATACAAGTCAAGCCTACTGTTCTAATCTCTAGAATTAAATAGTCCCATCCGAGTTATTGATGTGTGTACGCATAAACTTTATTTCCTTCAAACCGATTACTTCTGTGGAGGAGAGGAGGAAGGCTGAAAAGAGCGATTTTAGGATTAATCTTCACAGTATTTTTGATGAATACAATAGTCTTCACCTTCAAAGTTCAACGAGCTGATACAGCAGTTACTACTATTATCGTTCCAGATGATTATCCAACAATCCAGGAAGCAGTAGATGCGGCAAGCCCAGGAGACACGATCTTTATTAAATCTGGATTGTACGTCGAGAACATAACAGCTGGCAAATCGCTGACGTTTATGGGAGAAGATCGAGATGAAGTAATAGTCACTACTAACGAAACCTTGGATCCATTTATCTTCGATATATCATCTGAAAAATACACATTTTCTGGAATCACCTTCTTAGGCCATTCGTTTGAAACTGCGGGAATACATGGGGGTTACAACACTATAGTGAACTGCAAATTCCTGTTTCACTTCTCTGGAATATATGGAGGCTGCGACAATGTCAGTAACAATGTATTCGTGGATAACGCTCGTGGAATGACTTTAGGTGGCACTAACCCAGTTGTCACCAACAATGAATTCATGTCTAATGGTGCTGGAATCATGATCGCTTACACTGAAAATGCAACAATACAGGAGAACGTATTCCACAAAAACTACTGTGGCATAGCGTGGTTCTTTTTCTCCCTTGGAGAAAACAACACAGTGTCTAACAACATCTTCACATTCAATGACGAAGGGATGGACTTCGACGATGCAGATGATGTGGGTGTTATCACATACCACAATGACTTCCTTAATAACACCGTACAGGTGGAGAACTTGATTTTCTCTACTGAGTGTACTTGGGATGATGGTTATCCAAGTGGTGGAAACTACTGGAGTGATTATAATGGATCGGATTTCCTCAGTGGTCCATATCAAAATGTGACGGGCAGTGATGAATTGGGTGATGTACCCTATGTAGTTATAGGGTGGCCTGAGTGGCCTGAGCTGAATTTCACAGATAATTATCCGCTGATGAGTCCCTACCAGTACATACCAGGAGATGTCAACAGAGACAGACGGGTTAGAATTGACGATATACTAACGATTGCATTGGCTTTTGGAAGTAATCTTGGAGACCCGGCATTCAGACCCCTCATGGACATCACTGGCGACGGAAAAATCAGAATAGACGATATACTAGCGGCAGCAACGAATTTCGGATTAGGTGGGTGAGCCGCCCACACAATACAGAAATAGGTCTTCTGAATAATGGTAATGTGAAGGAGGCAAGTTTGAGAAATGAGTAAAAGCGTGGAGGCTGATGCAGCGAGGAAGGGTGCGGAATATTCGGGTTCGCCTGCGCCATTCGCGGCGTTCTTAGTGCTATTTCTAGTGTTTCTGGCGCTGACTATTCTTACGTTTCCGTATCAAGGAGTGACGCCACAAGAATATATGTTGCCTATTTTGTTCGGCATTGTCGCATTCACTTCTGTAGCGTTTTTGCCAGCTACTGTGGCAATTAACAAGGAGTGGGAGGAAGCAATCATCTTACGTTTCGGGAAGTTTCAGAGGCTTGTGGGTCCTGGGTTCTTCTTCAAATGGCCACTGGCGGAAAGCTTCCTGAAGCAGGATAAGCGAATTATTACTTTGGATGTTGCGCGACAAGAGGTCATGACCAAGGATAACATCAGCGTGAGTATCGACGCAGTGGTATTCATGAAAGTGCTGAATACGAGGGATAGCCTTGTTAACATTCAGAATCTGTGGAACAGCGTGATGAAGTACGCACAGACAACGATGCGGGATGTAGTGGGCAATGTTGAGCTAGATGGACTGTTGGCGCGGCGAGATGAAATTGCAAATGAAATCGAGAAGATCGTGGAGAGGGAGACATTGGATTGGGGGGTGGATATTATTTCGGTGAATTTGCAGAACGTAGAATTGCCAGAGGATATGAAACGAGTGATTGCACGGCAGGCTGAGGCTGAGCGGGAGAAGCGAGCAGTAATTATCAAAAGTGAGGGTGAGTTCACTGCAGCCGGAAACTTGGAGAAGGCGGTGAAGAAGATGAGTAATCGAGCAATGTACTTGCGTACATTGTCAAGTTTGGAAGACATCAGTTATGACCAGAGCAACACGATCGTGTTTGCCATTCCAATGGATATGATAAAAGGAGAGATAATGGGATTGACAGCGTTTGCCAACGCTAGCCAGACGAGGAAGACGGTCCAGCCAAAGAAAGAGAAGAGCAAATAGTGGCCAAATCAGCAGATGAAGACAACTTCATAAAATATAAATAACCTTCCTTCGCATCTCTCTGTTGGTGAAGGGATGCCCTACCAATTTCAATAGCTTGTCCTCTATCTTTTCCTCAGTTCAGACCAGAACATCTGCCTTCAAAAATTCTAAAGGAATTTTATAACGACCATAAACTACATTATCAACAAATGAAAGAAGAGCACACCCAGAACGTATTCCAGAGAGGAACATGATGATCGAGCTTCGAGGAAATGAACAGAAAACTCTGCTCGCTTTACAAAAGCTTGAGGGAAAGGGGCAGGTAGATCAGATCGTTGAAATCAGTGGTTTAGCTCATGCTGCAGCTATGCGTGCGGCGTTGGCGCTCTCAACAAAGAACCTGATTCAAATCAACGAGCAAACACAGACTATTGTCATCCTCAATGATGAGGGAAAATATCACGCACAGAATGGTCTTCCAGAACGTAGACTTATTCACGCTTTAATTAAGTTGGGTGGCAAAGCTTCAGTTAAGGAGACTGTCAAAAAAGCTGCCTTAGAGGAGAAGTTTTGTACAATAGCCTTGGGATGGTTACATCGCAAAGGCTGGGCAACTTTAGAAGAGAAAGAACACTTGCTTACGACCCACAGAGAACCATCAGTAGGAATCGATGAAAAGCTCCTCGATCTTCTACGTGAGAAGGGCCCACAAGTTCGTGAATCTTTAAACAAAGACCTGCAGAAAGCCATCATTGTCTTAAAAAGTAGGAAACTTGTAGAAACTGATGAAAAAACTCTTAGAGAATTGGAATTAACTAAAGCAGGCTGGGAACTCGTGGAACAGGGAATAGAAATAGTTGAAGAGGTTAGTCAGCTAACTCCAGACCTTGTTCACACTCGGAAGTGGCAGAAGGTAAAACTTAGGAAATTCGATGTAACTGCACCAGGCCCAGCAGTATACCCGGGAAAAATCCATCCATTGCAACAAATAATCCAAAGAATTCGAGAAATCTTTCTAGAGATGGGTTTCACCGAAATCCGTGGTTCAATCGTTCAGACCGCCTTCTGGAATTTTGACGCACTATTCCAACCTCAGGATCATCCAGCAAGGGAGATGATGGATACTTTCTACCTGTCTAACCCAAAGACCGGCAAACTTCCTGAAAGAAGGATTGTTGACAGGGTGGCTAAGACGCATATGGATGGCTGGAAGACGGGGTCTCGCGGGTGGCAGTATTCATGGAGTCGTGACGAAGCGAAGAAACTCATCATACGCACGCACACTACGGCGGTCACGATTCATTATCTGGCTGAGCATCAGGAGCCACCGGCAAAGGTGTTCTCGGTGGATCGGATATATCGCAATGAAAAGTTGGATTATCAGCACTTGGCAGAGCTTCATCAAATTGAGGGAGTAATAATGGATAAAGGTGTAACTTTGCGGGATTTGATTGGGACTTTGAGGGAGTTTTACTTCAGACTTGGATTGAAGAAGGTGCAGTTTTGGCCCAGTTACTTTCCTTATACAGAGCCTTCGGCGCAGTCTACTGTTTACGTTCCTAAATTGAAGACTTGGATGGAACTTTGTGGAATGGGTATGTTTAGACCTGAGGTTTTGGAGCCGTTCGGTATAAAATATCCAGTGTTGGCATGGGGAGGAGGACTGGAACGATTAGCAATGGTGATGCTTGATGTTGATGACATCAGATTCCTGTATAAAAATGACTTGGGTTGGATAAGGAGGACTCCGGTGTGCCAGCAATAACCCTGAATAGAGATCGATTCTGTTCTTTTCTTGATCGAAGCCTTTCGGTTGAGGAGATGGCTAAGTGGCTTCCATGGCTTGGTCTTGACTTACAGAATGTTGGACCTGATTATGTGAAGGTTGAGTTCAACCCAAATCGTGTTGACTTCTGCAGTTATGCAGGGATTGCGAGAGCATTTAAGGGGCTTATGGGATGGGAAACTGGACTACCAGAATATAATGTGAAAAAGGGAAACATTACGTTAAACATAGATTCGACGGTTGGTGAAGTTAGGCCTTTTATGTTGGCTGCTGTCGTACGTGAGATAAACTTGGACAGTGAGGTTGTACGAGAGCTTATGGAGATGCAGGAGGACCTTCATTGGGGGGTAGGTAGAGATAGAAAGAAGGCTTCCATTGGGGTACATAACTTGAACAGTGTGGAGCCCCCGTTTACTTACACAACAGGTGAGCCTGATGGTGTTCGGTTTATTCCACTCGATAAGATGGAGGAGATGAGTCTTCAAGAGATTCTGGAGAAGCATGAGAAAGGTGTTGCATACAGTCATCTTGTGGATTGGGCTTCAAGGTATCCATTACTCGTTGATAGAAAGGGAGAGGTGCTTTCTATGCCTCCGATTATAAATGGGGAGTTGACTCGAGTTGATGATTACACGAAAGATTTGTTCTTAGATGTGACTGGAACTGACTTAAACGCAGTTGTTAGAAGCCTGAATGTTCTCGTGACAGCGTTAGCGGATATGGGTGGCACTGTTGAAACTGTAGAAGTCAAGCATCCAGATGGTACTGTTGCTTCTCCCGACTTGACGCCTGAAAAAATGAAGTTGAGGGTCGGTTATGCAAATGAATTGTTGGGACTTAGACTCCCAGATGCTAGGGTTGTCGAGTGCCTTAGAAAATGCAGATTAGATGCGGAAAGAGTGAACAAAGGTGTTCTAGAGGTTTCCATTTCAGCTTATCGAATTGATGTGTTGCATGAAGTGGATTTGGTTGAGGAAGTTGCCATCGGCTACGGCTATTACAGGTTGAAGCCTACTAGGCCTACCACCGTAACAACTGGCCAGCAACACGAAATGAATGAACTGGCAAATTATGTTCGGCAAATTATGATTGGACTTGGTTTTACGGAGGCGATGAATTTTATTCTCACCAACGAAGACACCCAATTTGAGAGAATGAGAATGGAGATTGGTAGGGTGGTGAGGCTTGCGAATCCAGTCTCGACGGAATATTCGATAATCAGAGTGAACTTGCTGCCTGGTTTGTTGGAGAACCTTTCCGGCAACAGACATGAGAGTTATCCTCAACGAGTCTTTGAGGTTTCAGATGTAGTTGTGGTTGATGAGAAAGCTGAGACTCGTAGTGAAAGACGGCTTCACGTGGCAGGGGTTTCGTCTCATCCCACAGCCAATTACACTGAGATAAGATCTTTTGTAGAGGCGTTGCTCACCAACCTTGGCATCACGGATTACAAGATAAAGGGAGTTGACCATCCAAGTTTCCTAGAAGGGAGAGTGGCAACCCTCACCATTAAACGTAAAGGAAGAGGTCTCTTGGGAGAAATTCACCCACAAGTTCTCAACAACTTCGAGCTGGAAAACCCTGTCAGCGCTTTCGAAATTAGTCTGGAAGAAATCAAGTAATAAAGAAGAAACCAAGCAACTAGATTGAGAATGTTCGAAAAGAATGTTGGATTAGAGCCTTTTTTCGTATACTAGGTATTTTTTTGCAACTGTGAACCCGATGTCTTCATAAAGTTTTATGGCCTTTGTGGGATTAAGATCGTCCACGTCCAACATGGCTTTGGTCATGCCCTTGGCTTTGAGCGTCTCTAAGCCATGCAACATCAGTCTAGTCCCAATGCCTTTTTTCCTATAGAGTTTTAGCACTCCAATTGTAAGGATGAAACCGCACTTGACATTTTTCTCAATGTTATATTTTTCATCTATGCCTACCCCAATGAAGCCGACACTTTTCTCGTTCAGCATGGCGAAAAAAAATTCTTGCTCTGCAAACTTTGAACGATCGTACAGGGAATGACGAGTTTCTTCAAATGTACTCGGGCGAAAATTGAAGTGTTCTTTAAAACATTCGTTGCTGAGCCAGTTGAGTGTCTTTATGTCTTCTTCCACGTTTTTTTGAAGCAATCTAATAGTTACCTGTGTATTCTCCCCAATGTTAGATGGGACATTCGTCAAGTCCATCTCCATATCACTTTCACGACGGACAGGTCTGAAGTCCAGTTTTTCCAAAAGTAGTATACGATCGCTTCTCTTGTGATCAGCCCATGCTTGTACCAAGCCCATTCCGCGTTTTCCAAGTTCGTTCATAGCCAATTCCACAAGTTCCTCCTCAACTCCACGGCCACGAAACTCTGGAATAACACCAAACGTGTAAATGAACCCCTTCTTCTCTTTTCTCAACTTGTCAACATGCGCATGTACTATGCCAACTGGCTTTCCATCCAGCTCAGCGATAAATCGTCCTTCAAAGTCAAAATTCGGACGTTTCTCGTCTAGAAGCATCTCCTCCACGGTAATGGCCCTCCACCAGCCTTCATATTCCTTATAAGCTGCGTTCAATACCTCAACCCAAACTGGCTCATCTGCACCCTTGACGAATCGCCGAATATTCAGCACAGTCTTTTACCTCAATTCTTTCACATCAACCACACTTTGTGAAACTTAAACATTATGTGCATGCAAGTGAGAAGTGAAAAAAGCAAACAACATGCGCATGTGAGAACCGAAAACTTATCTAAACGCAAATCACCATTCAATATCAGCGATGATACGAGCAATACTAGAATCCCACCGAAACCGTAAGAGCAGGCTCATGCAGACGGACTCAACAGAGGACAGATGATTACTTTCATCTACCAGTGACGAAGGGTTAACCCAGGCATGGGACACGGTGGGCGCGGGCGCCACAAACAAAACACCCATGTTAGAGAGAGCTTAACCAAGAGGAACGAACTGTTCTACTATGAGGTTAAGGGTTAGGAACATGGGACACACAACGCCCGCGACAAGAACTTTTAAGTCCCACACCACCAAAAAAAAAAGAAGACATTAGGAAGCAACGAAGTTGGACATCGAGACAAAAATTGAACTAATAAGCAGACGGCCCACAGAAGAAGTTCTAACCATCAAAGATTTGAGACAACTATTAGAAACCAACGAACACCCCATCGCCTACAATGGCTGGGAACCATCAGGCCTCGTCCACCTCGGCACTGGCCTAATCTGCGCCTACAAAATGAAAGACCTGACAGAAGCAGGAATCCACTTCAAGGCATACCTCTCGACATGGCACGCATGGATAAACAACAAACTAGGCGGCAACCTAGAACTTATAAAAAAATCTGCAGACCACTTTAAGCACTCTTGGATAGCCCTAGGCGTTCCAGAGAACAAAGTTGAATTCATCTACTCAGACCAACTTTATGATGATTTAGATTATTGGGCGAAAACAATCTCTGTTGCAAAAAATCTAACGATAGCGAGAACGAGAAGAACCTTAGAGATTGCAGGGAGAAAGGAAACAGAGGCGAAACACGTCTCAGAATTCATGTATACCCCAATGCAGATCGCAGACATATTTCAACTAGAAGTTAAAATTTGCCAATTAGGCATAGATCAGAGAAAAGCAAATGTCGTAGCTAGAGAAATCGGAGAGAAATTGGGATACTGGAAACCAGTATGCGTCCATCATCATCTACTTCAAGGCTTAGAAAAACCAGCCATCTGGCCAATCCCTGAAGGTAAAGAGAAAGAAGCCCTAGCTTCAGCCAAAATGTCCAAAAGTAAACCGGAAACGTGTGTTTTCGTCTACGATCCACCAAAAGCTATAAGAAGAAAAATCTCTAACGCCTTCTGCCCAGAGAAAACGGTTGAATTCAATCCAATATTGGACATCTGCAAATACATCATCTTCAGAGAACTAGAGACCTTCGAAATAGAAAGACCCGCTAAATTCGGCCGAAACATCCAATTCAACACCTACCAAGAATTACTGAACACCTACATAAGAGGGGACTTACACCCAATGGACCTGAAAAATGCAGTCGCAGAAGCACTAATAAAAATCTTAGAACCCGTTAGAGACTATTTTGAAAGAAGCAAAGAAGCAAAACGATGCCTAGAAACCATAAAAAACGCTGAAATCACCAGGTAAAATAACTTGTCAACTCACCTAGAAGAAAAATTGGAGAAAATTCTGGAGATTTTCGATCAACTGGCAAAGGAATCAGCAAAAGGCACTCCAATTGTCGTTGAAGGCATCAATGATGTTAGCGCTTTACGTCAATTATCTATCTCAGGAAAAATCATACCAGTAAAAGCTTCAGGAAAAAACTTCATTGACATGATAGATGAATTAGTGAACACTGAAAAGAGAGAAATCATTGTTTTGATGGACTTCGATAGACATGGCAGAGAGCTAGCTAAACGAATGACACAGCATTTACAAGAATTGAAGATAAAACCCAACATGTATTTCTGGAATAGATTTCTGAAACTTGTAGGACGAAATGTCAAGGACATTGAAGGTTTAGCCAGTTATTTGGAGACTTTGAAGAAAGAAATAAGGTAAGAAGTGAAATCCAGCTATTCACCATTGCTTTCACAACAGTTTCTATTTTACGGATGACGCCTCATTTGTGGTTTATCAATATAGAAAAGAGCATAGTAAAGTATAACTAGACGCAAACTAATTTATGGCTAGTCAACACTATAATTAAGATAGTGAGGTTAAATCTTGACTGAGGTGAATATTAATGGGTTCATCACAAACACTTACTGTAAAGTATGTTATTCGTGCTTCCTTCGAGATCGAAGGAGTGGTTGAGAAACCAGATGTAATCGGAGCAGTGTTCGGACAAACAGAAGGATTGTTTGGACCCGAGCTGGACCTCCGAGAACTCCAAAAATCAG
>Ga0224506_10001737_pt1 | contig 15430 bp, 14 predicted proteins | sample SF_Jan12_sed_USG_2_FD_169108 | JGI IMG/M metagenome (GOLD analysis project Ga0224506, IMG submission 169108) | Sediment microbial communities from San Francisco Bay, California, United States - SF_Jan12_sed_USGS_8_1 | ecosystem: Environmental > Aquatic > Marine > Sediment | place: USA... | reverse complement strand
ATTTGGGGGGGGACGTTAGGAACATTTGCCGGCGTGTTTGTTGGATGGGGTTTGGGTGCTATCTACCAGAGTATCACCCAAGAGGTTGCTGCCACGACGTTCATCAGGATATTCTTCCTGATTATCATGCCTTACATCGGATTCTTGGTCGGCACACTAAAGCATGAATGGCTTGATCCCACCTATCTTTCCAGCTTTTTCAGGGAAAAGAGTACTGGAAAGAGTTACAAGATTCTTGATACCAGTGTTATCATCGATGGTCGAATTTCAGATATCTGCGACACTGCCTTCATCGAAGGAGACCTGGTTGTTCCCCAGTTCATCCTCAAGGAGCTGCAGCTTGTTGCAGATTCCTCCGATAGCGTCAAGAGACAGAGGGGGAGGCGGGGACTGGACGTTTTGGACCATCTTCAGAAGTCCTCTCGAGTCTCTGTCATGATATCCGAAGTGGATTTTCCAGAAATCAAAGATGTGGATTCCAAGCTGATTGAATTGGCCAAGCACATGGATGCGAAAATCATCACCAACGATTTCAACCTGAACAAGATCGCACAGCTTCAAGGTGTCTCTGTACTCAACATTAACGAGTTGGCGAATGCGCTGAAACCCGTTGTGCTTCCAGGTGAGATGATCAACGTTTTCATCCTCAAAGAAGGGAAGGAAAAGGATCAGGGAGTGGCCTATCTGGATGATGGCACCATGGTCGTGGTTGACAATTCCAGAAAGATGATCGGGCAGAATGTGGAGATCACTGTGACATCTGTACTCCAGACGACTGTGGGGAAAATGATCTTCGGACGCTACAACGAAGAAGAGTCTTGATGGATGGAGTAACGGCGATTATTATAGCCGCAGGAGAGGGGAGGCGGTTTGGTCTGGCCAAACAGTTTGCTCTCCTTAAAGGGAAAACCGTCCTAGACTGGTGTTTAGAGAGGTTTGAGAGACACGCTGCGGTAGATGATATTATCCTTGTGTTAGGGGAAGAGCATCCCAGTCAGGACTACCACCGCAGGTACAAGAAGGTCGTATCTGTTGCTCGTGGAGGGGACAGGAGGCAGGATTCTGTGTATTCAGGGCTGTGTTGTGTGGATGATCTAAAGACACCAATTGTACTCGTCCATGATGGGGTGAGGCCCTTAGTCGGGGAAGATTTAATCGGACGAGTCATCGAAAGAGCAAGTGAAAAGGGAGCCGTGGTTCCTGTTATCCCCTTGGAAGACACCATCAAACGTGTTGAGGGTGACAGGGTTATCCAGACAGAGGACCGACGCCTGCTATTCAGGAGCCAAACACCCCAGGGCTTTTCTTGTTCGTTACTCAAAGAAGCCTTTATCAGAGCCAGAGAAGAAGGTTTTTATGGGACGGATGAGGCCTCTCTTGTGGAAAGGATGGGAAGAGATGTCTTTGTCATCCAGGGTGATCCGATGAATATAAAGATCACGACACAAGATGACCTGAGTGTAGCGGAGGCTCTGATTGAAGATTAAGGTAGGGATTGGATACGATATCCACCGATTCCAGGAAGGAAGGAAACTCTTCTTAGGGGGAATGGAGATCGACTTTCCCAAGGGATTATCCGGCCACTCAGATGGCGACTGCTTGATTCATGCCATCATCGATGCACTGTTGGGCGCCCTGGGAGAGCCTGACATCGGGCAGTTGTTTCCAGATGCTGATCCCAGATACAAGGATATCAGAAGCACTGAGCTGCTGAAACGGGTCGTCAAGAAGTGCAATTCCAAAGGATGGCAGATCGTCCATATCGATTCGGTGGTCATCGCCGAGCGCCCAATGATTTCCAGCTATGCTGGACAGATGAAAGAGGTGTTATGTTCGCTCCTCAAGATAGATGAGAGGGACTTAGGCATAAAGGCGAAGACAAACGAGGGAATGGGTTTGATCGGAGAGGGAAAGGCGATTGCCGCTTTTGTCCAGGCGCTTATCCAGTCTCGTTAGCAAGTTTAAATAAAAAAGGCTGCAACTTTCTTGAAATCCAGAAAAACTGCAGCCTTTCTAATTAAGGGGAATGGCCTGAAATTGAAGGCGAAATCCACCTGGGCAGAGATAGAAATTTACTCTGTCAAAATCGATGATCAGCCAATCCCAGATTCTAATGATTAGACTCACCACGCTTGCTAACATGAAATCTTATCCTCTGACGTGATGAGCGGCTGTCTGTGCTTTAGCGATCTTAATCATATCAACGGCAGCTTGAGATGTCATCAGGTTAAAGCCGAGGAAAGTCAACAATACAGCCACGATGAGAATTGCAACTTTTGTCTTGAGTCTCATTTTATTTATCCTTTCAGTGTTGTTTTCATTTTGTAACTTCATATATACGTAGATTAGACCAAAAAAGTTGCCTCTCTATTCCATTTCTTGCTAAATTGTTGGGGTCAGCCCTTGACTTTGGACATTTGAGAAATATGTTACTTTTTGGTAGAAGGGGTTTTTTTGTGGAGGAATAAAGAGTCAACTTGAAAAAATCTGTATAAATGTCCAAAGTCAAGGGCTGATCCCTTCCTTGTCTTTCATTTGGGTTTTTAGGAAAAATATATTAATATTATCTACTTGGATTGTTCACGAGTCGAATAATTCAGAATCATGATTCCGATGGAAAAGGTTAGAGTCCGGTTCGCTCCTAGTCCCACTGGTTTCCTTCATGTGGGAAACGCGCGCACAGCCCTATTCAACTGGCTTTTCGCCCGACAGAAAGAGGGGACATTTGTCTTAAGGATCGAGGATACGGATATCGAAAGATCGGCATCTGAATATGAGAAAAGGTTGATGGAGGATCTCCTTTGGTTGGGGCTGGATTGGGATGAGGGATCGGATGTGGATGGGCCTTTCGGCCCGTATAGACAGTCTCAAAGAGTGGGAATATACAAGGAATACACCCAGAAGCTATTGGATGAAGGAAGGGCCTATTACTGTTTTTGTTCGCCAGAGGATCTTGAAAAGGAAAGACAGAAAGCACTAGCTAGGAATGGCATGGCCATCTACAGCGGCAGGTGTCGGCAGATTACGCCAGAGGATGCTTCAAGACGCATCCAACAAGGGGAGCAGAGTGCTGTGAGGTTGCGCACGCCTGATCAGGGAGAATTAACGTTTCATGATCTAGTGAGAGGGGAGCTAAGATTCGACCTGAGCCTGATTGGAGATTCGATCATCGTTCGCTCCACAGGGCTGCCAGCTTATAATTTCGCCGTCGTCATCGATGATGCCTTGATGGAGATCACTCACGTGATAAGAGGAGAGGATCACATCTCAAACACGCCCCGTCAGATCCTTCTCTACCAAGCGCTTTCCCTTTACCCACCTCAATTTGCTCATCTTTCCATGGTTATGGGCAAGGACAACGCCAGACTGAGCAAACGTCATGGCGCCACATCTGTAGACCAGTTCCAGAAAGACGGTATCCTTCCTGCTGCCCTTTTCAATTATCTGGCTCTTTTAGGATGGGCTCCGCCAGAAGACAGAGGGGTCTTGTCAAAAGAGGATCTGGTGGGTCTTTTCGATCTGGATAAAGTCAGCCGGTCTGCAGCGATCTTCGATTATGATAAACTTCACTGGATCAACCGCCAGCACGCCAAACTCCTTTCCTCGCGGCAAAAAGCAGAGAAGGCCTATCCCTACCTGAGAGAGGCAAAGCTTTTGCCCGAACACATGACCGAGGCCCAGTGGGATTGGCTGGAAAAGGCTGTGGAGGCTTATATCGAGCGAGTGGACAGGTTTGTAGACCTTCCCTCCCAGATATCCATGCTTTTTGAGTTTTCTCCCAAGGAGATGGACAATGAGACAAAACAAGAGTTGGGGTCGGATTGTGCCTCGCCTGTTATCAGGCTCTTTGGAGAAAAATTAGCACAGGTGAGCAGCTTTAATTATGATCAGTTTACCTCCATCACACGGGAAATTAAGGAGGCGACGGGATGCAAGGGAAGGGATCTTTTTCATCCTCTCCGCATTATCCTCACAGCAAAAAGCTCAGGCTTGGATCTGGATAAATTTATTCCGTTGGTTGAAGAGGGATCAAGACTGGATTTGCCCCGATCCATGAAAAACTGTTCTCAGCGTGTCGCAGAGATGTTGGGATTTTTGAAGGAATCTGGGTTAGAAAGGGCTAAGGAGTAGGCTATGAAGGAGAATTCTAAGGACAGGGAAAAAAACGCAAAAGAAAATAAGGCGGACTCAACAGATCACAAGGATTTTATCCGATCCATCATCGATAAAGACTTGGAAGAGGGAAAAAATCAGGGTCGCGTTCACACCCGTTTCCCTCCGGAGCCGAATGGGTATCTCCATATCGGACATGCCAAGTCCATATGCCTGAATTTTGGCTTAGCTGCCGAATACAGAGGACTCTGCAACCTGCGCTTCGATGACACCAATCCGATCAAAGAAGAACAGGAATACGTAGAATCCATTATGGAAGATATCCGATGGCTCGGGTTTGGCTGGGAAGATCGCCTCTTTTATGCTTCGGATTACTTCGATAAGCTGTTTGAGTATGCTGTTGAGCTCATAAAAAGGGCAAAGGCTTATGTCTGCGATCTGAACGCTGATGAAATCCGGAATTACAGAGGGACATTGACCGAGCCTGGAAAAGACAGCCCTTACAGGAACCGGTCCGTGGAGGAGAATCTCGATTTTTTCGAGCGGATGCGAAAGGGTGAGTTCCCGGACGGATCGCGAACGCTCAGGGCAAAGATCGACATGTCCTCCCCAAATCTGAACATGCGTGATCCTGTTATGTACCGGATCCTGCGGGCCACACACCACAGGACAGGCGACGGGTGGTGCATCTATCCAACCTATGATTGGGCCCATGGCCAATCGGATTCCATCGAAGGCATCACCCATTCTATCTGTACATTGGAATTCGAAGACCACCGACCGCTCTATGACTGGTTTCTCGACCAACTGGGTGTCCATCATCCCCAGCAGATCGAATTCGCCCGGCTGAATCTCTCCTACACCATGATGAGCAAACGGAAGCTCCTCCAACTGGTGGAAGAAGGGACTGTGACCGGCTGGGACGATCCTCGAATGCCAACCATATCAGGCATACGGAGACGAGGCTACACACCAGAGTCCATCAGGGATTTCTGTGACCGAATCGGGTTGGCTAAGAGAGAGAGCATGGTGGATATCGCCCTCCTCGAGCACTGTCTCCGGGAGGATCTGAACAAAAGGGCCCCTCGAGTGATGGCCGTGCTGCAGCCTCTGCGGGTGATCATCAACAATTACCCTGAAGGCAAGGTAGAGATGCTGGATGCCGAGAACAACCCGGAGGACCCGAGCATGGGCACCAGAAAAATTCCTTTTTCCCGGGAGCTTTATATCGAGCATGAAGATTTCCGTGAGGACCCGCCCAAAAAGTTCTTCCGTCTGTCTCCAGGCCGTGAAGTGAGGCTTAAACATGCCTATTACATAAAGTGCGAAAAAGTTGTTAAGGACCAGGAAACAGGGGAGATTGTGGAGATTCATTGTTCCTATGATCCTGAGACGCGCGGGGGTTGGTCCAAAGACGGTCGGATGGTCAGAGGGACACTGCACTGGGTCTCTGCGCCTCACTCGGTCGAGGTCGAGGTGCGTCTGTATGACCACCTGTTCACAAAAGAAGATCCGGCCGAGGGAGAAGAAGGTGTGGATTGGCGATCCTATCTGAACCCCAAATCTTTGGAGATTCTGACATCCTGCCGGATTGAGCCGAGTCTTGCCGAAACAAAGCCTGGAGATTGGTTTCAGTTTCTCAGAAAAGGCTATTTTTGCCTGGATTCTGTTGACTCCTCTACTGAAAAGCCTGTGTTCAACAGGACGGCGACACTTCGCGATACCTGGGCCAAGATCGAAAAGACTCAAACAAAGAACTAGTCTTAGCAAATTTACATAAACGCATTTATCCATGCGTCATGACATTCTTGCGATATTCACTGCATTTACATGAGTAACGAATAGAGGAATCAGGACTTGGAGAAGATCAGCCGTCTAAATCCTTTGTTGGAAGCCATCAGAAATTCGTCTGATCGGGTGAACAAGGTGATCATCCAAGAAGGGATGAGGAAAACCAAAATTGAGGAGATCATCGGACTGGCAAAGAAAAAAGGGCTTCCTGTTTTCTTCATGCCTCGAAAGAGCCTCGACAGGATTGACAGACACCATCAAGGAGCCATCGGTTTTGTTGCGTCCAAGGAATATACCACGCTGGAGGCCATCCTGGCCGTATCGAAAGTCCCGTTTCTCGTCCTGTTGGACGGAATCGAAGACCCCCAAAATCTGGGTGCCATCATCCGTACAGCCGAAAGCGCAAGCGTGGATGGCATCATCCTTCCTGAACGCCGGGCGGCCGGCTTAACAGGATCAGTTGCCTCTGTATCTGCAGGAGCCCTGGAGTATGTGAAAGTAGCCAGGGTGAAGAATTTAGCTCAGACCATGGAGGAACTGAGAAAGAGAGATGTGTGGCTGGTCGGTGCAGAAGGAGGACAGACGAACCCATGGCATGACTTTAACTACACCCTTCCTGTTGGACTGGTCTTCGGTTCCGAGGGTAAAGGAATACGACCTCTAGTGAGAGAAAAATGCGATAAGATTCTTTCCATCCCTCTCCTGGGCAAAATCACATCTCTCAACGTGGCGGCGGCGGCAGCGGTTTTTATCTACGAAGTCGTGCGACAGAGAATGGAAGCGGCACATGAATAAATCTGACAGAAAGACCGTATTTAAGAAGAGGAAGGAAGACATGCCAGAGGAAGTCGCCTTGCAGAAAGAACAGATGCTTTCTACAGAAGTCATCCAGGTAGAAGTAAAGAGGACTCTCTCGGAGAGAGAGATCCTGGAGGCGGTCAAGAAGGGAGATAAAGACGCATACGGATTGATCGTAAAGCGCTATATGCATTCGGCGTACTATATTGCATTGGGTTTTGTCCACAACCAGCAGGATGCCCTGGATGTCTCCCAGGAAGCATTCATTAAAGCCTTTCGAAAAATCAAGATGTTCGACACAAGCCTGTCCTTTTTCCCTTGGTTCTACCGGTTGATGAGAAATCTCTGTATCGATCATCTCAAACGCAAACGCTGGATGAGCGAAATTCCTCTGGAGGATACCCAAGTGCTTGATGATGAACGGGACGATCGAGAGATGAAGGAAGCGCTGTGGAAAGGAATAGAAGAGCTTCCCTTTGATCAAAGAGAAATCATCATTCTCCGGTATTTCCGGCAGATGTCTTATGAGGAGATTGCCGAGCTAACCGCAAGACCTATCGGGACGGTCATGTCATCCCTGCATTATGCCAAAAAGAAACTCAAAGGCATCCTCGGGAAATACCTGGGCTTTGAATAGAGGTTGGTCATGGATCATAAAAAGATAAAAGAGCTCATTTCCTCATATCATGATGGAGAACTGGATAACAGACAGAGACAATTGATAGAGGAACACTTGGATCAATGTACAGAGTGTCGGAGAGAATATGAGGAAGTGGGAAAGCTTGAGGAGGTGATGGGAAAAATGCAATTGAGAAAACCTCACAAGGAAATGTGGGAGGTCTACTGGACCTCGATCTATAACCGTCTGGAAAGAAGGATTGGATGGATTTTCCTCTCTATCGGTGCTATGATACTTCTGTTTTTCGGAGGTTACAAAGCAGTGGAGGGAATCATCCAGGATACATCCACACCCCTTCTCTTCAAGATCGGTATTCTTACCCTCCTCGGTGGAGTGGTCATCCTGTTGGTTTCCTTGCTCAGGGAGCAGATCTTTGTCCACAAGAGGGAAAGGTACAAGGAGGTAGAGAAATGATTCTCGTAACCACAGATTTTGTCCCGGGAAAAGAGATCAAAAAAGTTTTTGGGCTAGTACGTGGAAATACTATTCGGGCGCGGCATATCGGACGTGACATCTCAGCAGCCCTCAAGAATATCGTCGGAGGCGAAATTCGCGACTACACGAAGATGATGGCTGAATCTCGTGAACAGGCTCTAGACCGTATGGTCGAGGAAGCCGAGAGCCTCGGGGCCAACGCCATCATCAATATCCGGTTCTCCACCTCGATGATCATGCAGAGTGCTTCAGAGATCTTGGCCTATGGGACAGCCGTTATCATAGAATAGCGGACTCCTTGAATAGAAGAGATCGCCACGGCGCTCCGCTCCTCGCGATAAAACAGAAATAAATACGTTTATAAGCAAAAATGGCTAATGAGTAAAAGGCTCATCTTTTTCCTCATCATCGCTCTTTTTGTGATATCCTTTTTCTCGATAAATTCGAAGGCATCTCGAGTGGAAACTGAAAAGGGAACCCTTTCCATCTATTTCATGCAGGAACAGGTGGGATATGAGGAGTATTCCTGGGAAGAGAAGGATTATGGCTACACCCTCACAGTACATGGACGGATGACCAAGCCAGTTGCTATCGAGATTGATGAACTTGTCATTCACCTGGATAGGAGCTTTATTCCTCTGGGTTTCCTCTTTAAATGGAGGGTTAGCGGAGTTGATCAGGAGGTCAGAAGCATCATATCGGAGGGAGAAGTCGTGAGCGTAAAAAAAGTTGCAGGTCAAGAGCAGACAGAAACCGTAAATATTAAACGTGATGCCTTTCTTTTGCCTAACCCGGTTTTTTCTCCTTATATGGTTTTAACAAAGAAGTTCAGATGTGGCCTTCAGGAAAAACTGGAGATTTCCGCTTACATCATTCCCCAGATGGAAGTGCCGGCCACGCTTGAACCTGAAGAAGGTGCTCCTTGCCGGCTCATCATGCGTTCGAGCACAACACAAATCGAGCTAGAAACAAATGATAATGGGGTTCTGGACACGATAGATATTCCCTCCCAGAACCTTAGAGTCCTGAAGACTATGATCGGCCATCCCAGCCGCTGATCCATCATCAATAAGTACATCTGTTTTCTATTATCTTCTCTACTTGGGACTATCATTGTCCACAAAAAAAAGTTGCGTCACCAGGTATTTCCGCGTGCTTTCCATCTTCCTAGCTTAATGAATCTTTTTAACCGTTCGCCAATTCCCCTGTTTGCGGCCCAATACATGATCCTGTCGATCTGTGGATATAATTTTTACACGTCATCATGCCACGTCATGACATTCCTCACAATCTGCCTTATCATTCGATCATATTAATTCTCCCTCCCCTAGTAAAACCCGAACAATTTTTTTTCAAGACATAATCACTGCTAGCGGATAACTTTCGAAGATAAAATTTTGGCCTTACTTTTTGGTGAGATTTTTAGGTGAGGAATCTAAAATTACTTGTTCCATATTTTGAGAATTGGCAAATAGCGTAGTTCATCGAATTCATTCGTATCGCAATGCCTCTACGGGATTCGCTGTTGCTGACTTAATTGCCTGATAGCCGACTGTTAACAGAGCAATCGCAAACACGAGGGCTGCAACCAGAAAAAATATCCATAATCCGAGGCCTGTTCGGTAGGCAAAATTCTGAAGCCATAGGCTCATGGCAAAATAAGCTAAGGGTACGGCAATAATGTTGGCCACAAGTACCCATTTGGCGAATTCTTTAACCAGCAGAAGGAAGATTCCGGAAACGGATGCTCCCATGACTTTACGAATTCCAATCTCTTTGGTGCGTCTCACCGTGGCGAAAGAGGCAAGGCCGAACAATCCAAGACAAGCAATCAAGATGGCCAGGATGGAAAGGGTATTAAACGTTTTCCTCAGGTGGGTCTCGCTTCTGTAAATCCTGTCAAAGTCTTCATCAAAAAATGAATATTCAAAAGGCCGGAAAGGAAAAAGCTCTTCCCATTTCCGCTTCAAGAATTGAAGGGATTTCGGGATATCCCGGGTTTGAATTCTCACCAGGAGGTATCGCAGGGCTTCAGGATGGATATTCAGAGCGAGAGGCATTATTTGGTGGTGGAGGGATTGAAAGTGAAAATCGTTGACCACCCCGATCACCGTTCCCCGGTCCAGAATCTCAAACTGTTTGCCCACAGGATTATTCCATCCAATCCATTTCACCGCAGCTTCGTTGAGCATATAGGCCTTCCTCCGGGCAGAAGGAAAAAGGCTGGAAAAATCTCTTCCTGCTTTGACCTCAAGCCCGAAGGTCTGAATGAAGTCCTGGTCCACAGAGAGCCAGTGCATCATCTCGTCATCACCTTCGGGCAAGCCCTCCCACCAGGTGTTCTGGTAGAAGTTCTGCCTGCTGGGTAGATAGGAGGTGGCGGCAGCATTCATAATCAAGGGGTTCCTTAGAATTTCGGATTTCAAGAGTTCACACTGGGGATAAACGTCGCGGTAAAAGACAGGAAGAACCAGCAGATGTTCCTTGTCATATCCCAGGTTCTTGTTCTTTATATAGGTCATTTGCCGGTGCATGATGGCGGTCGATGAGATGAAGGCGATGGAAATGAAAAACTGGACCACAACCAGAGTCTTCCTTAAGATCGAATGACCGGAAGCCTTCTCTCCAAATCCTTTCCTGAAAAAGCTTATGGGATGAAATCTGGATATGGCATAGGCAGGATAAAAGCCTGAAAGCACCCCCACCACTAACATCAGCGTAATCAAGGCTGCCATGAAAGGAAGGTCATCCAGCAGGTGGAAAGTCAGCTCTTTTCCTGTTAGCCCGTTGAAGACAGGAAGCAGGAATTCAACCAGAATAAGGGAGAACAGAAAGGCAAGCAGGGTTAATAAAACCGCCTCGCCTAAAAACTGGACAAGAAGCTGAAACCGGTTGGCTCCCACGACTTTGCGCAGGCCGACTTCCTTTTCCCGGACAACCGACCGGGCAGTGACAAGATTGACAAAATTGATGCAGGCCAGCATCAAGATGAGCAGGCCGATTCCAGAAAAAATGTAAAGATGAGAAATATCCCGGTTGGTGGCCAGGTCCTCTCTCAGATTGGAATGGAGATGGATTCGGGTTAGGGGTTGGAGATGGAGTTTATAATTGGTTTTAGCTTCCTCGCCTGCGTATTTGCCTATAAGGCGGGGAAATTTGTCCTCCAGAACAGAAGGGGGATAATCCGGCGGAAGCTGGATGTAGGTGGTGTAATTCCACTGACCCCATTCGATATTTCCTCTCTGGTTGGTAAACGAGATCAGGAAGTCGAACTGAAGCTGGGAATGTGAAGGGATATCCTTCAGTATGCCGGTAATTTTAAAATCTTGAACCCGATCGTCACCTATCTTCAGGACCTTTCCCATGGGATCCTGACTGCCAAAATATTTCCGTGCCGTACTTTCAGTGATGACGATAGCGCTGGGATCATCCAGGGCTTTTTTGGGATCTCCTCTGGCCAGAGGGAATGTGAATACATCAAAGATGCTCGGGTCAGCCATAATGAGGCCGTCTTCCCAGAACTGCTTATCCTGATAAGCGATCAGCTCATGGGACCACCATGTTGAAAATCTCACAGCGTTGAGGACTTCAGGAAACTCCAGAAGCATGGCCGGCGCTAGAGGAGCCGGGGTATGGGCAAAATGGTCTAGCTTTTCTTTATACCTGATTTCGACAACCACTCTGTAGATCTGGTCGGCGTTTTCGTGGAACCGGTCAAAACTGAGCTCATCTTGGATGTACAACATGATGAGGATGCAGCAGCACAAGCCTAAGGAGAGGCCGAAAATGTTGATGATGGAATAGATTTTTTGTTTGAAAAGATTCCGCAGGGCGATCTTCAAGTAATTTTTAAACATGAAATCTCTTTTTATTTTAATATATGGACAAGAATTTTTTCACCTTTTTGAGAATTCCTCTTAGTCTCATCGGTCTTTCTTTATTGTTTCTAATCTTTCTTCTTCAAACCAAATAGGACAAAAAAACCTATCCCTAAAAAAGTAAGCCCTAAGAGAAAAGCGACGATCTTGTTGGGACCTATTACAGCTAACTTAAAGGAAGCCAACGACATCAATATCAAAGCCGTAGCGATTATTATTCTTTGAGATTTTATCTTCTCTCCCAAATTCATTTTTTACCTCTTGCCAATCCTCTATCTAATGTTGACAATTTTAAAATTGTTGTATTCATCCTCGCCATATCTTCCCAGTGCGACATGCATGAAATGAATATCATCATTGAAAGAATCATATATTCCCTTTATAGATTGAACCTCTTTATGACTCTTTGTCTTCCTGGTTTAGGTCAGGTCAGAATTTCCAGGTGACTTTGCAGCGTTTCACATATTGGTAGCCTTCTTCATCTTCTTCAATAGAGAAAAATTTTTTATTTTTGAATATCCCAAACTGAATATTTATGTTCAGAACAATCTCTGTTATGAATTTCCCCTCCTCATCGAAAACATCAAAATAATGCTTGTTACTCTTTTCCACTTCCACAAATCGCTTAACGAAAATTCGGCCTTCATCATCAACATAGAATCCATGAAATGGAGGATAATATTCGGGAATGACTAAATCCCACTGCTTAGCAGTTGGGACTTTTCCAAACCATCTCTTCATCAATCTTACATATTCTTTACTCGAGAGTTTAACGGGATTATATTCCTTTGTAATTTTTTTGATGTATTTCCCGTCTTTATCGTGGATAAATAGTTCGTATTCTGGAGATGTCATGATTCCCCAAATAGTTTCATCCCGATAATTAACATCCCATTTCAAATCAGATGCAGCATAGTAAATGAATACATGTACCTTGGGGAGCTTTAGTATTGGTATAGAAGCAAAGGATAAGAGAGGATTCATCTCTGAATCGAACTTCTTTAGTACAAAAAAAGACTTTTCCCCCAAAACGCCATAGCTAGCAATTATTTCTCCTTCTGACGTGAATTTTGGTCCCTCAAAGAATGGCAAGCTTGCTGGAAACTCTCTCTTAAATTCACCATCAATATCGAATATATGAATAATCCTACGTCCAGAGTCGTAAACACACAATTCATTATTCGGGGTGAGAACGCAACTCTCTGGTGTTCCAAATTCTCCCGGCCCGCCACCTTTTCTCCCTATAGTCTTAAGAAATTTCCCATTTACATCAAAGACTTTAACGTTTCCTGCTTTCTTATCCAGAACATAAATATTGCCTTGGTTGTCGATGGCAAGGGATACAATTGCCTGGAATATCTCCTCTTCTTGATTGGTTTCTTTTGCCTCGATGATTAATTCCTCCTCCAGAATAAACGCGTCCTCCTGATACATCGGCTCTTTCGGATTTTTAACAACTGTAACTCCATCCACTTCTTCTATTTTCCCTTTCCACGCAACTTTTTGCTGTCCCAAAGAAAAAGCAAGAACAAGGATGAACAGTAGAAGAAAAATTAATATGCATTTATGTCTAGTATCCATAGTTTTCCCCCAACATACTGAACTAGGTTTTCCTCCAGACTATTCTCCCTTTTTATATCACAAAGGAAAACCTGGTTCAAATGAGGAAGAGCAGACCCCTTCCTCTGTCTCCAGATTTGCTTAGACCCACCTAAATAAGACAAAGGTTTTTTAAATGGAAATCTGGAATTTTACTCCCTAAAAAATGGCCCCGCTGGATAGACTCGGATTTTCTTAAATTGGGCCTATTTCAGTATCTGTCTTCTCTTCAATATCAATCTCACGAATTTCAACTTTAGGATTCGCTCTTATGAATCTATCCTTCTTGAGATCAAAAACCAATTCAAATTCAGTTTCTGTAAATCTCACTTTCTTACTATCGGCATTGAATGAGAAATCAGTTGCCCAAGGATTTGGTGGATAATCCCTGGTGCCTGGAACAAGGTCGACACTCTTAAAAAGCATTGACCCTGACACATCATATATATAAAGATATTTTCGCATGATTAAAAAAGCCACCATTTGTCCATTCGGAGTCCATTGTATTTCGTCACACCAGCGGGAATCGTCACATAACTTCTCAAGCATAACTGACTTTCTATCTCCGCCTTTTTTAAGCCAGAGCTTTTGACAAGGGCCATCAATGCAAGGTGTAAATTTAGTAACACAAGCAACCATATTTCCATCCGGAGATGTAACAGAAAGTATAGTTTCATCCTTTTCTAACCAGGAACATCCGGTCAGAAATCCTCCCATCAGAATGAATAATATAACAAGGGTTCTCATATACGAATTCATCTCGCCCTCCTTTAATTGCTCATTATAAACATGTCATATACATATCCTTTTCAGCAAACGCATATCTTTGTGAGGCAAAATTCTCAGCCTAGCTGTCATTTCAGCCATAGTGAAGCTACGGCTTTGGTGACTCTGGCTTCCAATTGCCCAAAATTATAAAGACTATGATTATTTTGTTTCGGTATTCATATATTAAATTTTAATTTTCCTCCAGCCTTAATCTCAACACTCGTGAATAACCTGCCTCATTTGTGGCTAAGGCATATACATAACCATTTTTAAATGTAAGTTGCCTCTGAATATCTCTAGGAATCTTGACTTCATATAAAAATTCTCCATTTGGCGAGAAGACATCAAAGTGAGATAATTTTCTTACTTCATTCTCGCCAAGAGGTTGAAATAATCCAATCCATGCTCTGTCCTTCTCATCAATGGAGATTGAATTAAAAACACGATAATTACCAACCAATTCTTTATATTTTGGGAGTTCTTTAGGAGAGCTTGATTTAGATAATTGATTCATAACTTTTGCCATAATTTCAGCATCACGAGGTATAGGCTCATATACCGTAGAGAACTTAAGAAAGAGCTCACCTGTTGGCGAGTAAACATATATTTCATACTCATTTGTTGTTCCGACATAAACATTCCCTCTTGTATCTATATCAAATCTCTCATAAGGAGTTTCGACTCTATACCCTCTGGATTGAATACCCTTGAATAATGGTTTCTCTTTACTAAAGAAATCAGAAATTACGTTATTTTGAAAATCAAATTTACCTATTTTACTAATTCTCTTTCTTATGTTTTTATCTTTCTGGACAGCTATATCATAATTGATAATTATTTCATCTGAATCGTTAATTGAAATTTGGTCAACAAGGTCATTCAGGTTTATAGCCCTTTGAAATTCTCCATTAGGATCCAGAACTTCAATCTTTCTTTCCATCACATCAGCTATATATATTAAATCTTGTGAGCTGACACAAAATCCGATTGGATATTCTAATTCACCTGGCCCTTGTCCCTTTCTACTTATATTTCTTTCAAATATTCCGTTAGAATTGTATTTCCTAATTGTTATTTCTCTAAAATCTAAAACATAAATATTGCCCTCAGAATCTGATTCAATATCAACTGGAGCAGAAAACATATAGTTTTCATCTCCCTCATCTACACCTATTGAAATGTCCTCTTTTAGAATAATCGTTTTATCTATATATTTTGGCTCTTTCGGATTCTTAACAACGGTTACTCCATCAATCTCTTCAATTGTTCCTTTCCACTCTGCTTTTTGGCTCTTACAGGAAGACAGCATAATGGAGATTAGAAGTATTAGTAGCAATGACAAAGGCTTTTTTGTCACTTGCATATTAGC
>Ga0224506_10001736_pt1 | contig 15430 bp, 11 predicted proteins | sample SF_Jan12_sed_USG_2_FD_169108 | JGI IMG/M metagenome (GOLD analysis project Ga0224506, IMG submission 169108) | Sediment microbial communities from San Francisco Bay, California, United States - SF_Jan12_sed_USGS_8_1 | ecosystem: Environmental > Aquatic > Marine > Sediment | place: USA... | reverse complement strand
AATTCGAGACCGCGAAATCCGTACCAGTTTGAAATACGAAACTTTATCAGGAACTCGAGTTCCAAAGGTTTCGTTACCGAGTTATTCCGACCACGGCGACCTCCTCAAGTGGCTGATGCTGGAAAACCTGCCCGGTAGTTTCCCCTTCACCGCTGGTGTTTTCGCCTTCAAACGCGAGGGAGAAGATCCGACGCGGATGTTCGCCGGTGAAGGCGATGCCTTCCGAACCAACGAACGCTTTAAGAAACTATCGGAGCATTCCAGTGCCAAGCGCCTGTCGACCGCCTTTGATTCGGTCACTCTCTACGGCTGCGACCCCGACGAGCGTCCGGACATTTATGGCAAGGTCGGCAATTCAGGCGTTTCGATTGCGACACTGGAAGATATGAAAGTACTCTACGATGGTTTCGACCTGTGCAACCCGTCGACCTCGGTGTCTATGACTATCAACGGTCCTGCGCCGGTGATACTGGCCATGTATCTCAACACCGCCATCGAGCAGCAGATGGCACGTTTCGAGTCTGACAATGGCCGCTCCCCAACCGAGCAGGAAATCGAGAAGGTGCGCTGCTGGGCACTGGAAAACATTCGCGGCACAGTGCAGGCCGACATCCTCAAAGAGGATCAGGGACAAAATACCTGTATATTCTCTACCGAGTTTGCATTAAAAATGATGGGCGATATCCAGCAATATTTCGTCAATCACAATATCCGTAATTTCTACTCGGTGTCGATTTCGGGTTATCACATCGCCGAAGCTGGCGCTAATCCGATATCGCAACTGGCCTTCACCCTTGCCAACGGCTTCACCTATGTCGAGACTTATCTGGCGCGCGGCATGCACATCGATGAATTTGCGCCGAACCTGTCTTTCTTCTTCAGTAACGGCATGGATCCGGAATACACGGTGATGGGCCGTGTCGCCAGGCGCATCTGGGCCACGGCGATGCGCGACAAATACGGTGCTAACGAACGCAGCCAGAAACTGAAATATCACATCCAGACTTCGGGGCGCTCGCTGCACGCGCAGGAGATGGACTTCAACGATATTCGCACCACGTTACAGGCGCTAATCGCGATTTACGATAATTGCAATAGCCTGCACACCAATGCCTTCGACGAAGCGATTACGACGCCAACCGGTGATTCGGTGCGACGCGCGCTGGCGATCCAGCTCATCATCAACAACGAATGGGGTTTGAGTAAAAACGAAAATCCGAATCAGGGTTCGTTTATCCTTGAACAACTCACCGACCTGGTCGAAGAAGCCGTACTACAGGAGTTCGAGCGAATTTCAGAGCGCGGTGGCGTACTCGGCGCGATGGAAACCGGCTATCAGCGAGGCAAAATTCAGGATGAATCAATGCTTTATGAGCATCGTAAGCACGACGGTTCATTACCCATCATCGGCGTGAATACTTTCCTCAATCCGAAAGGCAAGGAGGAATACGAAATTGAACTTGCCCGCTCCACCGATGAAGAGAAACAAAACCAGATAACAAGGCTAAGAGAATTCCAGTCTAATCATGCCGATGAGGCAACCGAAGCACTCGAGCGTGTTCGACAGGCGGCGATAAACAATGACAATATTTTTACCGAGCTGGTGAATGCGGTACGATACTGCTCGCTTGGTGAGATTAGCAACGCATTATTCGAAGTGGGTGGGCAATACCGTAGAAATATGTAGAAGCTTCGTCATTCCGGACTTGATCCGGAATCCATTCGAAAGGATGATTAAACTTTATTCCTGGACACATTTTAAATAGATTGCGGCTCGTGGGCCGCAATAACAGAAAACGGGTAGATAAACCAAATGAACATCAAAACAGTAGGCGTAGTCGGCGCCGGAACTATGGGTAACGGCATCGTACAGGTTTGCGCCGCGGCCGGTCTGAAAGTCATCATGCAGGATATCGCCGAGGATGCGGTTCAACGCGGGCTCGATACCATTTCCAGCAGTCTGGATCGTTTGATCAAGAAAGAGAAAATCACCGAAGCCGACAAGCAGGCTGCTCTTTCCAATATTGAGACCGCTACCAGTCTCGAAGCCCTGGCCGATGTCGATATTGTCATCGAAGCGGCAACCGAAAACGAAGCTTTGAAATTACAGATATTCGAGCAACTCGATAAAGTCTGCAAACCCGAAGCACTGCTGGCCAGCAATACCTCGTCAATCTCGCTGACACGAATCGCCGGTGTGACGAAGCGCCCCGAGCAGGTCGTTGGCATGCACTTCATGAACCCGGTACCGATGATGAAACTGGTGGAAGTGATTCGTGCCCTGCAAACCAGCGATGAAGTTTACCAGCAGATACACGACCTGTCCGAGTTCATCGGCAAGGTTCCGGTTGAAGCAAAAGATAGCCCGGGATTCGTCGCCAACCGAATTTTAATCCCGATGATCAACGAAGCCGCCTACGTCTACTACGAAGGCCTCGCCAGTGCCGAAGGCATCGATGAAATCATGAAACTCGGCATGGCGCACCCGATGGGGCCGCTGATGCTGGCTGACTTAATCGGGCTCGATACCTGCTACGCGGTCATCAAGGTATTACACGAAGGCTTCGGCGATTCGAAATATCGCCCCTGCCCAATCTGGCAGCAAATGGTCGATGCGGGTTATCTGGGTCGGAAATCCGGTCGAGGTTTTTATCGTTACGACGAGTAAAAAAACAGTATTGGGCCAGTGAGTCCCACTCGGGCTGACAGATCTGATATCATTATTCTCCCGGTTGTTGACAATTAACCAGGAAAACAATGATCATAACCACATAAAATACGTGCAAATACCTATAGACAGAACGTTTACGTAAACGTAAACTATTAGGCTTAGATTGTCGACAATAACAAATATTAAAACCGACACTTGGCCTTTATAACGAAAAATCAGCGGCAATTGTTAACAACTGACATGAATGAATCGTTAAGCGAAAAGACACTGGACACATTTCCGAAGCTTTTATTAAGCCACGCTCGTCTGCGCCCGAATCACGATGCGATTCGGGAAAAAGATCTGGGTATCTGGCAATCATGGACCTGGTCCGAAACCGAATCCGAAGTTCGCGCACTGGCCTGCGGTCTGGCCAGCCTGGGTTTAGAGCGAGGTGACAAGCTTGCCATCATTGGCGATAACCGCCCCCGGATGTACTGGGGTATGACTGCCGCCCAGGCTATCGGGGCAATTCCTGTACCGCTATACCAGGATTCGGTTGCCGAGGAAATGTCATACGTGCTGGATAATGCCGACGTCAAAATTGCCCTGGTAGAAAATCAGGAACAGGTCGACAAGATTATCGAGCTCAAGGAGCGCTGCCCGAAAATCGAACATATTATCTTCGACGAAACACGCGGCCTGCGCGATTATGACTATGCGTTTTTGCATAATTTTGAAGATATTCAGCAAAAAGGTCGCGAATTCGATCAGAGTAATCCTGATTTTTATCAACAGCATGTCGATTCCACCCATGGCGAAGATATTGCCATCATGCTGTATACCTCCGGCACTACCGGCAACCCCAAAGGCGTGGTTTTAACCAATGATAACTGCATCATCACCGCGCGCAACGGCATCATTCGTGAGGGATTAACCGACCAGGAAGAAGTGCTGGCCTATCTACCCATGGCCTGGGTAGGCGACAACCTGTTTTCATACGCACAGTCTTATGTGGCCGGTTTTTGTGTTAGCTGCCCCGAAAGTGCCTCGACTGTCGCCAACGATTTGCGAGAAATCGGGCCGACTTACTATTTCGCACCACCGCGAGTCTACGAAAACATGCTGACCCAGGTAATGATTCGGATGGAAGACGCGGCCAAAATAAAGCGTCATATATTCCACTACTTTATGGCACATGCGGGTAAAGTTGGAGTCAGTATCCTAAATGGCGAATCGGTTTCGCTGATGGATTCGCTGCTCTACAAGCTCGGAAATATTTTGGTATACGCGCCGCTGCGCAACGTCCTCGGATTGAGTCGAACCAAGCTGGCCTATACCGCTGGTGAAGCTATCGGGCCGGAGATATTCGACTTTTACCGATCCCTTGGCATTAATATCAAGCAGCTCTACGGTCAGACTGAGTGCATGGTATTTATCTGTTCACAACCCGATGGTGAAGTCTACGCCGACACCGTTGGCACACCTTCTCCCGATGTCGAAATTAAAATCAACGATAACGGAGAAATCCTTTATCGCAGTCCCGGTGTGTTTCATTCCTATTACAAAAATCCTGAAGCTACTGCCAGTACCAAAACCGAGGGTGGCTGGGTACATACCGGCGACGCGGGTTATTTTGATGATAAGAATGGTCATCTGAAAATTATCGACCGCGCCAAAGATGTCGGCAAGCTCAACGACGGCACCATGTTTGCACCCAAATATATCGAGAACAAACTGAAGTTCTTCTCCTATATTCAGGAAGCCGTGTTATACGGTAACGAACGCGACTACAGCACGGCCTTTATCAACATAGACCTGGATGCCGTTGGTAACTGGGCAGAGCGCAATAACCTGGCCTATTCCGGCTACATCGACCTGGCCGGTCTGCCGGAGGTGTATCAACTAATCAAAGAATGCGTCGACAAGGTCAATGCCGATTTAGCCCAGGACAGTCGGCTGGGTAATTCGCAAATCCGCCGATTCCTGATACTCCATAAGGAACTCGACGCCGATGATGGTGAATTGACTCGAACGCGTAAAGTTCGGCGCAACTTTGTTGCCGAGCGTTTCGAAATGCTGATAAATGCGCTCTACTCGGATGCCGAGGAATGCCATGTCGCTACCGAGGTGACCTTCGAAGACGGGCGTACCGGCATGCTTGAAGCTGACATCAGGATTTGTAATGCGGAATGCTACCCACTCAAATCTTCACCACAGGAAGCTGCAGCATGAGTGAACGCCAGTTAGGGGATACGATCCTCGAAGTCAACAACATCGGTCTTTCATTCGGCGTCATGAAGGTACTTGACGACATCAGTTTCGACATTAAGAAAGGCGAAATTCGCTCGATCATCGGCCCTAACGGTGCCGGAAAAAGTTCGATGTTAAATGTCATTAACGGTTTCTACCACCCTCAGGAAGGTACCATTACTTTCAAAGGAGAAACTCGAAAAGCGATGGCCCCACATGTCGCGGCGAGTCACGGCATTGCCCGTACCTTCCAGAATATTGCGCTGTTTAAGGGCATGAGTACGCTCGATAACATCATGACCGGCCGCAATTTGAAAATGAAAACCAATATCTTCTGGCAGGCTTTACACCTCGGTCCGGCACGCAAAGAAGAACTTGAAAATCGCGAAGCGGCAGAACGTATCATCGATTTCCTCGATATCCAGGCTATTCGTAAAAAACCCGTCGGCAAACTGCCCTACGGTTTGCAAAAGCGCGTCGAACTGGGCCGTGCGCTGGCGGCCGAACCTGAACTACTTTTACTCGATGAACCCATGGCGGGAATGAATAGCGAGGAAAAGGAAGACATGTCACGTTTCATCATCGATGTGAACGACGAATTTGGCACCACTATCGCGCTAATCGAGCACGATATGGGCGTGGTGATGGATTTGTCCGATCGCGTCGTCGTACTCGACTACGGTAAACAACTGGCCGATGGCGTCCCCGATGAAGTTCGGGCTAATCAGGAAGTCATCGACGCTTATCTGGGCGTCCCTCATGAGTAAGGTTCATATGATTCAGGTATTGGCATCATGACATTTTTTATTGAAGTCACCCTCAGCGGTCTAATGGCCGGTGTTATGTACTCGCTGGTTGCGCTCGGCTTTGTGCTGATATTTAAAGCCTCCGGCATTTTCAATTTCGCCCAGGGTGTCATGGCATTATTTGCGGCACTGACACTGGTCGGTTTCATGGATGAATTTGGTATGCCGATCTGGCTTGCGATTATCGGCACTATCGCGGTGATGATTGCACTGGCCTGGGTCATCGAAAGGGTCATGTTGCGGCATCTGGTCAACCAGGAACCCATTATTCTGTTCATGGCGACTATTGGGCTGGCCTACGTACTCGAAGGCCTTGGAGATATCTTATGGGGCTCGGACGTTAAGATGCTGGATATCGGCATCCCTCAGGGCGCGTCTGACTGGATGCTCGATACTTTCGACATTTATATCGAAAAGCTGGAGATATTTGCCGCTGCGACCGCCGCAACGCTGGTCATTTTTCTCGCCATATTTTTTCAGAAGACTCGTATTGGCCGCGCCCTGCGCGCAGTTGCCGACGATCATCAGGCGGCATTATCTGTCGGAATATCTCTACATACTATCTGGGTCATCGTCTGGTCTGTATCAGGCATTGTCGCACTGGTGGCAGGCATCATGTGGGGTTCGAAGTCCGGCGTACAGTTCTCGCTGTCGCTCATCGCCCTTAAAGCCCTGCCCGTTCTAATTTTAGGCGGATTCACCTCGGTACCCGGTGCAATCATTGGCGGCATGATTATTGGAGTCGGCGAAAAGCTGGCAGAAGTATATCTGGGCCCGTTTGTTGGCGGCGCACTAGAAAACTGGTTCGCCTACATGCTGGCGCTGGCATTTCTGTTATTCCGCCCACAAGGCCTGTTTGGCGAACGCATCATAGAACGAGTATAAGCCGATGATTTATCGTGAGACTGGACAATTCAAAGCCAACTACGCCGACGATCAGGCGCTATTCCCTATTGCGCAGGATCGCTATGTGGTGATTGCTGCACTAATTGTCGCATTTGGCGTGGTACCCATGGTACTCAACCAGTACTGGTTAAACGCCATCATGCTGCCATTTCTGATTTATTCACTGGCTGCGCTCGGACTTAATATTCTTACCGGTTACTGTGGTCAGGTATCCCTGGGTACCGGTGGTTTCATGGCAGTCGGTGCATTTGCCGTATATAAGCTAATGGTCGCCTTTCCCGAACTGGGATTTATCCCTCTGGTGATTCTGTCGGGTCTGATCACCGCAGCAGTCGGCTCTTTGTTCGGGTTGCCTTCATTACGCATCAAAGGTTTTTACCTTGCCGTTGCAACGCTTGCCTCCCAGTTTTTTCTGATCTGGCTGTTTAACAAAGTCGGCTGGTTTTTCAATTACAATGCCACTGGCATGATCACCTCGCCGCCGATGACGATGTTCGGTGTCATTATCACCGGCCCGGAAGGATCGCCTATGGCCAAATATTTCCTGGTCGCTACTATCGTCGCAGTATTCGCGCTAGTCGCCAAGAACATCGCGCGTGGCCGGATCGGTCGCAACTGGATGGCGATTCGTGACATGGATATTGCTGCAGAACTCATCGGCGTACGACCGTTGATTGCTAAATTATCCGCCTTCGCAGTGTCGTCTTTTTACATCGGCATGGCGGGTGCATTATATTTCGCCGTCTGGCTAGGATCGGCTGAACCCACCGAAGCTTTTGATATAAATCAATCGTTCCTGGTCTTGTTTATGATAATTATAGGTGGTTTGGGTTCAGTACTTGGATCATTCCTCGGTGCTGGGTTCCTGGTATTGATGCCGATACTATTGAAAAATATACTGGTGGATGGTTTTGGCACCGATAGCGCCCTGGCGGCTCATATCGAAATCATGACTGTCGGCGCATTGATTATAATATTTCTGATTGTCGAACCGCACGGGCTAGCCCGCCTGTGGCGGATCGCCAAGGAAAAACTGCGTTTATGGCCGTTTCCATATTGATTTTTTTAGATTATGGGAGCGCAACTAAGCGTTTAATTTGAGATGTAGTTAGTTAGCCGTTTTTTACTCCAGAAAAATCGGCATAGCGCACATCCTGTACATAAACCGGAGGAAGCAAAGAAAATGAAAAGTATAACCAAAACCCTGGTGGCTGCTTTACTCGCAGTACCACTTCTCGGCGGGACGGTCAGCGCTTACGAGCTGACAATACCAACTCTCGATTATCGTACCGGCCCCTACGCACCAAATGGCATTCCATTTGCCAACGGCTTTAGCGATTACCTCACCATGTTGAACGAGCGCGACGGTGGCATTAATGACACAAAAATTAATTTAGTCCCTTGTGAAACAGCCTATAACACCAAGCGCGGTGTAGAGTGTTACGAAAACACCAAGGGTCAGGGTGATTCTGGTGCATTGGTCTACCAGCCATTATCAACGGGTATTACCTATCAGTTAATCCCCAAGTCCAGCGTTGATAGAATCCCCATATTCTCAATGGGCTATGGTCGTACCTCAGCCGCTAACGGCAAGGTTTTCCCCTGGGTATTTAACTTTCCTGCGACTTACTGGAGTCAGGCTACCGTATTTGTTCAATACATCGCTGACAAAGAAGGCGGCATGGACAAGTTAAAGGGAAAGAAAATAGCTTTGGTTTACCATAATTCTGCCTACGGTAAAGAGCCTATTCGTACTCTCGAAAGCGCTGCCGCAAAATTTGGATTTGAATTAATGCTGTTGCCAGTCGACCATCCTGGTCAGGAACAAAAAGCAACCTGGCTGCAAATTCGCAAAGAGCGCCCTGACTGGGTGATGATGTGGGGTTGGGGTGTTATGAATCAGGTTGCTATTAAAGAAGCCGCTTCGATTCGTTTCCCAATGGATCATTTCATCGGTGTCTGGTGGTCAGGTTCTGAAAATGACGTTATCCCAGCGGGTGATAAGGCCGACGGTTACCTGTCGGGTGCCTTCCATCAACCTGGTGATAACTTCCCTGCGCATGACGACATCAAGAAACATGTCTATGACAAGGGTAAGGGGCATGGTGAGCGTGATCGTATCGGCGAAGTTCTTTATAACCGGGGACTGGTTGCCGCCATGTGGACTTCTGAAGCAGTTCGTAAGGCCATGGAAATCCACGGCACCAATAAAATCAAGGGCGTACACCTAAGAGACGGTTTCGAAGCACTGGATGTCGACGAAGCTCGTTTAAAAGAACTCGGACTGCCTAATTTTACAATCCCGGTTAAAATCACCTGTGATAACCATGAAGGACCCGGTAAGGTCGCACTGCAACAATGGGATGCGAAGGCCAAGAAGTGGAGCATCGTGAGTAAATTCTACGATCCACTGCGTGATATCACCGGACCATTAATTGCTGAAGATTCAGCACAATATGCGAAGGAAAACAACGTTGTTCCTCGCATTTGTAACTAAACGATTATCCTTTTAACCAGCAGACGGGATTAATTTGAACGTGGATACCAAGGTAGAACAAACTGACAAAAACATCATGTTGTCGGTCAACAATATCGAGGTGATTTATGATCACGTCATACTGGTATTAAAAGGTGTTTCTCTTGAAGTACCCGAGCAGGGCATTGTTGCCCTGCTCGGTGCTAATGGCGCGGGGAAATCCACCACGCTGAAATCTATTTCGAATTTGCTGCGGGCCGAACGCGGTGATATCACCAAAGGCAGTATCGAATTCCAGGGTAAGCGCATCGACGGGCTAACCTCTGCTGACCTGGTTCAACAGGGCGTCATCCAGGTAATGGAAGGTCGTCACTGCTTCGAACACTTAACCGTCGAAGAAAATTTATTAACCGGTGCCTATACACGTAAGGATGGTGGCGCCGCGATTCAAAAGGATCTTGAGCTGGTTTATAGCTATTTTCCCAGACTGAAAGAACGCTACAAATCACAGGCCGGGTATACCTCCGGTGGTGAGCAACAAATGATAGCCATCGGTCGTGCACTCATGTCGCGCCCGAAGATGATATTACTCGACGAGCCGTCGATGGGTCTGGCACCACAACTGGTAGAAGAGATTTTTGAAATCGTCGAACGCCTGAATGAAAAAGAAGGCGTGACCTTCCTGCTCGCCGAACAAAATACCAATATCGCACTGCGTTATGCCAAACACGGCTACATACTTGAAAACGGCCGGGTTGTGCTCGACGGTAGTGCAGCTGACTTACGCGAAAATACCGACGTAAAAGAATTTTACCTTGGCATCAGCGAAGGCGAACGGGTTAACTTCCGCGAAGTCAAACACTACCGACGCCGTAAACGTTGGTTAACCTGATGCGGACCTAGCATGAGTTTTTTTTATGATCAGCTTGAAACCAGTGACCCGGAGCAGCGCCAGACTCGACTGCTCCAGTCGATTCAACAACAACTAAAGCTTGCCAGACAAAAAGCACCCGCCTACCAGAATAGACTCCCGGATATTGAGTCACTCCAGGACTTTGCCAACCTGCCATTAACACGCAAGTCATCATTGCTTGAACTGCAAAAAGACAATCCACCGTTTGGCGGCTACTCAGCTATCAGCGCCGGTCGTTTAACCAATATTTTTGCCTCGCCGGGGCCGATTTACGAACCCGGTAGTGATCGCCCAGATTTCTGGCGATTTGCACGGACTTTATACGCCGCAGGCATCCGTCCCGGTGATTTGATTCACAACTGTTTCTCCTATCACTTTACTCCGGCTGGCGCGATGGTCGAAAGTGGTGCTAAAGCCCTCGGTTGTGCCGTCATACCCGCTGGTGTCGGTCAAACCGAACTACAGGTACAGACTATCGCCGATCTCAGGCCCCAGGCTTATGTCGGCACGCCTTCGTTTCTTAAAATTATTCTCGAAAAGGCCGATGAACTTGGTGCCGATGTCAGTTCGATCAACAAGGCCCTGTTCGGAGGCGAAGCCCTGCCACCATCGATTCGCAGTCACTTTGTCGAACGCGGCATTCGAGCTCAACAATGCTACGCTACCGCCGATCTTGGTGTGATTGCCTATGAATCCAGCGCTCAGGAAGGCCTGATCATCGACGAAGGTGTTTACCTTGAGATAGTCCGGCCTGGTACCGGCGAAGGCCTGCCCGATGGCGAAGTCGGTGAAGTCATTGTCACTAATTTCAATCCAGACTATCCGCTCATTCGCTTCGCTACCGGTGATTTATCGGCAATCATGGAAGGCAGCAGCCCCTGTGGTCGCACTAATACACGCATCAAGGGCTGGATGGGGCGCGCCGACCAGACGGCGAAGGTTCGTGGCATGTTCATCCACCCCGAACAGATCGACAAAGTAGTAAAGCGACACCCGGAAATTAGTCGTGCACGACTGATAATCGACTGGCAGAATGAAGCCGATCAGATCAAACTGCTATGCGAAACCGACAATGGTGACGAACCTCTATCCGCATCGATTGCCGATAGCTTTCGAAATATTTGCAAACTTCGCTGCGAAGTAGAGTTAACCCATATCGGCAATCTCGCTAACGATGGCAAGGTCATCGACGACATTCGTCAATACGACTAGAGCATGACTTGACCAGGACCGCTACCAGAGCACTGCTCGAAGGCGTCAGGGTACTCGACCTTTCCCAGTATATCCCGGGTCCCTTTGCTACTCGCCAACTCGCTGACCTGGGTGCTGAAGTCATTAAAATCGAGCCCCCCGATGGCGACCCGATGCGCAGAATTCTGTATCAGGGCAACCAGGGGGTCTCTCCAATATACCGGCATCTCAATCGCGGCAAACGCATCTGTCGACTCGATTTAAAAAAACCGACCGACAGCCAGCTACTCTCCGAACTGATTAGCGGTGCCAATGTATTACTCGAGTCATTTCGACCTGGCGTGCTGGAAAAGCTGGGCTTTGGTGAGGAAAGATTAAAACAACTCAAGCCTTCTATTATCCACTGTGCATTATCCGGATATGGACAAACCGGACCGTACCGCAATCGCGCGGGGCACGATATCAATTACCTCGCCGCCAGTTCAGGCCTGTCGGTTAGTGGTCTTGCCGAGAAACCGGTTATTTCCTATCCGCCGATTGCCGACCACGCAGGCGCCATGCAGGCCAGCACCAGCATTCTCGCTGCTCTCTATGCTCAGCAAAAACACCGGATCGGGGCCTACCTCGATATCAGTCTGTTTGAATCAGCCCTGTCCTGGCAATACCTGAGCTTTTTTGAACAAAGCGAAACCCGAGGCGAAGGTTTACTCAGTGGGGGCATGGCCTGCTATAACATCTATCGGTGCAGCGATGGCAACTTCATCAGTCTCGGCGCTCTGGAGCCCCACTTCTGGTCAAACTTCTGTACAACCGCCGGACAAAAAGACTGGATCGGTCGGCAATTCGAAACCATGCCACAGACGTCACTCATCGAAGAATGCAGGCGGCTATTCGCCAGCCACCCCAGGACACATTGGAATAAGTTACTAGCGGATGTCGATTGTTGCTATGAAGCACTCGTCGAACCGTTCGAATTAGCGGAGCAAAGCCAGATACGGGCGCGCGAATCGATAACGCAACATGGCCCGAACTACCCAGGCCGGATTAATCAACAAAGTGTCGAATTAGATCCGGACTTCAGCGAAATTACCAATCTGGAACTTCTGCGTTGGTGAAAATCGTCGAATGACTCGTATGCTTTGTGTAACTAATAGAAAACTGATTAAATCGCCCCATCGTTCAAATTGATATCAATGCTATGTCTTTCGAAACCATCGAGTTAAATCAACAGGGTCCGGTCGCCATTATTACGCTTAATCGGCCGGAAAAGCTCAATGCAATCAACAAGACTATGCTACTGGAACTGGAAGCTGCACTCGATCAGATCGGAACTAACGATAGTGTTTACACCGTTGTGCTTAACGGCAATGGCCGGTCTTTTTGTTCAGGATTCGATTTACAGTCCGGTGTAGATGCGAATCGCAAAGGAGAAGCAGAGTGGCGCGCGGCAATTGAGTACGACTTCGATGTCATCATGCGCTTCTGGCATTTCCCTAAGCCAACCATAGCCGTCGTACAAGGTTACGCACTCGCCGGTGGCTTCGAACTCGCGCTAGCCTGTGACATGACGATCTGCGAAGAAAACAGCCTGTTCGGTGAACCCGAGGTACGTTTCGGGAGCAGCATCGTCGCGTTGTTAATGCCCTGGTACACCAGTCCCAAACACGCAAAGCAAATGCTACTCTCCGGGGAAACCCGTATGTCAGCCGCTGAAGCACTCAACATCGGCATCGTCAACGAGGTTGTTGCAGTCAATGAAGGGTTAGGCAGAGGCCTCGCGCTCGCCGGGGAAGTCGCTTTAATGGATCCCGATTCGGTCAGGCTCACCAAACAGGCAATTAATCAAAGTTACGAAATCATGGGTATGAGCAAGGCGCTGGCGATGGGTGTCGATATCTCGGTACAGATCGAAACCACCGAGACACCGATGAGGCGACAATTCAACCAGGTTCTACGCGACAAGGGCATGAAAGCGGCTTTGGCCTGGCGTGAAGGCAGATTAAAACGATCATGAGTAGCCATCCGCTCGACCCGCTATTGAAACCGCGTTCGATCGCCCTGGTCGGAGCTTCTGACAAACCGGATAGTCCTGGTTTCATACTGGCCGATATGGTCATCAATTCGACATATACCGGCGACATTTATCCGGTCAATCCACGGTGCGAGTCGATTAACGGATTAACCTGCTATCCGACGCTGGAATCATTACCAAATGCAGTCGATCACGTAGTATTGGCGCTTTCTAATTTACAGCTGGAATCTGCCTTGCAGGCCGCTATTCACCAGGGCGCAAAAGCAGTAACCATATATTCCAGTGGAATTCTTGACGAGGATACTCACCCTCCTCTGTTAGCCCGCTTAACCAGCATGGCGCGTGATGCCGGAATCGCCATTTGTGGTGCCAACGGCATGGGCTTTTACAATGTCCACGATGATCTTCATGTTGGCATATTCCCAAAATCCGCCAACATACAAAAAGGCGGCATTAGCTATATCGCTCAATCAGGATCGGCCTTTACCGCGCTTTGTCATAACGGTTGCCGACTTGGTTTCAATCTTTGCGTCTCCAGCGGCAATGAAATGAGCACGACAGTGGCAGACTATATGGACTGGTCGCTGGAGCAGTCCGATACGAAGGTTATTGGCCTGTTTCTGGAAGCGGTGCGCGATCCCGAGGCATTTGTCGCTGCACTGCAAAAGGCGCTTAACCAGGACATTCCGGTTGTTATTTTAAAAATCGGAAAATCACCATTAAGCGCCGAGATGGCTTTAACCCATACGGGTGCTGTCGCGGGTAACCACGCGGCCTTTGAAGCCCTGTATCGGCGCTATGGTGTTATCCCGGTCGACGATTTCGATGAGATGGCCGCAGTTTTAATGCTGCTGCAGAATAATTATGTCAGTCATCCGGGAGCGCTCGCCACCATACAGGAGTCCGGTGGCTTCAGAGAGCTGGTTGCCGATATCGCCCATGAGCAGGATGTCGAATTTGCCGAGATCGGCGATAGCACCAAAGACAGAATTCAAACTTTTCTCGATCCCGGCCTAAAAGCCGAAAACCCGCTCGATATCTGGGGTACACACGATAACTTTGAGAATCGGTTTCTTTCCTGTATTACTCATCTGATGGAAGACCCCAAGGTTGCCGGCGGCGTTTTCTTTAGTAATTTCCGCGACGGCTATTTCCTCTCCGAAGCGATATATCGCGTGGTGCAAGCGGTGGCCGAAAAGACCGGCAAACCGATAGCCCTGGGAAACTGTTATAGCGATTTAAGCCACGACAATCTATGTCGGCGAGGTTACCAGCAGGGTATTCCTATAATCGACGGGATACGGGAAACACTGCTGGCATTCAAACATTTGTTTGCCTACCAGACTTTTAAAAAAATCAGCAAGCCATCGCCCGCGAACCCTGGATGGTCTTCGCACTGGATTGAAAACTGGCGCAAGAAGCTGGCTGAACAAGCGATAGTGAGTGAATCCGAAGCCCTTCCTATGTTGGCCGATTTTGGCGTGACCACGCCTGCTCAGGTGCCAGTTAACGATAATTCATCCTTGCTCGACGCGGCAAAAAAATTGAACTTCCCGCTGGTACTGAAAACTGCCGAAGCGGGCATCCAGCATAAGAGTGATGCCGGTGGCGTGATGGCCGATATCAGAAGTGAGAGGGAATTACTCGAACACTATTGTGATCTTAGCCAACGCCTGGGCCCTTCTGCTTTGTTAACAGAAATGGTCGACAAAGGCACCGAGGTCGGTTTGGGCATTATCAACGATCCCCAGTTTGGGCCTATGATCATGGTCGCAGCGGGTGGCATCTTCATTGAGTTCATATCGGACCGAGCCGTCGCGCTATGCCCGGTTTCAGCTGAAGAAGCCGATGAGCTACTCGCCACGCTGGAAATAGATAAACTGCTCAGCGGTGTACGCGGCAGTGCCCCGGGCAATCGTCAGGCTCTGATAGAAATGATCGTAAAATTATCGTGGCTGGCATTTGAATTAAGAGATGTTGTTGGCGAGATAGACATCAACCCGGTAATCGTCAATGAGCATTCAGCTATTGCCGCCGACGCCCTGGTCATTACCCGTTGCAACAGTCCTGACCTGTTCACCTGAGATCCTTACCATGAGTTTACTGACGCAAACTACAGCCTGGCAGGCACTGTCGGGTCATCAAAAACAGATTAACAGCCTGCACATGCGCGAACTGTTCAACCAGGACGCGCAACGAGCAG
>Ga0224506_10001735_pt1 | contig 15438 bp, 9 predicted proteins | sample SF_Jan12_sed_USG_2_FD_169108 | JGI IMG/M metagenome (GOLD analysis project Ga0224506, IMG submission 169108) | Sediment microbial communities from San Francisco Bay, California, United States - SF_Jan12_sed_USGS_8_1 | ecosystem: Environmental > Aquatic > Marine > Sediment | place: USA... | reverse complement strand
TGCTCCGTTTGAATCGAGCTTTAAAACCAAAAGCTTAACCAGAGAAATGCCGATTGGACGGGTTGTACCTGCGATAACACATCCCCCGTCATTCGTCTCCAGGACAAGATAGGCCCGGTCATCACCACTCGTTCCGTAGATCCTGATCCATTGGGCATTGAGCAGGAAAGAGAAAGAAAGAAGGATTGTTCCGATGAGGATGATTTTTTTCATGGTCCCTTTTACTTACATTATATCTTATCCAGGGGAGAATCGAATTGTCAATTAATCCTTCGCGACTCTCATCGATTTCCGCTTGCTGACATCCAGAGATGGTGGTGCTGCCGGTAAAACAGCGGTGGCTTATGAAATTGGGGACAGTCCCCAATTTTCAAATTTTTAATACTTGAACAGGGGTTTAATATCGACCGGGATGTCTTTGAGCTTATCGATCGTCTGGGTGATTATCTCGTCCATCTTGGCATAGCGATCGATGAACCTGGCGGCGTTCTCATAATTGCCGTCTCCCTCCAGGACCAAAAGCTCCCTGGCCAGCGCTCTCACCGCTTCCTTCATCTTTTCCGGATTGACCTTGTACTTTCTCGTTGCCTCGTCATAGGCGAACCCGCCTTTTTCCTTTATGAAATTGAACTCCATCAGGTTAGCCATCCCATGGGCTGAGGCGACCCCGAAGCGCATCGACCTGAAGAAGCCTGTCAGATAAGTGGTGTAGATCTCTTTCTCTTTTTCCCTGGGAATCAGGCCCTTATCCATCAGAAGATGGATGTTGTAAAGCCCGACAATATCCGCCTTGGCTTCCTCGATGGTCGAATAGTGGTCTTTGAGCGTCTTGTTGACCGTGGTCCGGGTGCCGTCAGGAAGAGTGACATAATTGACACCCAGGACATGGGCGATCTCATGGAGGAGCGTCTCGGTGAAATAGGCGTAGAAGGAGACAAACTCGGCATCTTCGGCTGTCAGTATCCGCTTCGAGATGGGGACAAGGGATTTATTGAACTTGGCTTCCATCATATTCTTGAGGAAGACCTTCTTGGTCCCTTTCTCCTCCCGCACCCTCTCGTCGTTGGGAAGGACAAAAGCCGAAGTCTGGATTCCGGCCTTGGTATCGCCGGCTGTGAAAACCTCGATGACCACGTTGAGCGGCGACTCCAGACCCGCTATCACCGCGTCCCTGTATTTTTTCTCCACGGGAAGGTTCTTCTGCATGTCGTCCAGATGGTCGAGGTAGCCCTTCAGCTTTTTCATCTCCTCCAGGTCGTTGATATAGACGAAGGCCTCATAGGCTGCCTTGATCCCCATCAGGTTGTCCTCGTAGACCTCGAACGGCCCGATAACGGTCTCTACCACATTATCCTTGAGGTCGATCCAGAGGCAGTCGCTCTCGTAATAATCGTTGCGCAGCAGGTCTTCAGCTCTCTGATTGAGGTATTTTTTGAGCGAGGCGTTCGTGGTGATCGCTGCCGCTTCCTTCAAGTAGCGGGCTGCCGGCTCCAGTTCGTCCCTGTATTCCTCGTTGTAGGGGACAGCCACCAACTCTCCGCCCTTCCTCTTGATGACCGTGTAGGGGCTTTCGAACGACTCTTTCACCGCCGAATGGCTGGCGATATACTCCTGGAACTCCTTCTTGGTCAGGTCAGGGGGATAGAACCCGGCTCCTGCAGGCTTGAACGCTGTCCCGATAAAGGGTTTGTTCCCGTCCTGGCGGTCGAACGGCCCGAAGTTGATGAGGAGAAAGTCCAGATAGTCCTTATCGAACGGGTCGCCGGATCTTTCCAGCAGCTCCTTCATCGACAATCCCTCATGATAGGCCTGTCTCCAGAAGATTATGTCCATGTGTTTGGCAGCTTGAACCATTTTCTCCAGGACATGCTTCTGCTCGACTGTAAGCAGCGCTTTGTCAGAAGCGATCGGTGTGGGCGCGTATTTGAAAAGGCGCTCGACAATGTCCGGAGCTTTCTTGAGTTCGCTGGTTATGCCGACACCCTCTTTTTTCCCCTTGCAGCCGAAGGAAAAGGTGAAGGCGAGAACCAGGAAGATTGCCGCCGGGAAAGCGATTGAATTTTTTCCCAGTATATACATTCTCTCCTCCTTACCCGCAGTTATAAAAAACGGGCAAAATGCCGAAATTTATTACTCTAGGTCATTGAATTGAGTGGTCCCTCCTTTGAATTCTACACAAAGAAGCGAAAAAATGCGAGTCCTATCCGTGCAGCCGGGGCCGGATCACTCCTTTGGAAACAAAAAATTTGCTTATTTTTTAAAATTTGTCTATCTTACACTCGCTCATGTAATCCATGTTCGATTTTTAAACTGATTAAATGAACATCAGTCTTGAGGAGGTAGGAGGATGAACACTATTGAGAAAGCATTGATGCATGCCTTGTTCCTGCATCTGCATCACAACATCGACAAGGCGATTGACTTTGAAGCCGTCGATGCCTTGAATAAACAGGTCGGCAAGATTTTCCCCGGTGCTCTGGTCGTCGGGCCTGGAGATGACGCGGCTGTCTTTCAATTTCCTGACATAGAGGGAACGTTTGTGGCCAAGATGGAGAGCCACTGCTCTCCCTGTGTGCCGAGACCCTATGACGCTGCCGCAACCGGAGCCGGCGGAGCGATGCGTGATGTCCTGGCCATGGGTGCGCGGCCGATCTTTCTCTTGAATTTCATCGGGACACGCCCTCTCCATGAAAAGGTCATCGTCGGGCCCTGCGGGTTTGAAGGAAAATGCACCTGCGGCAAGTGCATCGAGATGACGAGCAAGGAGAGGGTCGATTTGATGGTCAAGGGACTCAGAGATATGTGTAAAGCCATGGACGTCTTTATCATTGGCGGCGGGTTTTCGACCTCGTTCTCTGATATCGTTCCGGCTGTCGTGGTCTCTGTGATAGGCAAGTTGGTCACTGCACAGCCTCTGACAAAACCGGCCAAATCAGCCGGGGACAGGATCATACTCATCGGAGAAACCAGCAATGACGGCAACGATACTCTCTACCGGGCAGGGCTTGTGCAGGAGATGAGGCCTGCCGTGGCTCTGTTTGAAGAGGAACGGAAGGTCATGGAAGCCACCCTGGCTGCATTCCGGACGGGAAAGATCAAGGCCTGCTCTGATCTGGGAGCAGCAGGTATCGGTGCGGCTGTTTGCGAGTCCGCACGGTACGGCGGATTCGGCGCCAAGGCAGATCTGACCAACGTCCCTCTCAAGGTTGCCGGCTTGACTCCCGAAGAGATCATGATTTGTGAGACCCAGGGCAGGATGGCTGTCCAGGTGGAAGAAAAGGATGTCGATGAAGTGTTGACCGCGGTCAGGTCCAAAGGAGTGAAAGCAGAAATGATCGCCGAGATTAACGACGATGACAAACAGGTGTTCGAATACAAGGGCAAGACCATAGCGGTCATCCCCAACCGGCCTTCAGAGGAAGATTTGAAAGAGCTCCAGAGGAAGAGCTGACATGTCCGGAAAACAGCCCAAGTCCGAGTATGCCCAGGCCGGTGTGGATTACACGAAAATCGAGCCGTTCAAGATGGCCATGGTTGATGCGGGGAGGCGGACGCTGAATTTTCCCAACAGGAGAGATGTCTATATCGAGGAAGAAAGCCTGGGGCTGCATGGCGTTGTTTTCAGATACCGGGGCACCAGGCCCCATCTGTGGTGCATGACTCAGGAAGGCCTGGGCAACAAGAACTGGATCGCTGAGTGGATGTATCAGCATGCAGGCACCGGAAGGACGTACTATGAGGGCATCGGGATCGATACGGCCTTGATGGCTGCCAACGATGTGATCTGCCAGGGCGCCCTCCCTGTGATCTACACGGATGAGGTTGCGGCTGGCGACAGTGAGTGGTTCATGGACGGACAGCGAAGTCGTGACCTGGCTGAGAGTTTCTACAGAGCATGTGAGATGTGCGGGATGGCCCTGCCGGCCGGGGAGTCCCCTGCGCTGCGCTATCTCATCAGATCTGAACCGCCTGTGAAGAGCGCTCCCTCTCTGTCCGGGTGCGTGACCGGGATCGTCGCTCCCGCAGAGAGGATGGTCACCGGAGAAAAGCTGCGTGTCGGCGACCACATCATCGGCGCGACGTCATCCGGGCTCCACTCCAACGGGATTTCCCTGGTGATAAAGCGGGCCTTGACCCTAAAAGACAAGTTTCTCCATCGACTGCCGAACGGGATGACCCTGGGAGAAGAGGCGCTCATTCCCACCCGCTCCTATGTGGGGCTTGTCGAGGCCCTGCTGGAGGACAATATCGAGATACACTCTTTACTCGGCGGCACAGGCGGAGGGATCTCCAAGATTGCCTTCGATAAGAGGCCGTTCACTTACCGGATTAAAAAGTGGGTGGAGGATATTCCGCCGCTTTTTCAATTCATGCGGGAGCTCGGTGTGAGCCTGGAAGACTGCCTCACCACCTTCAACTGGGGAATCGGGTTCTACATCTTTGTGCCTGAAGGAGAAGTCGAGCGGACATTCGAGGCAGGCAGGAATGCCGGATACAAACTCCTGGACCTGGGGCAGGTCGAAGATGGTGAACGCTGTGTGATCTTCGAACCGGAAAAATTGACGCTTCCCCCTGTCGAGTAAGCCGGTTTTTTCCCGAGCCGCACATTCGTACGCCTCGTTTGAATGGATCAAGAAACTGGCTCGGAAAAGATAATCGCGAAAGAGCTTATAATTGAATTTGGAAGTTGACTCTCTGTTGCATTGCCTCTGATTCCATTCAATTAAAAAATAATCATTTTTTTTAAAAAATAATCATATCTGCTGACAACTATTTCTACGGTTATTCCGTATATATGATACAGGGAGAAACGAATGAAGGAATTAACCTTGTCCGAGATCATTTTTATGCTGGCGATCTGGCGCCTCGAAGAAAGCGCCTACGGGGTGACCATCCGAAAGCACATTGCCCGGGTGACAGGGAAAACTTATACCTACGGCACTCTCTATAGTGCTCTAGACCAGCTGTATAAAAAAGGCTATGTGATAAAGAGTGCCGGTCCGCCGACGCCTGAGAGAGGCGGGAGGAGCAAGATATTTTACCGGCTATCCCCGGAGGGGATAGGGGCTCTGAATGCTGCCCGTCAGCTTCAGAAAGAGATATGGAAAGGAATCCCGGAATTTTTTTTGGATAAGGCCTGAAAGAAATGAATCCTGAACATCCCCAGCCTCCCCGATTAGCCATGAGAATCCTCAGACGCATGGCTATTCAGGGAGAAGAATTTTCGGCATTAGGCGATCTTGAAGAAGAATACAACGAGATCGCCAAGGATAGAGGTGCGGATAAAGCCAAATCCTGGTTCTGGCTGCAGACCCTTAAGGCCATCCCAGGATTCACAAAAAATAAAATCTACTGGAGCGTGCAAATGTTTAAAAACTACCTGAAAATCGCTTTACGGAATATCAAAAAACATAAAGGCTACTCCTTCATCAATATATTTGGACTGGCTGGGGGAATAGCCTGCTGTATTCTCATCTTTCTCTGGGTTCAGGATGAGTTCAGCTATGACAGGTTTCATGAAAACGGCGACAATCTCTACCTGGTCGGGACACATCTGCGCCTGGGCAATCAGACATCCACATCCAGCGGGACTCCCCCCGCCCTCGGGCCTGCCTTTAAGGAAGAGTATCCTGAAATCGTCAATTCTGTCCGCTTCTGCAACGGACCCCACGCTCTGATTTTCGCTTACGGCGAAAAAAGATTCAGAGAATATGTGGAAGCGGTTGACGGCTCACTTCTTGATATGTTTACCTTCCCTATGATCCAGGGGAACCCCAAAACGGCCCTGACAAATCCCTACTCGCTCGTGATGACACAAAGGATGGCTCAGAAGTACTTTAATACTGAGGATGCTCTCGGCAAGATCATCCGTGTTGAAAACAGGTATGATTTTGAAGTCACGGGAGTACTCAAGAACATTCCGCGCAATTCCCTCCTCCAGTTTGATTTTCTTGTCCCGATTCAATTTCTTGAAGAGCACTGGAATGAGCCGAATCATCTCGACACCTGGTACAATCTTTCATTCACAACATTTGTCCAGCTTCGCGAAGACGCCTCCCCGAAGGAGGTTGAAGAAAAGACTGCCGGGCGCATAAAGCAAGGACATCCTGAAAATGATGTCACCCCCTTCCTCAGGTCTTACACGAAACTCTATCTCTATGGGCTGACCGGGAGAGGCCGGATTGCAAGCGTCCGAATGCTTTCTCTGATCGCGGTATTCGTGCTCCTTATCGCCTGTATCAATTTCATGAACTTGACGACTGCCCGCGCTGGAAACCGGGCCAGGGAGATCGGCATGCGCAAGGTGACCGGAGCTTTGCGCTGGGACATCATCAAGCAGTTTTACGGAGAGTCCGTCCTGATGGCATTTCTCTCTCTTGTTTTTGCGGTTCTTCTTGTCATTTTTCTGCTTCCTGTTTTTAACAGCCTGACCGGGAAAGAATTGACCTTGGACCCCTCTCACAATCTGAGTTTGGCTCTCGGGCTGCTGGGAGCCACCCTGCTGACCGGTCTTATCGCCGGCTCCTACCCCGCACTGTTCATGTCGTCGTTTCGACCCGTGAAGATCATGAAGGATGCTTCTGGTATCGGGTCAAAAAGCTCGCTTTTCAGAAAAATTCTGGTTGTCCTGCAGTTCTCCATTTCCGTCGCTCTCATCATCCAGACTCTCGTTGTGTACAAACAGCTCAATTATATGCGCACCAGAGACCTCGGGTTCAACCGCGAACACCTCGTCTACATCCCGGTGAACGGCAGCCTCGGACAACACTATGAAGCCGCCAAACAGGAGCTGCAGCAGGTCCCGGGCATTATCCACGCTTCACTCACGTCCCGGACACCTTTGCTTTTCGGATCGAGTGGAAGCGGCTGGGATTGGGATGGAAAAAGTCCGGAGATCGACCCCATGATCCGCTATTTTTGTTGTGATTTCGACTTTGTCAAAACATTTGAAATGAAAATGGTTCAGGGAAGGTTCTTTTCCAGAGAACTAACTCCCGCAGCCTCTCCTCAATCAGGCCAGCTGGTCATCAACGAGGAATTCGCCCGGATCATTGGAAAGGAGAATCCGGTCGGGATGCGGCTGTCTCATGGCCCATATCACGGGACAATAATCGGCGTCATCAACGATTTCAATTACTTTCCCCTGTATTACCAGAGCGGCCCTTTGGTCATTTTCTACAAAACCTACAATCCAACCCCCAATCATCACTTCTATCGGTATATTTTCGCCAGAATCCGTCCCGACAACGTTCCTCAAACCATCGCCAGTATCGAGAAGGTATACAAAAAGTTCAATCCCGAGTTTCCTTTTAACCTCCGCTTCCTGGATGAAGATTATAACCGTCTCTACCACTCTGAGGAGAAGGTCAGTGTGATATTCCTCTATTTCGCCACGCTGGCTGTCCTGATATCCTGTCTGGGGCTTTTCGGTCTGGCATCTTTCCTGGCGGAGCAGCGGACTAAAGAAATCGGCATACGAAAAGTGCTGGGCTCATCAGTCCAGGCAATCATAGTGCTGCTCTCCAAACAGTTTCTGAAGTGGGTTGCTGTAGCCAATGTTATTGCCCTTCCCATCGCCTGGTTCCTGTCTTACACATGGCTGCAAAACTACCCCTACCGGACAGGCACAGGCATCTGGATATTCGTCCTGACAGCTGCCGTGACCCTGGCTATCGCGTTTCTGACAGTGAGCTACCAGTCCGTCAAAGCCGCAAGATCCAATCCGGTTAAATCATTGAGGTACGAGTAGGGATCAGGCCTCGATTTTCCTTTTGAGATTGAGATCCCTTAATAAAATTCCATCCTTCTTGACTTTTGTCCTTTATTTGTTCATAATATCTGAATAGATAGAATCAAACACGGAGATAACATGTCTGAACTGACCAAATTCGAAGAGCAAATCCTGCTTTCGGTCTGGAGCCTGGAGGATCGAGCCTACGGCACCTCCATCTACGAGCACATCCGCAGGATCACCGGAAAAAAACTGGCCATCGGCGGTATCTATTTCCCGCTCGAGCGTCTTGTCGAAAAAGGCCTCCTTAAGGCCAGGAAGGGCGATCCCACACCCGTGCGCGGAGGACAGAGCAAACGCTACTATGAGCTCACCAAGCGCGGCTACGAAAGACTCCTGGAATCCAGAAAGATAGAGGAAGCCTTCTGGAAAGGCCTGCCGAGACTGCCCTTTCTTAGGGAAGAGAAAAGCTGGAAATGACCCAGAACAAACGCCCTCCTCTCGGCCTGCGGTTGCTGGGCCGGCTGATCGACAGGGACAAAAACTACGGCCTTTTCGGCGATGTCGAAGAGCTCTTCCATATCTGGGAAGAGGAAAAAGGGAGAGCCGCCGCTCAAGGCCTTCTTTGGATGCAGGTTCTGCGGACCATCCCGCATTATATCTATCACCGCCTTTACTGGAGCTGGATCATGCTGAGAAGCTATTTAAAAATCGCCGTTCGAAACCTCAAGAGGAGAAAAACCTATGCTTTTATCAACGTAGCCGGCTTGGCGGCCGGGCTGGCCTGCTGCATGGTGATCCTCCTCTACGTGTCCAACGAGTCGAGCTATGACCGGTATCATCGAGATGTGGACCGGCTTTATCGTGTGATTGAGTACAGAAAGGTGCCTGCCGGTGAGTTTTGTTCGGCGGCCATCAGCGCCATGGTGGCCACGGTGCTCGAAGAACGTTACAGCCAGGTCGAGGAGACGGCGAGAATTTTTCCGGTATCCAATGTGCTTATCGAGCGCGGCCAGAGACGAGCATTCGAGGACAGGGTTGTCTATACCGAATCATCGCTCTTCCGGGTTCTGACCATTCCCTTCTTGCAGGGGGCTCCGGACACAGCGCTGAGAGACACGACCAGCGCCGTTCTCTCCAGGCGAATGGCGAAAAAATATTTTGGCGATGAGGATCCGGTCGGCAGGACAATAACCGTCAAAGATCATACGCTCGACCGGGTCTATAACAAAGCGCAATCCGTAGACTACATTGTGACTGGAGTCGTGGCCGACCCGCCTTCCAACACCCATTTCACTTATGACATACTCCTCCCTCTCAGCCAATTCGATAAAAGCTGGCTCCTCAGGGAGTGGAATGCCGGTCACACGGTGACCTACCTGAAATTATTCCCCGGCGTATCCGGACAGGAGTTCGAAAAACAGATCGAGCGGATGGCATATGATTACGTGAACGAAGAACTGACAGCTTGGGGGCAGACGCGGCGCTATTTTCTTCAGTCTGTGACCGACATCCATTTCCGCCGTGAATTTGGAGGTCTTCCCATACGGGGTGAGTTCGAGCCCCCAGGGAATCGCATCTACCTCTACATCTACAGCCTGATTGCCCTCCTCGTCCTGTTCATCGGGTGCATGAATTTTGTCAACCTCTCCAACGCGCGCGGCGTTTACCGCATTAAAGAAGTGGGCCTCCGGAAAGTGATCGGCGCGGGCCGCGGACAGCTGGTCCGGCAGTTTTTGAGTGAATCTATAATCATCACTTTTTTTGCGACCCTATGCGCCTGTGTGCTTATAAACGCGCTCCTCCCTCTCTTCAATCAATTCGCCGGGACGACGCTTTCCGCAAAAGACCTGATTCATCCCCAGATCCTCGCATCCATACTGGGTTTGGTGCTCATCGTTGGCGTTCTTTCAGGGCTCTATCCCGCTTTCGTTTTGACGGCTTTTCGGCCTGATCAGATTCTGAGAAGCACGAAAACGAGTACCCGGGGATCCTTCGCCTTGAAGGTCCTGGTCGTCGGGCAGTTCGCCATCTCCATCTTTCTGGCCACCGGTTCCCTCACCGTGTATAAACAGATTTCTTACATGAGAAGCAGCAGTCTTGGGTTTGATAAGGAATTCAAGTATGTCATCCCCATGAGGCGGAACGCCCAGGTTCGAAATCAGGTAAGAACTATTAAAACGGAATTCCTGAGCAACTCCAATATCCTGGAAGCGGCAGCCTCCTCAAGCGTGCCGGGCCGGCCCATGCGGGACGGTCATCTCAAATGGTCTGACGACAAACTCGACAGGCCCCTGCGCCTTCAGTTTCTTTCCTGTGATGACGATTTCCTCCCCCAGTACAAAATCGAGATGGTTGCGGGACGCGCCTTTGACGAAAGGCTGAATGACGAAAACGGAGCTTTCATCATCAACGAAGCGGCGGTCCCCTACCTGGGCTATGCCTCGGCCGAAGAAGCCTTGGGGGACAGGCTTCATGAGAGTATCTACGGAAGGTGGAAGACCATTGTGGGAGTGGTTAAGAACTTCCATTACCAGGGCATGAGCCAGGAGATAGAGCCCATGTATATGGAAGTCTCTTCCTCAAGGTACGATATGCTGACCCTGACCCTGGCGCCCGGGAATATTCCGGAAACAGTTCGTTTTCTCGAAGTCAAATGGTTCGAGCTCTTTCCCTCTGTCCCTTTTGAAGGATTTTTTCTGGATGATGATTTTGACCGGCTGTACCGTAAAGAGGCTCAGATGGGGAAAATGCTGGGGGTATTGACGTCCATGGGACTCGCAGTTGCCTGTATGGGGCTTGTGGGATTGGCATCCTTCCTTGTCAAGCACCGGACAAAGGAAATCGGCATCCGGAAAGTGCTGGGCGCCTCTGTATCGAGCTTGATGGGGCTTCTCTCCCGGCAGTTTGTCGTCCTTGTTGTTTTGGCCAACGTCATCTCCGTGCCCCTTGCTTACATTGCCTTAACACGGTGGCTTCAGGATTTTGCCTTCCGCATCCAGCTCGGCTGGGACACCTTTACCATGGCGGGCGCCGCCGCCCTTATCTGTGCCGTTTTGCCCATCCTTATGCACTCTTTCCTCGCCGCCCGGACCGATCCTGTGGAGAGTTTACGGTACGAATGAGTACATGCTCGAGAAGAATGAATCCTTAATAGCACGGACTTTGATTTATCCATATCAGTCTGTACACTGAAAGAACCCAGATTATTTTTTTCCTGAAGAGAATAGGGGAGATATTGGAAGGATTAAGTTGAAAACCCTCGTATCTCTGGCGCGTATACATATAAATGACATGAAAAGAGGAGGTAGAGCATGAGACGGGGATTGATTTATTCTGCAATCTTCATAATCTCGCTGTATGGAAGTTCCTTTTCGCTATCTGAAAGGTATTCTCCTGTCGATATCGACAGTTCCACTGTTCCTTCAGAAAAACAGGAATCTGTAGAAAAACCCGGGTTGGGGAATCCGGAGGTGCACAAACTCCAGGACAATGTATTGGCAATCACCGGCCTCTATCACAGCTCCGGAGGCGGGTCCGGCACCAACGCAGGTATTATCTTCGCCAAAAACAGTGTGATTTTCATCGACTCGGGCATGTCCATCGCCTCCGGTGAGTTTCTCTGGAAGACCGCTCAGGAAAAAATGAAAGGGAATGAGAATCTCTACCTGATCCTGACCCACCACCACTCGGACCATGTTTTCGGGATGCGGGTGATGGAAGAGAAAGGCGCTCAGGTGATCGCCCACAAGCTGGTTGAAGGCGAGTTTATTGAGATGGACGGCGAGCAGTATAAACGCTTTCTGGTCGAAAGGTCCGGATGGAGTAAAGAGCAGGGAGATTTGATCTTCGGAGACGTTGTCCTGTCCCAGCCTGACGTGCTGATCGAGAAGGACACGGTCCTGAATATCGACGGTGAGGAGGTCCATATCCTGGTTACCCCTGGCCATGTGCCGGATGAGCTCTCTGTCTATCATCCAGGCTCCAGGACTCTCTTCGCCGGAGATGCTATCTACGAAGGAAGCCGGTTGACCACCCGGTTCGGAGGCCCTGAAGAGTGGAAACTCTGGATCTCCCACCTGGAGCGCTTTAAAAAACTGGATATTGCTACCGTAGTCCCGGGCCACGGAAAACTCTGTTCCAGGGAAGAAATAGACCGGAATATATCCTATCTCAAGGAAGTCCTCGCTAAAAAGTAAGCTGATTTGTATTTCTTTTCTAGTCGTTAACCTTTCTGATTTTTCTACTGCATCTTGATCAGGATTGGTTTGCCAAGTCCGAGTTTCTCCAGAGTTTTCATCTGTTTTGCTGCATCGCCGACAACAAGATAGATCATCCGGTCAGGATCGATGTGTTTTTGAGCCAATTCTTTGTGATGCTCAGCAGTTAAAGTTTCAACAAACGCTTCTCGCTGTTTGATGTAGTCTTCCGGGAGATTATACGTTGCAATATTGTTCAACATCCCAAGTAAGCTTCCCAGAGTTTCAAAGCTTCTGGCATTGGATTTGATCAGAGCATCTTTGGTGAACTTCAAATCTTCAGGAGCGATTCCCTCCCGGTATTTCAACATCAAATCCCTGAAAATCTGAACAGATTCCAGAGTTGCCTGCGACTGTACCTGCGAGAAAGCTGAGAAGGTTCCAGGATTGAGATATCCACTAAAGCCTGTACGAGCCCCATAGGTATAGCCTTTCTCCTCTCTCAAGACCAGGTTCACAAAACCGTTGAAGCTTCCTCCCAGCTTGTAATTCATGACATAGGCGGGGTAATAATCCGGATCCGTAGCGGGCATGGAAAGATACCCGATGTTGATAACTGACTGCCGAGCCCCAGGGATATCCACGAAATAGACTCTCGGCTTCTCCAGAGGAGACGGTAGTTCAAACTCTGGAAATGCAACCTCTTTGGCTGCCCATTTCTCTTCGAGAGATTTAAACGTATTGACTGCCTCTTCTTGGGAAATATTGCCGACTACAGCCACATAGGTAATTGACGGAGAAAAACTATTTTCGTAGAAGACTTTCAGGTCATCAATGGTAATGGCTTCAACGGATTCCATTGTTCCTAGAGTCGGATTACTGAAGATGTGTTTATCGCCATAGACAAGCTTGTTAAAGACATTTAGAGAGACAGCTGTCGGGTTGACCTTGCTCCGGTTGATATTTTCAATAGTCAGTTTTTTAACTCTGGCGAACTCTTTCTCGTCCCAGCGCGGTTCCAACAGAATTTCTTCTACAAGCTTATAGACGTCACTAAACTTGGAGGATAAACAATTCACCGATACCGTGATGGCCTCGCGGCCAGTGTACATATATATATTGGCCCCTAGTTCATCGATGGCCTCTTCCAGCTCAATCGGAGTCTTGTTCTTCGTCCCTTCCATCATCATATCGGTTATCAGATTGGCCACACCGACTTTACCCATGTCATCCAACAATTGGCCGCCTTTAATGATCAAAGAAAATTGGACAAGAGGCAGTTCGGTATGCTCGATTCCGAACATTCTTATTCCGTTCGCTAATTCATCCTTCCAGATGGTTGGGAGTGTGATTTGGGGATCAGGGCCTGTTGGCGGCTCAACACTGCGGTCAAATGACGTTGGGAGCGGCTCAACCTTGAACTCCTCCACCGGTCTTTCCGCGGCAATTTTCTCAGCCTCCACAGCCTCCTCGATAATGGTGAAGGGCTCTGAGCCTTCGACAACCAACTCCGTCTTTCCTTTGGGAACAAAGCTGGTCATGACATAGGGCTTATCTTTTATGTAAGTTTCATAGACGTGCAGAATCTCTTCTTTTGTCACGGCCTTGATTTTTTCGAGATCTTTGGTGACATATCCTGGAGAGCCAGCGTATTCGTTGTATCGGGCAAGTTGGAATGATTTGCCGAGAATACTGGACATGCCGTTGTAAAATTGCGTTTCGAGTCCCGCCTTTATGCGCTCCACATCCTCCTCTGTGAAGGATTCTGTCTCTAATCTCTGGAAACTTTCAAAGATGGCATCTTTGACATCATTGAGATTGACATTCGGGAAAGTCCGGATTCGAATCCGAAACTCTCCGGCAACCTCATTGCTCATCTGGAATCCAGAGACAGAAGGCGCCAGCTTTTTATCCTCCACGATGACTTTGTAAAGCGGCGCTTTTTTTCCGTATGAAAAAAGCTGCCCCAGAAAACTCAAAGCATAGGAGTCCGGATGATACTGCTCAACCGTAGGGATAACCATGTTCAACTCGGGCGTATTGGCAAAGTTGTCTTCCCAGTAGGCCATCTTGATTTTATCCAGAGTTACAGGCTGAGGTTGGGGATCGTCAGCCTTTACTCCGGATTCGATCTCGCCAAAATATTTTTTGATCAGTTGCTTTGTCTGTTTCCGGTCAAAATCGCCAGCGACAACCAGAGTGGCGTTATTGGGTCGATACCACTTCTGATGGAATTCATGAACATCCTTCAAGGTGGCCAGTGTCAGGTCTTCCATCGAGCCAATCACTGTCCAGTTGTATGGATGTTCCTCAGGATAGAGCAGCTTTCCGATGATATGAGAGGTGTGTCCGTAAGGTCGATTATCAACCCCCTGTCTTTTTTCGTTCTTGACTACATTCTGCTGATTGACAAAGGCTTCTTGAGTGATCGTGGGTCTCAGAAAACCCAACCGGTCTGCCTCTAACCAGAGGACCATTTCTAAGGCGTTGTTGGGGACAACCTGGAAATAAATCGTGCCGTCCCGGCTTGTCCCTCCATTCAGAGTCCCGCCTGCTGCCTGGATTTTCCTGAAAAACTGGTCCTGCCCGACATGCTGCGATTCCTGGAACATCATGTGCTCGAACAGATGGGCAAAGCCTGTGCGCCCTGGGACCTCACGGTTGGATCCTACATGGTACTGAACAGCAACAGCCGCGATGGGATCAGACCTGTCTTCATGGAGGATGACCTCCAGACCATTGGCAAGGGTGTACTTCTCATAATCGATCTTGAGTTCCGCTTCTTTCTGCTTGCACCCAATCGGAACCAAAAGGCAAAGCGCTAAAATAAAAATAAAAACTCTCAATCTTGATTGCATGATTCCCTCCTTTTATTTTTGCTATTTTTCTATCGAGTGCATTCCTCACAAAAAGAACTTTAATTCTATCTCTAAAAAAAAATAATGTAAAGGTTCATGACGGTCAGGCCAATTTGCGAGAATTTCCTTTTGGGGATTGCGTCAAATCGCACTCACTAATGGTATCAAGTCTGGTCTAAACTATCAGACTAGAAGAACAATAATAACGATAACAACTATAATTAAAATGAGCGCTTTCATTTCTGTTCAGCTCCTTCCTTTATCTAAATTTGTATTTCTTATATCCTTGTCATTCATACTGCAATAGCTCCTCTGGCAGGCTCTGAATGTCCATCTGCCAACGGACTGATCAAGCTTGAACATTGTTACCTCCCTTTTGGATTACGAGCTGGCAAGGCTGTCCACCAGATTTTTCATAGTGCTGAGATACTCCTTCAGGGTTTGACGGCCTTTATCCGTGATGGAGAGCATGGTATGGGGACGCTTGCCGATAAATCGCTTTTTGATTGCCACATAGCCGGATTCCTCCAGCTTGGAGAGATGGAACGACAGGTTTCCCTGGGTCAGGCCTGTCTGGTTCATCAGGAAGATGAAATCCGCGCTTTCAACCACAGAAAGCGTAGCTATTATCATCAGCCGGGCCGGCTCA
>Ga0224506_10001734_pt1 | contig 15438 bp, 11 predicted proteins | sample SF_Jan12_sed_USG_2_FD_169108 | JGI IMG/M metagenome (GOLD analysis project Ga0224506, IMG submission 169108) | Sediment microbial communities from San Francisco Bay, California, United States - SF_Jan12_sed_USGS_8_1 | ecosystem: Environmental > Aquatic > Marine > Sediment | place: USA... | reverse complement strand
CCGTACCCCAAGTTTCAGCACATACGCGCGTCAAAGCAGCTGTAAGAGTAGTTTTACCATGGTCAACGTGACCAATTGTTCCCACGTTTACATGGGGTTTAGTACGTTCAAAGGTAGCCTTAGCCATTTTTATTTCCTCAATTCTTTGTTTGCGAAAACAAATTAAGATTTATTAATAATTGATTCAGAAACATTCGTTGGACACTCAGAGTATTTGGAAAACTCCATAGTATACGACGCACGCCCCTGAGACATACTTCTCATGTCAGTTGCATATCCAAACATTTCAGACAGCGGCACTTCTGCATTAATTACTTTCCCCATAGGGGTGTCTTCCATACCATTCACAATACCACGACGTCGATTCAGATCTCCCATCACATCACCCATGTAATCTTCCGGGGTTACAACCTCAATCTTCATCACAGGCTCAAGCAAAACCGCATTACCAGCCTCTCTTATACGACGAGTAGCCATAGAAGCTGCGATCTTAAACGCCATCTCATTAGAGTCGACGTCATGGAAAGAACCGTCATGCAATGTTGCTTTTAAACCAAGCAAGGGATAACCAGCCAAAATACCATTCGCCATCTGCTCTTCAATACCTTTTTGAACAGCCGGAATATATTCCTTAGGGATAACACCGCCAACGACCTCATTAACAAACTCCAAACCTTCAGCATTTGGATCTTCTGCAGGCTCAAATTTGATAACGACATGGCCGTATTGGCCTCGGCCACCAGACTGCTTTGCAAACTTATGATCAATGTCAATAACTGAAGTAATACGTTCTCGGTAGGCAACCTGAGGCTTACCAATATTAGCTTCAACATTAAATTCACGCCGCATACGATCTACAAGCACGTCCAGATGAAGCTCACCCATCCCTGCAATAATCGTCTGGCCAGACTCTTCATCTGTATGAACACGAAAAGAAGGGTCTTCTTGCGCCAACTTACCCAGCGCGACACCCATTTTTTCCTGATCTGCCTTAGTTCTAGGTTCAACCGCAACAGAAATTACTGGCTCTGGAAACTCCATCCGCTCAAGCGTAATAACGCTATCCGGAGCACAGAATGTGTCTCCAGTAGTAACATTTTTAACACCTATCAGCGCCGCTATATCTCCAGCCAATACTTCTTTAATTTCTTCCCGATTATTTGAGTGCATCTGAACCATCCGACCCACACGCTCTCGCTTACCCTTAACCGAGTTAATAACACTATCACCAGAATTCAACGTGCCCGAATAGACCCGAACAAACGTCAATGTACCAACGAACGGATCCGTCGCAATTTTAAAAGCCAGTGCCGCAAAAGGTGCCTTATCATCAGCCTCTCGTCTCTCTATCGTTACGCCATCTTCAAGCACACCCTCTATAGGTTTTACTTCAGTTGGGGAAGGCATATAGTCAACAACGGAATCAAGAACAGCCTGAACACCCTTGTTTTTGAATGCCGAACCACCCATAACCAAACAGATTTCGTTTTCAATGGTCCGTTGTCGCAACCCTGCCTTTATTTCAGCTTCTGATAACTCACCAGTTTCTAGATACTTTTCCATCAACTCATCAGTGGCTTCAGCTGCAGCCTCAACCATTTCTTCACGTAACTCTTCACACTGAGTCTGAAGATCAGCTGGCACATCCTGGTAATCAAAAGTCATCCCCTGGTCTTCTTCATTCCAGTAAATGGCCTTCATTTTAACTAAATCTACAATGCCTCTGAACTCCTCCTCTGAACCGATTGTCATTTGAATCGGAACAGGATTAGCACCGAGGCGCTCTTTCAACTGCCTAACAACACGCAGATAATCGGCACCCGCACGATCCATCTTATTGACGAATACCATGCGAGGCACTTCATATTTATTTGCTTGACGCCACACAGTCTCAGTTTGGGGCTGAACTCCAGAAGAGCCACATAAAACAACTACCGCACCGTCTAAAACGCGCAAAGATCGCTCAACCTCAATCGTGAAGTCAACGTGCCCTGGCGTATCAATGATATTCACACGATGCTTTTCGAACTGTTTAGACATCCCACTCCAAAAACAAGTGGTAGCCGCAGAAGTGATGGTAATACCACGCTCCTGCTCTTGCTCCATCCAGTCCATTGTTGCCGCACCGTCATGAACCTCACCAATCTTGTGAGACAACCCGGTATAAAACAACACACGCTCTGTCGTTGTTGTTTTTCCAGCATCAACGTGCGCGACAATACCAATGTTTCGGTAGCGATCAATCGGTGTTTTACGAGCCACGAGCTAATCCCCAATAAATCAGAAGCGGTAGTGAGAGAAAGCTCTGTTAGCTTCAGCCATACGGTGAACGTCTTCACGTTTTTTAACCGCAGAACCTTTGCCTTCAGCAGCATCCAGCATTTCACCAGCCAGACGCAACGCCATAGACTTTTCACCACGTTTACGTGAAAAATCAACCAACCAACGCATCGCAAGTGCTTCGCGACGACTTGGGCGCACTTCGACGGGTACCTGATAAGTAGCACCACCAACGCGTCGAGACTTAACCTCTACCATTGGAGCAATCGCCTCCAATGCTGCCTCAAACAACTCAATCGGATCTTTCTCCGAACGCTCTTTAACTTTATCCAGTGCACCGTAAACAATTTTCTCTGCTACAGACTTCTTTCCACTTACCATTACATGGTTCATGAATTTCGCGAGCTGCTGATTTCCATACTTGGGATCCGGCAATACATCGCGTTTGGCGACAACTCTTCTTCTTGGCATTTTATGCCCCTCTTACTCTTCAGGTTAGCCCGAAACCAGGGTTCGGCCTTACTCTAATCGAATTTAATTAGTGGTTAGCTCTTAGGACGCTTAGCACCATATTTAGATCTTGCTTGTCTACGGTCTGCAACACCTGCAGTATCCAAAGAACCTCGAACCGTGTGGTAGCGCACACCAGGCAAATCTTTCACACGACCACCGCGAATCAACACGACAGAGTGCTCTTGCAAGTTATGACCTTCACCACCGATATATGAAGTAACTTCAAAACCGTTAGTCAAACGAACACGACAAACCTTACGTAAAGCCGAGTTAGGCTTCTTAGGTGTCGTGGTATAAACACGAGTACACACTCCACGTCTTTGCGGTGAACTCTGAAGAGCAGGAACGTCACTCTTCTGAATCGGGCGCTTACGTGGCTTGCGAACTAGCTGGTTAATGGTTGCCATTAATCCTTCACCTCACAATATAAAACAAAGTGCCCAGGTTTCCCCAGACACCAAAAAGGACGCGCATTTTAGTGATCGATATCTATCTAGTCAAGTGATCTTAACTAGAAAGCTGATCATTTATTCAACGCTTCACTCAGAGCTGCTTCAACCTCACTGGCCGAAGCCATGGTCAAACCATCTCCAGAGTCACGCTCTGCACGCTTGCGTTTACGCTCGCTGTGATACGCCAAACCCGTACCCGCCGGGATCAAACGACCAACAACAACGTTTTCTTTTAAACCACGCAAGAAATCTTGCTTGCCGGTTACTGCACCTTCAGTAAGCACCCGCGTAGTTTCCTGGAATGAAGCAGCAGATATAAAGGATTCAGTAGCAAGAGATGCCTTGGTAATACCAAGCAATACACGCTCAAACTTAACCAATTCCTTGCCTTCAGCTTCCATTCGCAGATTTTCTTTAACAACAGCAAAGTACTCAACCTGATCGCCTTTAATAAAGCTGGTATCACCACTATCCGTAATGATAACTTTACGCAGCATTTGACGAACAATCACTTCGATATGCTTATCGTTAATTGTTACACCTTGCAGACGGTAAACTTCCTGAATCTCATTGGTAATATAGCGCGCTAATGCAGGTACTCCCTGAATACGCAAAATATCATGAGGATTCATAGGTCCGTCAGACAAGACTTCACCCTTCTCAACCTGCTCACCTTCGAACACGTTCATGTGGCGCCACTTTGGTATCAACTCTTCATAAGCCTCACCATCTATAGGCTGAATCTGAATCCGTTTTTTGCCCTTAGTTTCTTTTCCGAAACCAAAAACACCACTCGTTTCTGCAAGAATCGCAGACTCTTTCGGCTTTCGAGCTTCAAACAAGTCAGCAACACGTGGTAGACCACCCGTAATATCCTTGTTACCTGAAGACTCCTGAGGAATACGAGCGATTAAATCACCCACATTTACTTTGGACCCATTCTGTAAACTTAGTAATGCACCGTCTGGCAAGAAGTATTGAGCTGGCTGGCCTGACTCACCAAAAACCTGCTCGTTACCTTTTTCATCCAGCAAGCGAATCATTGGACGAATATCTTTACCAGAACCACTACGATCTTTCTGAGAAATAACCTCTATACTGCTAACGCCTGTTAACTCATCAACCTTAGTATTAACGGTAATGCCTTCTTCGAGACCAACAAACGACATAACACCTGAAATTTCAGCAACTATCGGGTGTGTGTGCGGATCCCATTTTGCGACCACGTCGCCAGGACTAACAACTGAACCCGCCTGAACATTAATCACAGCACCATAAGGCAACTTATATTTTTCGCGCTCTCGACCGTGTTCATCAGCGACTGCCAGAACACCAGATCGGGACACAGTTACAATACTACCGTCTGCTCGGGTTACATACTTAACATTATGGAGATGCATTTCTCCACCATGCTTGACCTGCACACTATCAGCAACTACAGATCGAGAAGCCGCACCACCAATGTGGAATGTACGCATAGTTAGCTGAGTACCAGGCTCACCAATTGACTGAGCACCAATAATACCTACAGCTTCACCGATATTAACCTGATGACCACGTGCCAAATCACGCCCATAACAACTAGAACAAACGCCATGATGTGTTTCACACGTAATAGCAGAGCGTACGATAATATGATCAATACCCCACTCTTCAATATTTTTAACCCAAGCCTCATCAATTAAAGTACCTGCAGGAAGAGCCACATCATCTGTTCCCGGCATCATGACATCCAGCGCTGGCACTCGACCCAGCACTTGCTCGCCCATACCTACGATAACGTCACCACCCTCAATGATAGGCTCTACAACCAATCCTTTCTGGGTACCACAATCTACCTTGGTAATAACCAGATCCTGAGCAACATCCACCAAACGCCTCGTTAGGTAACCAGAGTTTGCAGTCTTCAATGCAGTATCAGCCAGACCCTTTCGAGCACCGTGAGTAGAAATAAAGTACTCACCAACCGACAAACCTTCACGGAAGTTAGCCTTAATCGGGTTTTCAATAATGGAGCCATCAGGCTTAGCCATCAGGCCTCGCATACCCGACAACTGACGCATCTGAGCTGGCGAACCTCGAGCACCTGAATCGGCATAAATATATACAGAGTTGAAAGATTCCTGATCAACCGTATGACCATCACGATCAACAACTTCTTCTTTGGCCAGAACTTCCATCATCGCACGAGCAACCTGCTCATTGGCTTTTGACCAAATATCGACAACCTTGTTGTATTTCTCACCCTGAGTAACCAAACCTGAAGCATACTGCTCTTCGATTTCAGATACCTGACGATCAGCATCAGTAATGATGACTGCCTTCTTGTCAGGGATGATAAAGTCATTTACACCAATAGAAGAACCCGAAAGTGTTGCCTGCCTGAATCCCATATACATGATTTGGTCTGCAAAAATAACGGTCTCTTTCAAACCAACTTCACGATAGGCTTCGTTTAATAGATTAGAAACAAGCTTTTTCTTCATCGGTCTGTTAACCATATCGAATGGCAAACCTTTTGGCACAATACTATATAAAATAATACGACCAGCAGTTGTATCAACTAATAGCTTACGCTCTTCTAACTCGCCGGCTTCGTTTTTGATTGTTTCAACCAAACGAACTTTGATTTTACTATGGATACTGATTGCGCCAGTACCAAATGCTCGCTGCACCTCTTCGGGATCCGCAAACACCATTCCTTCGCCTTTACCGTTTATCTTGTCACGAGTCATATAATAAAGACCCAAAACAACGTCCTGTGAAGGCACGATAATTGGCTCACCACTAGCAGGCGACAATACGTTATTGGTGGACATCATTAGAGCACGAGACTCTAACTGAGCTTCCAAAGTCAACGGAATATGTACCGCCATTTGGTCACCATCAAAGTCAGCGTTATAAGCTGTACAAACCAGAGGATGCAATTGAATTGCCTTGCCTTCAATTAGTACTGGCTCAAATGCCTGGATACCAAGACGGTGCAGTGTCGGAGCACGGTTCAATAACACCGGGTGCTCACGAATTACGTCATCCAGTATATCCCACACTATAGACTCTTCACGTTCAACCATCTTCTTGGCTGCTTTAATCGTCGTAGCCAAACCACGAAGCTCTAACTTGCTAAAAATAAAAGGCTTGAACAGTTCAAGTGCCATTTTTTTAGGCAAACCACACTGATGCAGTCTTAAAGTAGGACCAACAACAATCACAGATCGACCAGAGTAGTCTACTCGCTTACCCAAAAGGTTCTGACGGAAGCGACCCTGCTTACCCTTAATCATATCTGCCAACGATTTCAATGGACGACGATTAGAACCGGTAATTGCGCGGCCCCTGCGACCGTTATCAAGCAATGCATCTACAGATTCCTGTAGCATACGCTTTTCATTTCGCACGATGATATCTGGAGCTGACAACTCTAATAATCGTTTTAAACGGTTATTTCGATTAATCACCCTGCGATACAAATCGTTTAGATCAGAAGTAGCAAAACGGCCACCATCCAAAGGAACCAATGGGCGCAAATCCGGCGGCAAAACCGGCAGTACTGTCATCACCATCCAACCAGGATGGTTTCCTGATTTTGAAAAGCTTTCTAATAACTTTAAGCGTTTAGACAATTTTTTAATTTTCGTTTCAGAATTGGTAGCAGGAATCTCTTCACGAAGGCGAACAATCTCAGACTCAAGATCGATATCTTCTAGCAGACTCTTGATTGCCTCCGCACCCATTCGGGCGTCAAAATCATCACCAAACTCTTCAATTGCTTCATAGTATTCTTCGTCTGTTAACAACTGACCTTTTTCAAGTGTTGTTAAACCAGCTTCAATCACCACAAAACTTTCATAATAAAGAATACGCTCGATATCACGAAGTGTCATATCCAGCATCAAACCGATACGTGACGGCAATGACTTAAGGAACCAAATGTGCGCAACAGGCGCAGCAAGTTCGATATGACCCATACGATCACGTCTTACTTTAGTCTGGGTAACTTCTACGCCACACTTTTCACAGATCACACCACGATGCTTTAACCGCTTATACTTTCCACACAAGCATTCGTAGTCTTTTATTGGACCAAAAATACGTGCACAGAAAAGGCCGTCACGTTCTGGTTTGAACGTACGGTAATTGATCGTCTCAGGCTTTTTGACTTCGCCATACGACCAAGATCGAATCATTTCAGGTGAAGCAAGACCTATACGAATAGAATCAAATTCTTCAGAGTGAGATTGCGACTTTAACAGTCCCAGCAAATCTTTCATCGGATCACTCCCGGTTTAATGATTTAAGCCAGGGGTGACTCCTCACCCCTGACATCAATAATTTCAAAGAAACTTAGTTTTCGCTTTCCAGTTCCATGTCGATACCCAAAGAACGAATCTCTTTCACTAGAACATTGAAAGATTCTGGCATTCCTGGTTCCATCTTGTGATTGCCATCTACGATGTTCTTATACATCTTAGTACGGCCATTCACATCATCCGACTTAACTGTCAACATTTCCTGAAGCGTATAGGCTGCTCCATATGCTTCCAGAGCCCAAACTTCCATCTCTCCGAATCGCTGTCCACCGAACTGCGCCTTACCACCCAACGGCTGCTGAGTAACCAGACTGTATGAACCCGTAGAACGAGCATGCATTTTATCATCAACCAGGTGATTCAACTTCAGCATGTACATATAACCAACAGTAGTTTGTCGATCAAATGCATCACCAGTACGGCCATCCCATAACTGAATCTGTCCAGATTCTGGAATACCCGCCAATTCTAGCAATTCTTTAATTTCGGATTCTTTTGCACCATCAAACACAGGTGATGCGACAGGCATACCGCCTTTCAGATTATGTGCAAGATCCATTAGCTCTTTATCAGTAAGGCCATCAATGTCTTCATTACGGAAACCATTACCAACGTTATTATAAATATCATTTAGATACTTTCTAACTTCGGGCACTGTCTTCTGCGTTTCAATCATTTCATTGATTATTCGACCTATACCCTTGGCCGCCATACCCAGGTGAGTCTCAAGAATCTGACCAACGTTCATACGCGATGGCACACCGAGCGGATTTAGTACAACATCTACCGGCTCGCCATTTTCGTCGTAAGGCATATCTTCAACAGGCTTAATAACTGAAATAACACCCTTGTTACCGTGTCTTCCAGCCATCTTATCACCCGGTTGAATTGTACGTTTAACTGCCAAGTACACCTTAACAATCTTTAGTACACCTGGAGCCAAATCATCACCAGATTGAAGCTTGCGCTTTTTATCTTCGAATCTTGCTTCCTGATCAGTTTTGATATCCTCTAATGAAGACTCAGCCTTTTCTAACATATCAATCAGGTTCTCATCTTGCATACGCAATTTGAACCACTGATCAAATGACAGGTTATCTAAATATTCCTGAGTAACAATATCACCTTTTGATAAATCAGGACCACCAGACACTTTATTTCCTACCAACGAACCGGCAAGACGTTCAAAAACAGTGTTTTCAATAATAGAATACTCTGCCTTCAAGTCTTTGCGGAAACTACCTAACTGCATCTTTTCAATATCTTGTGCGCGCTGGTCTTTATCAACACCATCCCGGGTAAAGACCTGAACATCAATTACGGTACCCTTAACTCCACCCTTAACACGCAGAGAGGTATCTTTAACGTCAGAAGCCTTTTCACCAAAAATTGCTCGCAGCAGCTTCTCTTCAGGAGTTAGCTGAGTTTCACTCTTAGGAGTCACCTTACCAACCAGGATATCCCCAGGACCAACTTCTGCACCAATATAAACAATACCGCTTTCATCCAGCTTACTTAACGCCGACTCACCAACGTTGGGTATATCAGCAGTAATTTCTTCTGCGCCCAACTTAGTGTCTCGTGCGATTGATGTAAGCTCTTGAATATGAATAGTCGTAAATCTGTCTTCCTGAACGACTCGCTCAGAAATAAGGATCGAATCCTCGTAGTTATAGCCGTTCCAAGGCATAAACGCGATTCTCATATTTTGACCTAGAGCCAGCTCACCCATATCGGTGGATGGACCGTCAGCTAAAATATCGCCTCGTCGAACCACATCACCAAGACCAACCAACGTTTTTTGGTTAATACAGGTGTTTTGGTTAGAACGGGTGTACTTAGTCAAATTATAAATATCGACACCAGCGTCTCCTGCTGGAATTTCTTCAACATCGACCTTAATAACAATGCGACTTGCATCTACTGACTCAATGATTCCGCCGCGCTTGGCAACAACACACACCCCTGAATCTCGGGCAACTGCGTGCTCGATACCGGTTCCTACCAATGGCTTTTCAGCAATCAATGTAGGAACAGCCTGACGCTGCATGTTTGACCCCATTAACGCACGGTTAGCATCATCATGTTCCAGGAAAGGAATCAAAGATGCGGCTACCGATACAACCTGACGAGGTGAAACGTCCATGTAGTCAACTTTATCAACAGGTGCCAGTGTAAAGTCACCCTGATGTCGAACCTGAACTAACTCACCCTGAATACGATCATCGGCATCCAAAGGCACGTTTGCCTGTGCAATCACATGATTTGCTTCATCAATAGCTGACAGAAATGTAATGTCTACAGTTGCCTTACCATCAACCACCTTGCGGTAAGGCGTCTCCAGGAATCCGTAACTATTAGTACGAGCATAGGTAGACAGCGTGTTAATCAACCCAATGTTTGGACCTTCAGGGGTCTCAATTGGACAAACACGTCCATAATGAGTCGGATGTACGTCTCGCACTTCAAAACCAGCACGTTCACGCGTTAAACCACCCGGACCCAATGCCGATACACGCCGCTTATGGGTAACTTCTGATAATGGATTATTTTGATCCATAAACTGAGATAACTGAGAGGAGCCGAAAAATTCTTTAACTGCAGCTGCAACCGGCTTGGCATTGATCAAATCCTGAGGCATCAAACCTTCACTTTCAGCCATAGACAAGCGTTCACGTACGGCACGTTCAACTCGAACCAGGCCTACACGGAACTGATTTTCTGCCATCTCACCAACAGAACGAATTCGTCGGTTACCCAGGTGGTCAATGTCATCCACACGACCGTTACCGTTACGAATGTCGATTAAAGTTCGCAATACATCGATGATATCCTGCTTGTCTAGAGTACCTGAACCAACTTCCTCTTCACGACCTAAACGACGATTAAACTTCATTCTACCAACAGCAGAAAGATCATAACGTTCATCGGTAAAGAATAAATTCTGAAACAGGTTTTCAGCCGAATCCTTCGTCGGTGGCTCACCAGGTCGCATCATTCGATAGATTTCAACCAGCGCCTCCAACTCGGTTCTTGAAGCATCTACTTTAAGTGTCTCTGAAATAAATGGACCGCAATCCAAATCATTGGTATAGAGCACGTCAATCTTTTTAGTGTTTGCGGCAAGAATAGCTTCTAACAACTCTTCATCGATTTGACTATTACAAGGGGCTATGATTTCGCCCGTATCAACATTGATCAAATCGTTTGCAAGATGCCGACCCAACACATAACTTTCTGGCACTACCAGCTCTTTGATACCCGCTGTCGTCATCTGGCTAATGTGACGGGCTGATATACGACGACCCTCTTCTACGAGAACATTACCTTGGGAATCTTTAATTTCGAAACCACTGGTTTCACCACGCAGGCGATCAGCAATCACTTCGGTCTTGACTACGCCATCGACAAATTCAAAAGTAGTCTTACTAAAGAACATGTCTAAAATATCCTGGGTAGAATAACCTAGCGCACGCAACAATACGGTTGCCGGAAGCTTTCGACGACGATCTATACGAACAAAAACATTGTCTTTAGGATCAAATTCGAAATCTAGCCAAGAGCCCCGATAAGGAATCACTCGCGCATTAAATAGCAACTTACCAGAAGAATGCGTCTTACCTTTGTCGTGATCAAAGAACACACCAGGTGAACGGTGTAACTGGGAGACAATTACGCGTTCGGTACCATTAATTACAAAGGTACCGTTTTCCGTCATCAGGGGCATTTCACCCATATATACTTCTTGCTCTTTAATATCTTTTATCGCTTTGCTGGACGACTCTTTATCATAAATAATCAGTCGGACCTTAACCCGCAACGGCGCTGCATAGGTCACACCACGCAATTGACATTCTTTGACATCAAATGCTGGCTCACCAAGACGGTAACTAACGTACTCCAGTGCTGCACTGCCAGAATAACTGACGATCGGGAAAACCGATTTAAATGCCGCTTGCAGACCATTATCGGTACGCTTATCAATATCAATTCCCGTCTGGAGAAAACCACCATAACTATCTAGCTGAATAGCTAACAGGTATGGCAAATCCATTACCGGGGGTAGTTTACCGAAATCCTTACGGATACGCTTTTTCTCTGTGTAGGAGTAAGCCATCAGTATTCCTCAGTTCGTTACCTTGGCGAAAGAATCTATTTAGACTCTTAAACAATAAGTACAACTTATTGCCGCATGAATTAGAATATTTTACTCATGGTAAATTACTATTCACCTGAGACGGAAAAAGGCCGGCGACAAAAATGCCACCAGCCATCACCCATTAACGACCCTAATGGATCGATAATATGTAGACTTACTTCAATTCTACAGTTGCGCCTGCTTCTTCAAGCTTCGCTTTAACTGCTTCAGCTTCTTCTTTAGATACGCCTTCCTTCAATGTAGAAGGTGCGCCATCTACGGCTGCCTTAGCTTCTTTCAAACCTAAACCAGTGATCTCACGGACTGCCTTAATAGCGTTCACTTTCTTCTCGCCACCTGAAACCAACACTACGTCGAATTCAGTTTGCTCAACAGCGCCACCGGCAGCATCGCCAGCAACAACAGCAACAGCTGCAGCAGCAGATACGCCAAACTTCTCTTCCATTGCTTCAATCAATTCTACAACATCTTTTACAGACATTTCAGAAACTGCATTGATAATATCGTCTTTAGTCAAGGACATCTCTCTTTCCTAATGCTAATTAGAGCAAATGCTCATTATTCAATTCAAACTGCAAGCCAATATGACTTATGCAGCTTCCTGTTCTTTCTTGTCGCGAATGGCCGCAATTGTGCGTACCAATTTGCCAGCAGAAGCTTCTTTCATTACGCTCATCAGTTTAGCAATAGCTTCGTCGTAAGTTGGCAAACTTGCCAATAACGCGATATCTGTTACTTCACCTTCGAATACAGCAGACTTAAGCTCTAACTTGTCATTTTTCTTTGCAAAATCTTGCAATATTCGAGCACCCGCTCCCGGATGATCTGTAGAAAAAGCAATTAGAGTTGGCCCTACAAACGAATCTGTAAGAGCTATATAGTCAGTGCCTTCGACAGCGCGACGAGCCAATGTGTTTCGTACAACTTTCAACCAAACACCATTTTCTCGTGCTAGCTTTCGTAACTCAGTCATATCAGCAACTGTAACACCACGTGAATCGGCTGTTACTGCTGAAACTGCGCCCTTAGCTGCTTCCTGGACTTCAGCGACAATCGCTTTTTTGCCTTCAAGTCCTAACGCCACGGATAGTCTCCTGGATTTGATTAGCTTACACTAATCGTTTCATTTAGCTGCCAAAGCAGCTGTTACCGGTGATCAAATCCAGCTAAAAACTGAACTGGGATCCACCATCTGCGTAGGTAAACACCAAACTGGCTACATTAAGCACGCAACGTGCACCTACGGTCTTTGATTGTTCCTGATAAGAATCAGGAACCCCAAAGATTGTTGGCCTACCTACAGATCCAGGGTTGACTGATCAATAATAAGACCAGGACCCATCGTCGTAGACAGACTAATTTTTTTCAAGAACACACCTTTTGCAGATGCAGGCTTAAGACGCTTAATTTCAGTAACAATCGCCTCAACGTTTTCTTTGAGTGCTTTAACATCAAACTCCAGCTTACCAACTGAAGCATGAATGATACCATTTTTATCGTTACGGAAACGAGCCTGGCCAGACTTGGCATTTTGTACTGCCGTTGCAACATCTGGAGTAACAGTTCCAACCTTTGGATTTGGCATCAAGCCACGAGGACCCAGCACCTGACCCAACTGGCCAACAACACGCATAGCGTCCGGAGCAGCAATCACGACACCAAAGTCAAGATCCCCACCTTTGATCTGTTCAGCCAAATCTTCCATACCAACTGCGTCTGCACCGGCTGCCTTAGCAGCTTCGGCACCAGCACCCTGAGCAAATACCGCCACACGAACATCTTTTCCTGTGCCGTTTGGCAACACTGAAGAGCCTCGGACGTTCTGATCAGATTTACGCGCATCAATACCCAAATTCACAGACACATCAACCGATTCTGCAAATTTCACGGTAGAAACTTCTTTTAGTAGCGCAACAGCAGCATCAAAAGAATAAGCCTTGCCAGACTCTACTTTTTCACCAATCAGCTTAGCTCGTTTTGTTAACTTAGCCATTATTCAACACCCTCTACAATCAAACCCATACTGCGCGCACTACCAGCAATTGTCCTAACAGCAGCATCCATATCGGCTGCAGTAAGATCAGGCTCTTTTGCAGTAGCAATTTCTTCTAACTGCGCGCGAGTAACAGTTCCTACTTTTTCAGTATTGGGACGACCAGAACCACTCTTAAGGCCTAAAGCCTTCTTAAGCAAAATAGATGCTGGCGGGGTTTTCTTAACAAATGTAAAACTACGATCTGCATATACTGTGATCACCACAGGAATAGGCATACCTGGCTCCATAGCCTGAGTCTCTGCATTAAACGCCTTACAGAATTCCATAATATTCACACCATGCTGACCTAGAGCAGGACCAACTGGTGGACTTGGATTTGCCTTGCCTGCAGGCACCTGCAGCTTGATATAAGCCTGTACTTTCTTAGCCATATTACACTCCCGGGTACAAACGCCTCGCGGCTCCCCATTGCTTGTTACTAACCTGCTTCAATCTGAAACAGGAGCCTATTATGCTTTTTCTACTTGAGAAAACTCTAACTCAACCGGGGTCGAACGACCAAAGATCGACACAGACACCTGAAGCCTGCTTTTCTCGTAATTAACCTTTTCAACAGACCCATTAAAATCTGCAAACGGGCCATCAATAACCCGAACCACTTCACCTGGCTCATAAATCGTCTTCTGAGTAGGTTTATCAACCCCATCACGAACACGATTCAAAATAGTTTCTGCCTCACGCGCAGTAATTGGCGCCGGCTTTTCGGCAGTACCACCAATAAAGCCAAGGACCCTTGGAGTACTTTTTACCATGTGCCAACTCTCGTCACACATTTCCATCTGAACCAATACGTATCCAGGGTAAAATTTTCGCTCACTTTTACGCTTTTTACCGTCGCGCATTTCTACAACACTTTCGGTTGGCACTAAAATTTCACCAAAATAGTGAGACATATCCTTAAATTCAGCCTGCTCACGCAAGGAATTTGCAACGCGTTTTTCGTAGCCAGAATAAGCGTGTACCACATACCAACGCATCGTCATAATTTACCCCTTCGACCCGATAACCCAGGAAATACCCATCCCCAACAAACCATCAACCGCCCATAGTATTAGGGCCACTACTACAACCACAGCCATAACAATCAACGTGGTCTGTAAGGTTTCCTGGCGCGTAGGCCAAACCACTTTACGCACTTCAACCCAAGCCTCCTTGCGGAGTCGATTAAAGGCATCACCCTTCACCGTAGTAAGCGCCACAAAAACAGCGACAACACCAACTGCTAACAGCACCAACACTCTGGCCAACAATGAATACTCGACATAATAGTAGTTACCAACCACCATTCCTGCCAACAATAGCATTACGACCGACCATTTCAGCCACTCCATTACTTTACTTGGAGACTCTGCGCGGGAACTCATAGTTAAATCCTAGAAAGGTTAATTTATTACAATAAGAATGGCAGGCCAGGAGGGACTCGAACCCCCAACTTTCGGTTTTGGAGACCGACGCTCTACCAATTGAACTACTGGCCTTTAAATCATTCCTAAAATTAAGCCGGCGGATTCTATGCCAACTTAACCTTAGGATCAAGCATAACACCAAATTATTATTCGATGATCTTTGCAACAACACCAGCACCCACTGTGCGACCGCCTTCACGGATCGCAAATCGTAGGCCGTCATCCATCGCAATTGGAGCAATCAAAGTAACAACCATCTTAA
>Ga0224506_10001733_pt1 | contig 15446 bp, 15 predicted proteins | sample SF_Jan12_sed_USG_2_FD_169108 | JGI IMG/M metagenome (GOLD analysis project Ga0224506, IMG submission 169108) | Sediment microbial communities from San Francisco Bay, California, United States - SF_Jan12_sed_USGS_8_1 | ecosystem: Environmental > Aquatic > Marine > Sediment | place: USA... | reverse complement strand
TAAATGCAAGTGAGCCTGGTAAAGCTATAATTAAATTAGCAACACCTTTCTATGGAAGTTTTAGTAATAAAAGTAATGTCGCTTTACAAGCAATAGGCAGAAGTAGCTGGGGAAGAGCTGACTTTGTTATCGGCGTATCAAATGTCGCGAGCAATTCATTATCTTATGAGCCATTAGATACTTATTATCAAAGAATGAGGATTCCTTACAATAGTTATACTCAATTTTACGGGACTTATGGGGCTTATGTTGGGGCTTACTATTATGGCTATGGTACTGCTGGTACTTTTTTGCTACAGACTTGGAATATTTGTACCAAGCATAACGGTGCCATATGGACTACAAACTATTTAATTAATTCAAGTGACCGAGATATCAAAAAAGATATTGAAGAACTGCAAGACGACGAATGTCTACAAAAAATATTGTTATTAAAACCATGTAAATATCGCTATATTGACGAAAGTAAAAATTTAACTGAAAATAAAACTTACGGATATATTGCACAAGAGGTTGCTGAAGTATTACCAGAAGCGGTTAGATATCAAAAAGAATATATACCGAATGCGTTGTGTTTTGTTAATATAAATAATGATATTTTAACTATTGTCAATGAAAGGCCAGATACATATAAATTAGTATTAAGCGTAGGATTAAAAATTAAACTGATAGATGAGGGTGATAATGAAAAATTAGTAGAAATTACTGAAGTTATTGATGAGAATACATTCAAAGTTAATGAAGAATTACAACATGAAAAATTATTTATGTATGGTTCTCTTAAAGAAGATTTCAATACATTAGCCAAGGAATATATTAATGCTGTTCATGTCTCGGCAACCCAAGAATTACACCGTATAATAACGAAACAGCAGGAAAAAATAAACAATTTAGAAGCAAGATTATTAGCATTAGAATCAATTTTAAATAAATAAAATATGTAATATATTAATATAATGATTGTCAAAATAAAAAAAAGTAATTTAGAAAATAAAAAGATGATGGCTGAATTTTATGAAATTTTTAAAGTACCAGGTAAAATGGTGATTGAAAAAACTAAAACCATTCACTTCGGACAAGCTGGAGCGAGTGATTTTACTATATCTAAAAATTTAGAACAAAAACAGCGATATATAAACAGACATGAAAAAAATGAAAATTGGAATAATCCAATGACAGCTGGCTCCCTTAGTCGTTGGATATTATGGAATAAACCAACATTAAAAGAGTCAATAAAAGATTATAAAAAGAAATTTAATTTAAGTTGATTGTAAAACACAAAATATTTTTATCTATATAATATATATATGGCTAAAAATAAAACTGTAATAAAAAAACCTTCTGGAGCTGGTAATATTTCAATTACTATCGAAAATAATTTAAAATCAACTAATACATCACAACCAGTAAAAAGAATGCGTAAAGCACAACGAAAGCAAAAAGCTACAAATAATGTAGCTGACAATATTGCAGAACAATTAGCATTACGTGCAAGTGGTCGTACTGGTGGTGTTGGAGGAAGTGGTGATGGAGGAGATGGTCCAGATGTAAGTTATATAAAACCACCTTCTGGTAATTTCACTATATGGCGCGAACCTTACGATAGCCAGAATACTACAATCCCAATAAGTCAAGCTCAACAGCTAGGATTAACAAGACCAAGTACTTCACAACAACTTTCGGGAGGTACTACTGTTAATGTAATGCCATCAGAAAATAATGAAAGTCTTCAAAGACAAATAGATGCATTAACACAAAGAAGTAATACTAAATTATACCAAAGATATGATTTTGATGATGATGACGAAAATGTCATTGATGATGATCGAGAAGATGTCATTAGTAGAGCAAATACAGATTATTTTAATTATGTAAATAAAACATTAGCAGCAGTAGAATCATCAGGAACACCAGAAGAGGAAAAACAAGAAATAGCAGAAATATTAGCAATTGGTAGTATAGCAGCAGCAAGAAAAGCTGGTACTACTCAAGGCGAACGAGGCGTTGAACCTTTTGGTAAATACATAGATTACCCAGAATTTAAAGAATCTTATAATATAGCCCTTGCAAAACGACTAAGAACAAATGAATCTAACCGGAAAAATTATTCAAGCTTAAAAGGTAAAAAATTAGTACTGGAACCAATTAAAGAAGAATCGAAAAATGAATTATATGCTAAAGGGTTTGCATTTTACATGCGAAATGGAAATATCGAGGATCATCCAGATAAAGAAAATAAATATTTTATAAAAGGATATAATGATAGTAGAGTAGCTGAAGAAGCTGAAGAAGCTGGAGCAGCTTAGCAAAAAAAGCAAAAAAACTTATAGTTTTTTTAAAAAATATATTATAAAAAAATAATTATCTAACTTAAAACTATATATATAAGATGGCAGATATTCCAATGGCTGATATGCTAGACATGGAAGGACCTAAAGTGGATCTTCCAACACGTATGCAATTTCGATTTCGTGAAATTAATAAAATCGAAAAAACTACAGTTAATTTACGTCCTTCAAATGGGCAAGCACCTGTAAAAGCTGGCGATACTATTATAGTAGAACTTCCTTTTAATTCTGTACTAGATCTTACCACATTAATCATGGAATTTGACGGCGAAACAACACCAGGAGGAAAAAACAATACAGGTGCTATAAATCATCGTCAAACACGTTTTTTTCCTCGTAATACTGCTTCAATTATTGAACAGTTAGATATTGAAGTAAATGGACAATCACGATTCACTTTAAATAACTATGGATTTTTATACAATACTCTTTTTGATTTAACTGCTGCACAAGATTCACTAAATAGACGTAAAGTAGGAGAAAACGCAGACCCTTCTTCTAAATATTATGTAGTAGGAAATGATATTAAAGAACGCAGAGGGTATTCAATAGGAAATCTCGCAGATGATAGTGCAGCAGATAAAGATCATTATGTTATCCGTTCATGGCTTGGATTATTAACCCCTTCAACATCAATTATTGATACAACTCTATTAGGTTCAGTAGTTGTAAAAATTCGTTTAGCTCCTCCTACTTGTCTTATGGTTGGTGCTGTAAATAATTCAAATATTACAGGAGTAACACAATATGATCCTACTGATGAAACTGGTGCTGCCGTTACTGGTGTACCTACTGATAATGTTGCAATACAAGCTGATGCAGCAGATTATACATTAAAAGATATAAAATTCTCAATTGTTCGTTATAATATGCCTGCAGATTTCTATGCCAGTGAAGCAAGTAAATTAAGATCTGGAGCAGTGTTTAAATTATGGTTTTCTAACTATTCTATACAAGCGTGCCCTGCTGTTCGTGCTAATAATAAACAAGGGGTTAATAGAACTAGTATTAGTACCCGTTCACTTGATTGGGTAATGGGTACATTTCGATTACCAAATTATGACACCATAGAAGCTCCATTAAACTCTTTATTACCATCCCCTTCATCATTTGGACCTACAGGAGCTTCTAAACATACTTGGGAATCGCAAGTTCGAAATGGATTAAGACGTTTATTCAATAATTCACGATATTTCTGTCGTAACGGATCTAGTATTACGAAAACTGAATGGAAAATCGGGTTTGCAGATCACCCTTCAAGAGATATGTCACAACAATTCGACCATGTTCTCCAGCATTTCAATATTCAAAACGACCAAGGCGCCGGGGGAATGTATCCAGGTATACAGTCACTAAATCATTTCAAAGAAACTTTTTATTGTGATATTTTCAGTGCAACATGTAATCAATCTGAAACGGATTACGTTATTGCTGGATTAAATACCCAAGAAACACCTTTACAAATTACATGGACTGTACATTCAGAAGCAACAGGTATTATTGATACTTTAATTCCTGATATTAGTAAAGAATGTACTCCATATTTAATATGTGGTTATACTTCATGTCTTGAGATACGTGGTGGACGACAAATTACTTTAATCAATTAAATTATTCTTTTTAAAATAAATATATTATATTATATATATATATATATAATGAAATATCCAAACCCTAAACCAGGTGTTTATAATCATGATGTCAACACCAATTATAATTCTACAGACATGATACAAGCTTCTTTATTTTTTGAAAAAATGAGACGTTCTGTTAGACCTAGAGAAATAGACCCTTTAGCAAAACCAATTCCACTCCCTTCAAAAGATTTATATTTTTTCGGTTTAGAAACTGAATCAATGCGTGATCAAAACAACCCAAGTAAAAATATCCCTCATGCTGATTACTTACCAGATTATATACCTCCATATTATTCTCCTATGGAAACTGGATTTAGTAGTACAAGAAATGTATTTGGAAATGAACAACTAAGATAATTTTATATTTGCCTATTTTTTGTATTTTAATATATATATAATTTATACAAATTCTAGGCATTTTATTTTCCGGAAAAATTAATTTATATTTTGTTTTCAATTTATTTTTTGCCTATTTTTTGTATTTTAATATATATATAATTTATACAAATTCTAGGCATTTTATTTTCCGGAAAAATTAATTTATATTTTGTTTTCAATTTATTTTTTGCCTATTTTTTGTATTTTAATATATATATAATTTATACAAATTCTAGGCATTTTTTATATGAAAAATATATATAAAAAACAGTATAGAGATAAAAATATTATATATAGTATATTATATATAACGTATATATAAATGGCGGAATTAGTAAATATTGAAATTACCAATACAGTTAAACCAAAAAAAGTACAATCTGAAGCAGTTAAGAAAGCTAAAGCCAAATATTACCAAAAGAAAAAAGAAGATGCTGAATATATGGAAAAAATAAAAGAAAAATCTAAAAATTATTATCATGAAAACAAAGATAAACCAGAATTTAAAGAATATCATAAAAAGTATTATGAAGAAAATAAAGAAGAAATAATGGCACGTAATCAAGATTATTATAAAAATTATTATTATAATAAGAAATTTCAAGAAGTTAAAACCAAACTTGAAGAAATTGGATTTGATCAATTAGCTAAAATTTTAATTGCAACACATAAAACAAAAATTCTAAACACAGAATTGGAAATTTCTTAAAAAAACCCTTAAGATTGACAAAAATGATTTAAAATATTTAGTAAAAAAATATTTTAAATTTTTTAAAAAATATATAATTTCTTTAAACCTAAATTTATATAAAAATAGCTTAAAGAAATAAATATATAATATAGTATAATAAATTATTATCTCACATTAATATATAAAATGAATTCTCAGAATTTTGACTCTCTTTTCGCTTTCGCCGATAACTTCAATGCAGCCCAAGAAATGGCTAAAATTAATACCCCTCTTGATATTTCCGAACTATGGAAAATTAAACTTTTACCTAATGATAAAGTACCTCCTAAAAATTATTGCTGGAGCAAAGATGATAAATTAATAGTAAAAAATATTGAACCCAATGAAAAACAAAACGTAGGCATTTTAACAGGTAAAAATAATATTATGATTTTAGATATTGATGTGAAAAATGGTGGATTAGATGCATTTAATGAATATGTCCGAGAATTTGGAAACATTGATACATATTGTGTCAAGACATGCCGCAATGGTTACCATTATTATTTTAATGCTACATCAAAGAATAATGATGATAATGAATTAATAAAAGATAAAATCACAAATTCTACAAATTATAGAGGCGTAGGGATTGATATTAGATGTGGTAAAAGTGGTTATGTTGTGGCTCCTGGTTCTGTTGTTAGAGTTGCTGACTCTATAAAGTCTCAAGGAGACTTTAATGATGGTAAATATACTGTTTGTAAAAATATGCCTATCATTGACATGCCCAGTAATCTTATTTCATGGTTAACAGCTTTTAAAATGACTAAGCCTTCAAAAACCAAAAATGACAAAAAAATTGCGTCTGTAGGAAATGCAATTAACGAATATGAATATGATATTACAGATGAAAAGTTTGAAGAAATAATTTATAAATTGGATAGTAATTATCTAAATAATTATTCTGATTGGCTACGTGTTACAACTGTTTGTAAATGTCATGATAAATTCAATATTTGGGATGAATGGTCTAAAAAATCATCTTCTTACAACAGAAATAAAAATATTACAATGTGGAACCATAATAAAGGTGGAATTGATATTAATTACCTATGTTCAATATTAAAGATTGACAGAATTCAAAAACACAAAAAAATAAATTATGATATTTCACGAAATGAAACAATTGATTATATTGAATATAACAATAATTATGTATTTGATAAATCTTTTGAAGACAATCAATATGATTATAAAACTTTTCAAAAATATGATACATCAATATTAAAAGCATGTTGCGGAACAGGTAAAACAACTGCTGTAGCTGAACATGTTGAACAATACATGAAGGAAAATCCAGAATTAAAATTTTTAAGTATTGTTGATAGAACATCTTTAGCGGATCAACATGTAAAAAGTTTTAAAAATATTAATATGGAAAGTTATCAAGACAGTAAAATAGATGCTTGTAAAGCGTCATCTTATGTAGTATGTATTAATTCATTACACAAATTTGCAGCATTAACCAAAAAAGAAAAAAATAAATATATAGTATTCATTGATGAAATAACAAGTTTTTTAAACATTACCCATAATAAAACATTAGACAACAACATTAAATATATTTATAATATGTTAGTAAGTATTATTAAACATGCTCATAAAGTTATTATTGGCGATGCAATTATATTAGACAATACATTTGATTTCTTAAAAAACAGAATAACTCAAGATAAAAAAACATTATTTATTACTAACAACTTCAAAAAATTTGAGGGTGTACCAGCTGTCCATGTAAAAAGCGAACGTTTAATGCTTCAAAAACTCATTAATCAATGTAAAGAAGAAAAACCATTTTTATTTGGTTGTGATTCAGCTACTATTGTCACAACTTGGATGAATACATGTATGTCAGCAGTACCAGAATCAAAACACCACAAATTTATATTATTAACTGCTGATTCAAAATTCAATATTACAGATGCTGAGAAACAATTCAAAGATAAATATGTTTTTTATTCTCCTAAAATTACTTATGGTGTTGATTTCTCAATAGATACACCACAAAATGTATATATATATCAAAAAGGTCAAACAATTATGCCTAATGGAACATATCAACAGACTACACGATGCCGAAACATTGAAACATTATATTATTATTCAGATGTAAAAGAACATGATTTGAAATATGAATCTTTAGAAGATGTAAAAGAAACATTAAAAAAAAATATAGATTATTTCAATGAATCAAATCAACGTTTATATAATGTTTCTACAACTTATGATGAAGATGACGAAAAGTATAAAATTGTGGAAAATAGCTTTTTTAACCTGTATAGTTACACAGAATATATTAATGATATATATAATACGAATATGACTAAACATTACCAAGAATTATTAATTGAAAATGGGTTTATAATGTCTGAAGAAGGCAAGACAGAAAAACTTGACAAAGAAGAAAAAACAGAAATTAAGGAATTAACCCAAGAAATAAAAGAAAAGTTATTTGAAGAATATCTTGAATGTGATAATAAAACATTAGATAAATATGATAGTTTCAATAAACATATTAAATTTTTAAATATACCTATATTCATTGATGTAGAAGATTGTGACGAAAGAGGAATTATTGAAACAGTTGTAAATAAAGAATTATTAATCAAATATAAAAATGAAATTATGGATAAACACGTTTTACAAGACCATTTAAATGTGATTAGATTATTAAAGACAGATCATTATATTAATGAAAAACTGAGAACAGCAAAAGAAAACAGTTATGATATTAAGAATATGACAATGATGTACAGTAAAATCAAAGCAATCAGAAATTTAGAAACAAAATATAATATTAAACCCTTAGAAATTGATTACACTAATGAAGGAGAAATAAACATGTCAGATAGTGAATATAAATACATTAAAAATACTTTCAGAATATCAAGAGAGAAACCAGAAAATTATAAAGACTTAAGAAAAATCTATAGTACTATGATTAGACACATGACAAGTAATGACTTAATTAAAACAGTACAAGGGACCAAGGGAAAAGACAGAAAACAAATATTATATAGTATTGACGATGATATAGTTAAATATCATTTAGAACTTAACAAATATAGTAATCCAGATTGTAAACATTTCCATAATAACTTTGTAGAAAAATATAAAATACCACGTAAAACAAATACATATAACTTTATTAATGAATGCGAAGCACGTGATGGTTGCGAAGCACTTAGTATTGATTGCGAAGCACATGATGGTTGCGAAGCACTTAGTACTGATTGCAATAGCATTGACAGAGATTTCGAAGAACCATTAAATATTGATGATATGTGCGCATTATTAGATGTAATAATCTAAAAAATAAAATGCCTAGAATTTGTATAAATTATTATATATATTAAAATACAAAAAATAGGCAAACAATAAATACTATAAAAATATATAAAAACATTTAAAGAATTAAAAATAATATATAATATATAATATATATCCTGTGATGTCGTCCTCGCTCGGCCGAGGCAGGAGCGCAGCGCCAGCTGCGCTGTCTAAGAAACCAGATCCAACAAATGTAACCAGAGCCAAAGCAGCTAAAAGTAAATATAAGGAAAATCCAGATATGGAACAATTTAGAAAATTTATATATAGATTGAAACAAGGGGCAATCCCAACCTTCACATCTATGGAAAAATTCAAATATGATTTAAATAAAGTAAATGATATTAGAAAAGAAAAAGGATTAACACCATTAAAACAAGATGAAGTAAGAGGACAGGCTAAAATTAAATATGCCATGAGAGTTGAAAATGTAGATGATGTTCTAAAATCTGTAGTTCCTAATGTTCATGTATATACACGACCAGAAAGTAAAAAAGTAAATGTAATTCATATTGACGAAAATACTGTTTTAACCCTAGAAAAATACATGGAATGTATAGGTCATAAAATATCATTAGGATCATATAAAACATATAAACGCCAATTAAAGATTTTATTAAAGGCTCTAGGATGGAAAAATGATGACGAAGATATCGTACCATATTTAAACGGTGATTCAAAATACATGCAAAAGATTAAAGATACTATTAATAATTTAAAACAAAGTAGAACAAAGAACGCCGGTCAATTATATGCGAAAGGAAGTAAACAGATATTTTATAAAAGTGTGGCATCTGGATTATCCAATAATTCATGTCCTCCTTTTGAAAAACAAATGGGAGAAACTGCCAGAAAGTTTTGGCTTCAAGAATCATCATTAATTAATGCAGAAATGAAAGTAACACGAAGAGAAGAAACTTATGAAGACGAAAACATATCACCAGAAGAGGAAACAGTAAAGAATAATAAATCTAAAATTGATTGGGAACAATATAAAACAATAATAAATGAATATATTGAAAGTAAGAAAAGAGGAGAAAATATTAAAGCTAAAAGAGATGAACCCAAAGAAGTATTCCCAGATAAACCATTCGAAAATAAAGTGTTTGCAGAGGTTTATACAACATTAGGAGGTATTCCTCGACCTGCTACATTTTTAACTTTACATGTTGTAAAAACCAAAGAAGAAACAACAGATTATAATAAAAATTATTATGTTACAAACGCTACACAAAAGACTATTATCAGTAATAAACATAAAACAGGAAGAGACCAGAATAAAAAAGGGGATGCTATAGAAGTGGAACTCAAAAATGATTTTAAACAAATTGCAAAAGATTTAGATGAATTGGTAAAACAAAAAACACTAGAGATGAAGGATCCTAAAATTTCAGAAGATAAGAGACGCAAAAAGAATGAAGAAATTGTTTTATTTTCTGCAACGCCAAACGCAGCCAGTGCAGCTTTTACGGTTATGTTTGGTGTAACTAATACACAATTAAGAAAGGCTTATACCACCTGGGTTTATAAACAACCAAGAGAAAAAGCAGAAACCCTTATCAGAAATGAAGCGTATATACAAGGTCATTCAATAGAAACAGCACTTTCACTTTACGCAACCAAAACAAGAAATAAGTAATAATTCATGAATGATTATATATTATAATATGGTTTGTTTGTTTCTTTGTTATTCCATATTTTTTAGAATATTGAGATACAACATGTTTATTAAATAATAACCTAATCATCCAGTTATCTTCTAATATTAAATATATTTTACTTTTAAAGTTTTCAATTTTGTTATCATAAAAATATTGATACATGTTTAATTTGTTAGATGTATAAAAATCATTACATAATTGAATATAAGGCGGATCAACTATAAATAATGTCTTTTCATCATCTTTATATTTGTCAAATACATCAAGCCAATCATTATTAGATATATATACATAAGGTTGTTTTATAAATTCTATAAATTCTTTTGTTTCTTTTGTTATTTTAAAGGTCTTTTTTATTTTACCTATGTCAAGTGGAGGAAAACCATAACGTGACATTATTGAATATTTTTTAAAAAAAATAAAATGATATATATCATGATCACTTTTTAATTTCTGGTTCCATTCTTCTTTATTATTTATAGATTGAATAATTTTATTAACTTCTTCTTCTATATGTTCTACTGTTTCATTTTTCATTATATTATAAAGTTGTATCAATCGGTCATCTGTGTCATTTAGATAATAATTATATTTATCCTTGTTTTCTCCACTATTGAGCCATACAGAATACGACAAGGCAGAAGAACCACAGAAAGGTTCAATAATATTTGTAATATTGTCTAATTTAACAATGTCTAAAAAGTTTTTTGTTTCATTTCTTTTATTTCCACAATAACTGAATAAAAAATGGTTTTTCATTTTGATATATAATCTATATGTATATTTTTTTTCTAAATTATATTATAATAATGGTCATTTCAAATGATCAAATTAAACTACTTCAATCATATCGTGATAAGAGTTATGTGACTACTATATTATGTAGTCAATCTCAAGAGCATTTCTCATTTTTAAAGTCAATGGTTAATATACCATTAATCCTCAGTTCTTCAGTGATGACAATTTTAAATAGTTTGAGTGAAATTAACAGTTCAGATATGAAGTATGCTAATATAGTACTTAACGCCACCACTGCAACAATTCTCAGTTTAATAGGTAACTTCAAGATATCAGAACAAGAAACAAACTTTAAAACTATAGGTATAAAAATGAATAAATTGACTCATAAAATAGAAGATATTTTGACTATAGATCTAGAAAATACAACTATAGAACATATTAGATCTATTATAAATGACTATGATTCATTGACTGAACAAATAGATCATCCATACCCTAACTTTATCAAAACACGTGTTAAACAAACCTATCAGGGTCAAAAAACTTTGCCGAATATTTTAAATTGTCAGGAAGTATTTGTAACAATCACACCATCAGAATCACAGGTTTAAGATATACAACCTAATAATAATAAAATGCCTAGAATTTGTATAAATTATATATATATTAAAATACAAAAAATAGGCAAAAAAATTTTTAATTTAAGAATATTGACTGGCTAATGCTTGAGCTCTATTTACTCCTTGTTGTATTCTAGGTGCTAAGCTTTCAGCTTGTCCCGCTCCTTGTTCTACTTTTCCTGCTACTTGCATAGCTTTATTATATAATCTATTATTTTGAAGTTTATTGCCTGTAGCATTATTGACCGCTTGGCCTATAGTTTTTATTTGTCTAGCACCTTCGCCTATTTTGCGTGTGATATTGACAGCTTGTCCAATTCCTCTAGTGACTCGGGGTGCCAATTTTGCTACCATTCCTATTCCGCGCATCAATGAACCGATCATTTTATATGTATATATATATTAATGAGATTATAATATTTTTAAAATTCATTTTCATTAATATTATTATATATAGGTTGTGTTTGACTTGGAAATACTTGCAAACCAATCATCATAAATATTTGTTTAAGATAATCTACAAGATTTTCTAATAACGTTGTGTTTCTATCTATTGATTTGTGTTTAATAAATTGTAATGTAAGTATATAATTAGTCATGTCTGGTATAATTTCTGCATCTTGATTTTTAATGGTTAAGGTAAAATTTTTAATATCCATAACTTGTTTTAATCTATATTGGAACGAGTCACCTGAGTCTTCATTATTATATTGTAATAAAGAATATGGTGGGACGTCAATAGGTTGACAAAATATAATACTACTTGGTACATAATCATTAGTTCCAAAATTATCTATAGTACTACCTTCTAAATCTGCGTCACCAGTAATACTTATAGTTATAGCTTCATCACCTATGACATTTATAGGCTGTTCACTGTATACATTAGTTAATAATGGTAATAATATTAAGTCATTTCGTCTAGTTTTTGGAAACCCTAAGAAATCTTCAGCATTAATAATATTTAAATATAAATTTGTCTTTTCTGGGGTGATTATGCTGACTCTTTGATATGTATATTGATTTCTGGTTTTATCATAATTTACAGCAACCTGATTTTTTAATAAAATATTTAAATTAGATTTTACATCATTTACATTAGGGTTACCTTCTGTTAATTGAAAGGTTAATTTTTCAGTCTCATTACCATTCTCATCATAATAAATAAGTTGAAAAGTATCATTAAAATCTTTCATGCAGTTGAACCAACTATTGAAACAACTAAAAAAATTGACGTTAAGCGTCCAGTACTCATTTTTATCGTATAATCTTAATAAACCATCTGGGATAGAAACATTAAATTTACTGATGGGTTCGTTTGCTGGTCTATTTTTAGAGTTTATAAAAACATTAACTTGATCTTGAAACATATATTATATATATTATATATATATGTTTTATTTTTGTGCTACGCATAATATTATATTCTTGAGTATCTAATATGAGGTCCAAAATTCTTAAAATCTACTTCTGGAGTATCTTTGAGTAATAAATCTTGCTCATCAACGTCATATACAACAAAGGTAATATAAAACCTGTTCAATGCATTAATAGTCATTGCAATATCTGGATATGTTACCTGTAATTCGACATAACCATTTTTAAAAAAGTTTTGATCAATACTGAAATTATATAATATTTTTGGAGAAGGGTTTATAAATGGGGTTCTTGTGATAGATGTTTGTCCTTCAGAAATATAAATTAATGTATTACTCAATCCGTTATTTTGAGAATCATGTGAATTTGTATTTAAATTACTCATTCTTACTGTAATAGGTCCATCTCTTTCTGCACCTGATTCTGTTAAAAGTGGACAAGATAAACTTTCTATGACTATTTTTGCATTTTGTGATAACTGGATATGTGACAATTTATTTATATTAAATCTCATTGTTTTGGTATCAGCATTTACACCATTTGTAGTGGTTTGAGGTGATGTTTTAGAAAGTGATTCATTAGTTTTTATTAAATCATCGTATCCAAAAAAGGTCAATCTTTGAAGCTGTTTATATCTGTAAAATTTCATTATATATATATATATATATTAATCAGATAAATTTTTTACAATTTTAATATTATATTCTGTAGTTTTTAATTCTTCTTGAGCTTTTCTATATAGTTCGTCGGCTAATTCCTGATCTGGCTCGTGTCCTTGTTCGAGCATGCACTGTTCTACTGCTACATTATGAATAAAATACAAAGGTACATTTGGGTAATATTGCTGGGCTAATTGTATTAATTCATTTAATCTATCTTCATCAATATCAATAAGTTTAACCATTTTTTCATTTTCCGATAAATCTTCTGTTAAAATTTCCATTCTATAATATAATATAACATTTTTTTTTATATATATTATATTATATTATAATGATTACAGAAATTACAATTAAAGGATGGGATAACAAAATTATTAATACCCCTAAAGTCGTATATCCTCAATGTAATGATGAAGGCGCGCCTAAAAATTATTTTGTAGCTCTGTTTGTAGGTGCACGTGGTAGTGGAAAAAGTTACCTTTTATCAAAATTATTAAAAACGTTTGAGGAAAAGAAATGTTATAAAGACGGTACTGAAATTCCTCAAAGAATTATACTAATTTCTCCAACTGCTCATAGTGATAGTAATTTAATATTTAAAACTTTAAAAAATCTTGATTGGGATCTAGATGTTATAACAGAATATTCAGATAATATATTAAAGGATAAGATGGAGGAAGTAAAAAAAAATTTATTAGATTCAAAGGAATACAAGGAATATAAAAGAGTTTGGCAAAAATTTAAAAAAGAAAAAGTGGCTAAATTAACTGATGATGAATGTGAATTATTACTTAAATATGATTTTGAACCATTTGAAAATATGCCAGAACCAAAATATATAAATGGTTTTTTAGTTCATTGGATAGTGGACGATATGATAGGGAGTAACATATTCAAAAATGGTAGGTCAGCATTTACAAATTTAGTAATTAGAAATAGACATGTTATACCAGGTAATATAATTATTGCTACTCAATCTATCATGCAGATACCAAAAACAATACGACTGAATGCGAATTTAATAGCTATGTTTAAATTTGCAAATAAAAAAATGGTACTTGATGATATACACCCAACTGTAAGTGCATATGTAACAGAGGAAAAACTCATGGAATTATACGAATATGCAACACAAGAACCTCACGATGCTTTAGTAATAGACTCAACAGGATCTAAAATAATATTTAAAAAGAATTTTGACAAAATTTTACAATATTAAACACCAAGACTATTACCATATCCAATAATAGAATTTTTTACTCGTTCTTCAATCATTCGTTGATATAATTGATCTTTTGTATTGTTATACACAAGATTTTCAAGAGGTGGTTTCTTTTTTCTTACAATTACCTCTTCTTCTGAATCTGATTCATATACATATTTTTTTACTTTCTTTTTTTGCTTCTGTTGTTTGGATTGTTTAACCACTACTTCTTCATCTGATTCTGATTCAGGTTCTGGGTCCACTCTAGGTTTAGGTACTTTATCTGTGCGTGTAGCACGAGGTGGTTGTTGCGTTGCCTTTTGTGCTATGTAATTATCATATTGTGCGGCTAGTTCTTGTTTAGGTACTGTTTTGGCTAGTTTTGATTTTAAAGTAATTTCTTTTAATTGTGCTTTCTTTTGCATGGCTAATTCTCTAATTTTATTGAGATGTTCTCGTTGTGCCTCTGTAATTTGTCGTTTAGGTTTTATAACTGGTTCTGGTTTAGGTGATTCTGGTTCCATTGTGTTTTCTGAATTTGCAATCTTTCTATGCATTCTATATATATTATATTAGAAAATAATTTTGAATATTATGAATAATAATTATTGGTAATATTGGTATTTTTCCAAGACATTATTATAATATATATATATATAATTTTATAGATATATTTTCAAAATATATTATATTATGTTTTATTTTTTTTGCCTTTTTTTTGTATTTTATATATATAATAATTTATACAAATTCTA
>Ga0224506_10001732_pt1 | contig 15453 bp, 15 predicted proteins | sample SF_Jan12_sed_USG_2_FD_169108 | JGI IMG/M metagenome (GOLD analysis project Ga0224506, IMG submission 169108) | Sediment microbial communities from San Francisco Bay, California, United States - SF_Jan12_sed_USGS_8_1 | ecosystem: Environmental > Aquatic > Marine > Sediment | place: USA... | reverse complement strand
CTCCAACTAAAGTGTGTAGTAGCCGAAGGAGTAACCCCAGCTCCTGTTGAGCCGGTGATCGCCTGTATATGAACTTCATCGGTCAATTCATTACTATAGGCCAGCGGCAATATTCCAAGCTGAATACAGGTCGCAAAACAACCCGGGTTGGCTATCTTTGATGCATTTTGGATCTTCTCTTTTTGCATTTCAGGGAGGCCATAGACAAAATCATGATCCCCATGCGCACGATAGTCAGCACTTAAATCGATAATTTTCACATCAGGCGAAACCTCATTATTTTCAAGAAAATCCCTGGTTTTACCATGACCGGCACAGATAAAGAGCACATCCACATCATTGTGAAAATCTTTTGAAAAGGTAAGATCAGTATCACCGATCAGGTCTTGATGCAGAGCCGTAATTTTCTTGCCTGCCTGGCTGTTGCTTTGGGCAAAAACCACCTCTGCTTCGGGGTGGTTGACCAGAATGCGCAACAATTCACCCGCTGTATATCCGGCCCCACCGATGATACCCACTTTAATCATTTTTCTGCTTGTTTACCGAGTAGTAGATTTTCATTGGATTGGCGATAATGGTGGTGAAAGATTTAACATCCTCACCGGACCACCCTTTATTCATCTCTCCATAACTGCCAAAATCTGAAGCCATGAGGTCATGATCTGAACGAATACCCTCCAGTGTGAAGCGATAGGGCTCCAATTTGATAATCACTTCGCCAGTTACGTTTTCCTGCGAATCTTCCAGGAGTTTTTCGATGTTTCGCAAGGCGGGTTCCAGGTATTGGCCTTCGTGAATTTGCATGCCATACCAAACGCCGAGCTGGTCTTTCCAGTATTGCTGCCATTTGGTGAGTACATGTTTCTCCAGCAGATGGTGGGCTTTGATGATAATCAAAGGTGCTGCTGCTTCAAAGCCTACCCGGCCTTTGATGCCTATAATGGTATCCCCTACATGCGTATCCCGCCCAATTGCATATCTGGATGCCTTTTTTTCCAGTTTTTGTATGATTTCCAGGGGACTTCCTTCAAAATCATCGAGGCCACATATCTGTCCTTTGTTGAATTTCAGGGTCACCTTCACGGGGTTTTCTTCTGAACGTTGGGAAGGGTAGGCATGTTCTGGCAGGGATTTATGGGAAGTGAGTGTTTCCACACCACCTACAGAGGTTCCCCATAGTCCCTTATTGATGGAATACTGTGCTTTTTCCCAGGAGATATCCACGCCATTTTCACGGAGAAAATCCATTTCTTCCTGCCGGGACAACTGTAAATCCCTGATTGGTGTAAGTATTTCGATTTCCGGAGCCAATATCTGAAAGATCAGGTCAAAACGAACCTGGTCGTTGCCCGCGCCCGTACTGCCGTGAGCGACATAGTCAGCACCTACTTTTTTGGCGTATTCTACGATGGCCAGGGCTTGAAACACTCTTTCAGCACTTACAGACAAGGGGTAGGTGTTATTTCTCAACACATTGCCATACACCAGATATTTCACGCAATCTTCATAAAACCGGGTAGTAACATCAATACTCTCATGACTAGAAACGCCCATCTTCAGGGCATTTTCTGCGATCCCTTTGAGTTCGCTTTCACTAAAACCGCCGGTATTTACGATGACAGAATGGACTTCCAGTTGTTTCTCTTTTGAGAGGTATATTGCACAATAGGAGGTGTCCAGCCCGCCGCTATATGCCAAAACTACTTTTTTCATTTTTTGACCTTTAATTTTTTCAAAAATTTTATTTGTTTTAGTTTAACCCAACGGTAATATAGCTCAATCCTTTTTTTACGTGCTCCATTTTTCACTTCCCGCACACTCGGATCATAGAGCATACCTGTGCACAGGCAGTTGTTGCGGTTATTTCGCATCAGGATATCATAGTTCGGGCAACTCTCACAACCTTTCCAGAAGGCCTCATCTTTGGTGAGTTCCGAAAAAGTGACTGGTTTGTAGCCCAGCTTTGAATTGATGCGCATTACAGCCAGGCTTGTTGTTATCCCAAACAGTTTGACCCCGGGATACTTTTTCCTCGAAAGTTCAAAGGCTTTTCTTTTGATTTTACTGGCCAGTCCCTGGCCTTGAAAGTCAGGATTGACAATAAGGCCGGAATTCACAACATACTTCTTACTTTCCCAGGTTTCCACATAACAAAACCCGGCTACTGTTTCGCCTGCCAGTGCAATGACTGCTTTTCCTTCCCGCATTTTTTTCCGGATATATTCGGGCTCGCGTTTGGCAATTCCCGTGCCTCTCTTTTTAGCCGCCACTTCAATCATTTCGCATACAGCTTCTGCATGCGCTAAATGATTGGCATTTGCAATATGAATCTCAGTTTTCATCATCTATTGCTTAATATAATACACGCCTAAGTATTAAATGTTTGTTTTAATAAAAAAGATTTGAATAATTGACTGTCACAGTCGGACAACCGCGTAGGTTGTCATAATAAATTTACCCCAAAAGGGGCCTGAGGTGCCTTGTCGGAAGGAAAAGCGTGATATGTGAAATGTGAATTTTCATCAGGGGTGCAAAGGAATGCATAAATCCGGAGTATTGCAACAAAAACCACTTGTTTATTCGTTAATGAGTGGCCTTTATCCAATCCTCCATGTATTCAATTTCTTTGCGGAAAAAATAGCCGTGTCCTGATGCACCTGGATCGGCCTTCGTGACTCTTGGGAATGCGGGATATCAACTCAACTTGCTCAAAACTATAAATATTAAAATCCGCTTCAGGAGCATGGCCAATAGCCTGTATTATATCAACACTTCAGCCACCCCCATGCACACCAATATGCAACAGGGCATCACCCTGTAGCACAACGGGATTGTTGTTGAGGCCTATGATATATCCCGCTGTTCGGGTTTTAATATTGATCTTAAACTCGCCAAAGGTATCGGTGAGTATGCCTACAAGCTGGTTTTTTGCGACATATTGTCCGCATTTCACTTTACTTCTGAAGAGGCCGGAATTCCGGGCCCTGATCCAGGTGGAATGCCTGATCTGTTTGTTTTCATAAGAAGGGGTGGGGGCAGTATTTTTCATTTCCAGGTGTTTCATCAACCGCAGGGTGCCATTTATTCCCTCTTCTATGGCCAGTTCGTCAAAACGCATAGATTCTCCGCCTTCGTAGACCAGTATTCGTTTACCTGCCTGAAAGGCCGTTTTTCTCAGTGATGATGGTCGGTGCTTGGCGTGCAGGGTAAAGGGGGCATGAAAAGCCTGTGCAAGTTCCGTATTGGCATCATCATTGAGCAGACAACGCACTTGTGGATAGTTGGTACGAGAGGCACCGCCTGTATGAAAGTCGATGCCGTAATCTATTTTGGGTATAATTTCCCGCATCATAAAATGGGCCACTCTGGATGCCAGCGAACCGTTTTTGTTGCCGGGAAAAGCACGGTTGATGTCCTTTCCATCAGGCACTTCCCTTGAAAAGTTAATAAAACCGAAGATGTTGATAATAGGAATACAAATCACGGTGCCCCTTGATGGCAGGTGGTGCTCCCTGTCTATAATACGCCGTACGGTCTCTATACCGTTTACTTCATCGCCATGCAGTCCGCCGGTCAGCAACAATACCGGCCCGGGTTTTTCAGCGCGGCCTACAACAATGGTGATGTCTATATTGGAATGTGAAGGCAGGCGTGCAATATTTACTTCCACGCGTGCCGTTTCTCCGGGTTGAATGGCATGACCATCTATATGGAAAGGCTTGTTTTTCATCCGTTCAGGCTTTTATCTTATCCTTGGGTCTTTTCTTGCGGGCCACACAGCGTTCAATATACTCCACTACTTTTCCGGCGATGTCCACCTGGGTAGCCTCTTCAATACCTTCCAGGCCGGGGGAAGAATTCACTTCGAGAATAAGCGGCCCCCGTCGTGAACGGATCATGTCCACACCGGCAATGGAGAGGCCCATGGCTTTGGATGCTTTAAGCGCCATGGTTTTCTCACTTCTTTTTAGTTTCACCACACTGGCCGTTCCTCCCCTGTGTAAATTAGAGCGAAATTCGCCTTCCTTACCCTGACGCATCATGGCTCCCACGACTTCCCCGTCTACAACAAGTGCCCGTATATCAGCGCCCCCGGCTTCTTTGATAAACTCCTGTAAAATGACCCTTGTTTTCAAACTGTCAAACGCCTCAATTACCGATTTAGCCGCCTTCTGTGTTTCAGCCAGAATAACTCCCAGACCCTGGGTACCTTCCAGCAACTTAATAACCAACGGGGCATTGCCCATTTGCTGAAGGATCACCTTATCGCCTTTGCTGTAATTGGTAAACGCCGTTTTTGGCATTCCTATTTTGGCCCTTGAAAGGATCTGAAGACTGCGAAGTTTGTCGCGTGAACGTGTTATTGCCAGTGAATCAATGGCACTAAACACACCCATCATCTCAAATTGCCTGACGACAGCTGTACCATAAAAAGTCACCGATGCCCCTACCCGCGGAATAATCGCATCAATCGCATCAAGGGGTTCTCCCATATAATAGATGGCAGGCCCTTTATCCTCCATTAGAATATCGCATTTCAACGGATCGATGACTTGTGAATGGTGACCCCTTTGCCTGATGGCTTCTACCAGCCGACGGGTAGAATATAGTTTTGGGTTTCTTGATAAAACTGCAATATTCATTTCTTATTATTAAGCTTAAACGATAAATTTGATTTGTTTACGTCCACCAAAAATTGATGGGATAGAAACTTTCTTCCCAGTAATAGGGGGTGTTTCATGGCTTCCCTGTCGGTAAGTGAAAACTCCACCTGATGCTCTCTGTTAAATATTGTTAATGTGGTGGTAATGACATACCTTTCTTCAATGGTACCTGAAGAACTTTTCACTTTACGCTGACGGAAGGTATGGGCGTAACAAAAGCGGTCTTCATATTCGGGATGAGAAGGATCGAGTAATTTAAAACGCAACACTTCCTCTCCATTCAGCAAGAACGATTCTACTTCATGGCAATGCAGGGCCGACCTGTAAGCACCGGTATCTATTTTTGCATTCAGTTCTTTAAGGCCAAATTCGGGCAGACTGACCTTGTCTTTCCGCCCAATAATTATTTTTTGCATCTGAATTTCCTATGGCTAAAAAATATTCAGGTTAATACTTTTAAACAAATTACAGGATATAATCCGGTTTTTCAAGTGTTAAACAAGGCTACTTGAGGCCATAGTTTCTATTTCGTACCACATGATTACCTCTGTGAATAAAGGCCATGTGCATTTTTGTTTTTACCAACCGGCCAGTGCCTTCATTTTATGAAAGATATCGGTGTTTTCATATATCCCACTAAAACTTTCCGCCCCCGGGCCATGCGCAAAAACAGGAATTAGCGTAGCCGAATGACCCCCTGTAGAAAAAGTAGGCCCTATTTCGGCATAGTTGCTACTTGTAGTACCATCGGCATTTGTCTTTGATGAGGCGGTAAGTGAATATCCCCCCGTCTCATGGTCTGCTGTTACCACCACCAGGGTGTTGCCCTCTTTTTCTGCAAAGTCAAGGGCTATGCCAATGACCTGATCAAAGTCCAGCACTTCAGTTTTTACATATTCGGCATCGTTGGCATGCCCTGCCCAATCAATTTGTGAGGCTTCTACCATCAGAAAAAAGCCCTCTTCATCTTGCGAAAGGTATTCCAGTGCCTGTTGCGTAGCCCTGGGCAGGAAATCGCCACGGCCGTCTAGCATGCGGGGCATACCATCGGCAGCGAGCAGAAAGCCGTATTTCTTGCCAAACTCAACGGATGGGGCCAATTGGGTGGTATCAATAATAAATCCGTTTTCCTGTAGTTCGGGCATCAGGTCTTTCCCATCGCTACGGTTGAAAAAGAACTTGCCACCACCACCGGCAAAATAATCAACGGAAGAGGTAACGAGCTGTTCGGCAATCCCCTCCTGTTTTCCCCGGCTATCGATGTGGGCATAAAAAGCAGCGGGTGTGGCATGGGTAATGGTGGAGGTGGCCACTACACCTGTACTTTTATCCCCCTCGGAAGCAATCTCCAGAATAGTTTTGATACTGGTAGTATCATCAGCAACGCCAATGGCGCCATTATATGTTTTTTCACCTGATGCAAAAGCCGTGGCACCGGCAGCAGAATCCGTAACCTTTTGGCGTGATGAATTGGTTTTTATCAACCCTATCTGCTGAAAGCGCTGAAAGTTCGGATTACCATCACCCCAATAAAAACTCGCGCTAACCTGTGATACGCCCATACCATCGCCAATAAGCAAAATGATGTTTTTTGGTTTTTTTGCTACTTCCTTTTCCCCTGCGGCAGGAGCATCGGTATTTACAGCGGATTGACAACCTGTGAGGAGGCCTGTTAGTATGAAGATAATATAGATCAGGGGATTTTTCATCGTTTCTTTTTTTAAAGGCTAATATTAATGGTGCGAATTTATCAGTTATTTTGGTTATTGGATAGCCCAGGCTGAATTTTGTTATTACGAAGAAAAAAAGAGATTATCTCAGAAGGCCAATGCCTTCTGAGATAACTGAGCTATCGGCTCCTCAAATACATTTGTGACGAACACTTGTCCTAGCGGCTCATTTGGTAGGCCTGCATATTCAGGTAGTATTTGGTCAGCATATTTTGAATTTCCCATTCGGGCAATTTTCCTGCTATCAGGTATTGCAGATATTTTTCGGTTACCTGGCTAAAGTGGGCTTCATGCCCCAGTTTAAATTTGTCAGGGACGACCACTTCGAGACCAAATTCAGTGGGCTTAAGTTCCAGACCGGCGTATAATGTGGTGAGTGCAGCTACAGCTTCTTTGGCCACAGTTTCGAAATCGTCCCGACCAGCCACGTCTTCAATATATAAGGTGGGTTTGTAACCCTGGGCTTCATCCTGTCGAATCACCAGGTTTGCTGCGGTGCCCCGCATGATGGAGTAATGCGTATCGCCTGCACCTTCTGGAGCCTGGAAATTCCAGATCACCGAAACTTTTCCATGTACACCATTCACCTGAAACACAAACTCACCATTGGAAAAGACATTGAGCACGGAGTCATCCTTCACACTTGAATTCAGGTAATCGGGGTATTCATCCAGGCCGGTCACCTTTCCGAACATTTCAGGAGTGAGTTCAGTAGCCCATCGGCGTGCTTTCACCACACTGACGTCATCTTTGGTATAGTCTATGCCCTGACCAGGGAAACACTCCCAGAGTACGAGATCCACCAGGTGTGTGGCCACATCAACAATGCCTTCACCCTGCTGATTCACATCGAAAAACCAGGCTGGACGTACCAGGGGGCTCCCCGCCACATATTTGAAAAAATGGTGTATACTTTCCTTGGAAATGGCAGGTTCTTCAGGAGTGCCCTTTTCCAGTTGACCAAAAAGGGCTGTTGACTGAGCCAGTTCTTTTTGTAAAATGGTAGTAACCTCATAACGCTCTGTCATAATATCATAAAGGAGTAACCCTTTTTCCTCGGCACTGGCAAAGGCTGCTTTGAGTAATTCAAACTGTTCCGGCACAATAATCATAGGCTTATCAGCCAATACGTTGATGCCGGAATCTATGGCGGCTTTGATGTATTCTGTTTTCTTGGCATTGCTTCCCGCGAGAACTACGACATTACCTGCTTTATCGGTCATCATTTTTTCCAGGTAGTCGGGGCCGGTATATACTTTCTGCTCCCAGTGTGTGGGATCTTCTGCACGCGTATTGAATTCATTAATTTTCGCATTGTGCGCCACTAATTCTGGGCCTTCGGGCGCATAGACATGTACAACGGGATTGACCTGATCATACATGGATTTTTGAACCAGATAGGCATGGAAATGCCCCGGGTCAAGGGTAAGCAGCTTCACTTCGCCTTTTGCACCTGTAAATGCCATAGTATCTTCTTTTTGTGTTTCAGTTTTTTCTTTCTGATCGGAACATGCAAGTAAAACAACTAATGGTAAGAGATAAAAATATTTCATCTTCATTTTTTTGAATTTAGTAATTGGGGATTCTCAAAAGTATTATTTTTTTTTTACAATTCTATAGCAGGAATGACACAATGCAGTGAGGTGTCATTTTATTATTCTGTGGTACTAACGGGGAGTGCTATCTGGTAAGTTTTCCCTTTTTTTACCCGAAGGTTGGAGTCTCTCAGCCAGGGATTAAAATGCTTAAGTAATTTATAATTAATTCCATTTTCCAGGCTCCATGCGATGAGGTCCGGGATATCTTCAGCAACTTCTGTATATTTCACCTCTTCAGGTAAATAGAGATGGTCAGGGTGGATGTTAAATCCATATTTTTCAGGATTTTCAATAATTTCCCGAATGGCCAGCGCCCGGAAGAGGTAGCGGGATGTTTCCCCATTGAGGTAAAGATCGTAATATGAATCCACCTGTTGATTTTCAAGTGCGCGGTCTATACCATTCATGCCCCTGTTGTACGATGCCGCTACATTGGTCCAGCTTCCGAACTTTTCATGCGCCTGAAGCAAATAGCCTGTGGCCGCTTGTGTGGCTTTGAGGGGATGGTACCTTTCGTCTACATTGCGGGTGACCTCCAGGCCAAACTCTTTGGCGGTGCCCTCTATAAATTGCCAGAAACCTACAGCTCCTGCCGGACTAACATCATTGAGGAGTCCACTTTCAATAACAGCAATGTATTTAAAATCAGCTGGCACGCCTTTTTCTACCAAAATGGGCTCTATTTGGGGCAACCACCTGGCCGCGCGTTTAATGAGAAAAATGGTATTGTTATGCCAGTATGTGTTTACATGCAACTCCCTGTCAAGCCTTTCCCTTACATCATTAATCTCAAGGGGCACACGTTCTCCGGCAAAAAAGAGCGTGTCAGGAAGATCCAGTGAACGCGCATTTTCAAAAGTCTCCTTTTTTTCAGAAACAGAAAAGCGCTGCTCCAACGGGCTAGTCGTGTGTGCTGTGCCAGATGCGGGTTTGTTCGTGCCACTATTGAGCCAGGCGGCCAGTGCGAGTAAAAAAGCGAAGGTGGAAACGACAATGGATGTATATTTCATGATTAGAAATTTGGAGAGAGCAGGTATTTTGTATAAAACTCATTGATTACAGCCACGGCTTCCTGAGGAGTCTCCACGATATTGATCAGGTCGAGGTCTTCGGGGCTAATCTTATTTTCCGCCAACAGGATGTCCTTTATCCAGTCAAACAGTCCCTGCCAGTATCTCCTGCCCATTAGAACGATCGGGAACCGACCAATTTTTTCAGTTTGGATGAGGGTGACTGCTTCAAAGAGCTCATCAAGTGTTCCAAAACCACCGGGCATCACAATAAAACCCTGGGAATAACGTACGAACATCACCTTCCTCACAAAGAAATAGTGAAAATTAATAAGCTTGTCCCTGTCAATATAGGGATTACTCATCTGCTCAAAGGGAAGGTCAATATTGAGCCCTACTGATTTTCCGCCTTCACGTGCCGCTCCCTTATTAGCAGCTTCCATGATTCCCGGACCTCCCCCGGTAATCACCCCATAGCCGTCTCTTACGAGATGTGCGGCAATCTCTTCGGTGATCCGGTAATGGTCGTGGTCTGGCGGAGTACGCGCAGAGCCAAAAATTGAAACGCAGGGCCCGATTTGGGCCAGTTTTTCAAATCCTTCGACAAATTCTGACATCACCTTAAAGATGACCCATGAATCAGTACTTTTTATATCATGCCAATTTTTATCGCGAAAGGCCTGTTTGATCAATTCATTTTCTTCTTCTGTCATAATTATTCATTTTTCTACACTTAATAAATTCCTTCCCATGCCGGGAATCAGAAATCCACCGTACCCAGAAACCGTGCATTTTCCAATATATAAACCATTTTATCCGGGTCAGAGTTATTTATTTTTAGTATTCCACTGACCTCCACGGGTTTTTCAGTATAAGGGACTTTCTCATTGCAAAAAACTTCTATGACAGTTTCAGGCCCCCCTGTACCACAAAAAAAGCAGGCATTGAGTGGCAAGGCCGATAGAATAAAATGTGTTTCTTTGAAGCCCCCTTCAAAGGGTATCATATAACCGGGCAGTGAGATTACCTTTCCCGACATGGCCTTTACTTTTTCTGTAAAGACCGGTATCTGTAATTCTCCGAATTCGTCCTGCCCTGCTGTGTAGGTAATGTCAAATAATTTGGGCCATACCAGCGAAGGAATTCCATTGTAACCTTTGTTTTGTGAATAGGACGATGCAGTGATCATCAAGGCTCCGGTAAATATTAAGAGTTGCTTCATTTGCTGTTTACGAAAAAGTTATTGAGCATTTGGATATTCATCCAACCTGCCTGTTATCGGTCAATATATTTAATTTAAAGTTCAGAATATTTCCTGATTTCAAGGGCACAGCACCTGTTACACATCCAACTTACGCTTCAACTTATTGCTTTCAGGCTCATGTCCAGGCTGTTGTATGAATGCGTGAGCGCTCCAATGGAAACATAATCAACACCCGATTCAGCCACTTCCCTGACGTTGAGTTCTGAAATTCCTCCACTGGCCTCTACTTTACACTTTTTATTAATTAACTGAACAGCTTCCCGCATTTCTGATGGTATCATATTATCGAGCATGATCACATCCACTCCCCCCACACTGAGTGCTTCTTTCACTTCGTCCATGGTTCTGGTTTCCACTTCGATCATCAATTTTTTTCCACTTTCTTTGAGGTATTGCTTTACCTGGTTCACGGCCTTGATAAGTCCACCGGCATAATCAATGTGATTATCTTTGAGCAGGATCATATCATAGAGGCCGTACCGGTGGTTTTCTCCTTCCCCGATAGCGACCGCCCATTTTTCCATCATTCTAAAATTTGGTGTGGTCTTACGTGTATCGAGTATGGTGCTTTTCGTTCCCCGGAGCTGATTGACAAGGTGTTGGGTTTTGGTGGCAATACCACTCATACGTTGCATACAGTTAAGGGCCAGGCGTTCTCCGGTTAAAATAGCCCGTGCTTTAGCGGTAATAACAAAAGCCACATCGCCTATCCAAACCCGGTCACCGTCTTTCTTGTTACTCTCCCAAATAAGGTCTTTATCCAGTGTTTGAAAGATCATTTTAGCTACTTCCATGCCCGCTAAAATTCCTTCCCCTTTGATGATGAGTTGTGCTTTACTTTGCAGGTTTTCAGGGATGACGGCCAGGGTAGTATGGTCACCTTCGCCGATGTCCTCATGTAAGGCCCCTTCGATGAATTTTTCCAGTGATTGTTTATTGATGTAATCAGGCCGCACTTTCTTCCTTTTTATTAAGCTTATTCTTTATTGAAACTGATTTGATGGACAAAATACTTCTCTCCCGATTTCTTTACCCGTACAAAGACCCTGAAAGTATTATTATCGCTGATGAATTCCCCGATAACATAAGGCAAGCCGGCCTTGGAAGCACCCTGATGTATAATCGTAAAACTGGTTGGGGGATGCTTTTTGAAAAAATCCTTAAGTACAAACTCTGCCTGGGCTCTGGAATAGCTTTTCATGTTTCCATCCAATAACTCCATATCCACAGATTGACCAAGTAGTTTTACCATCTCCCTGGAACTACCGGTTTTCATTACTTCTTTCACCTCGTTAATAATATCATTCTGCGCCAGAACAAAGCCCGGTGCAATAAATAAAAATATCATTATCAACGATTTCATTTTTTTGATCATGTCCATCCGTGTGGTAATCTCTAAAATTATGCCAAATATAGTAAATTTATCAAATCACATGGAGCAGTTGGTCATCATTAATGCCCACCGGGACAAATTACTTGGTTTCTGCCCGTTGAGTTAGTTATATTTGCACTCTGAAATAAAAGATATTATGGGGAAGAAAGTATTGTTGATGATCCTTGACGGATGGGGAATAGCGCAAAACAAATCCGTTTCTGCAATTGATAAAGCAAACACACCGTTTGTAGACGGTTTATACAGCAAGTATGCGCACGGCAGGCTGGAGGCCTCAGGCCTGGCAGTGGGTTTACCCGATGGCCAAATGGGCAATTCGGAAGTTGGTCATATGAATATAGGCGCTGGCAGGGTGGTATACCAGGACCTGGTAAAGGTAAACAAAGCCATTGAGGAAAAGACCCTTTATGACAATCCCGTATTGATTAGCGCATTGGAGTCAGCGAAGACAAACAATAAAAAAGTACACTTTATTGGCCTGGTATCTGATGGAGGTGTGCATTCTCATATAGAACACCTGTTGGGGCTTTGCGATATCGCTGAAGACAAAGGTGTAGGGAAATATTTTGTCCATGCCTTTACGGATGGACGTGATTGTGACCCCAAAAGTGGATTGGGCTTCATGAGTCAGGTTCAGAAACACCTGGAGGGAACTCAGGGAGAACTGGCCTCGATCATAGGCAGGTATTATGCGATGGACCGGGACAAAAGATGGGAACGTGTGAAGCTTGCCTGGGATCTTCTGGTGAAAGGGGAGGGTATAAAATCTACCGATCTGTTGCAGTCTGTTCAGGATAGTTACGATCAGGAGGTGACTGACGAATTCATTAAGCCCATTGTTCATGTAAATGCCCAGGGCGAAGCCAGTGGGAATATTGAGGAGGGGGATACTGTAATATGTTTTAATTTCCGAACTGACCGGGGCAGGCAAATTACCCAGGCCCTCACACAGGAAGACTTTCATGAACAGGGTATGCATACCCTGCCATTACACTACGTTACACTGACGAATTACGATGACACCTTTAAAGGGGTGAAAGTGATTTTTTCAAAAGACAACCTCAACAATACGCTTGGTGAAGTATTGATGAAGCACGGTAAAAAGCAAATAAGAATAGCGGAAACAGAAAAATATCCGCATGTTACTTTTTTCTTTTCCGGTGGAAAAGAGTCTGAGTTTGAAGGTGAAAAACGAATATTGTGCCCATCACCAAAGGTGGCCACCTACGACCTTCAACCGGAAATGAGCGCTGGTGAAATACGCGATAAGATCATCCCTGAACTCAATACCCGGGAGCCCGATTTTATCTGTCTCAACTTTGCCAATCCCGATATGGTAGGCCATACCGGCGTATTTGAAGCGGCTGTAACTGCCTGCGAGACTGTTGATCAATGCGCTGAAGCCGTTACAACAGCAGCTTTGGAAAATGGCTATGCCACCATTATCATCGCCGACCATGGCAATTCCGATATGATGATCAATCCTGATGGCAGCCCCAATACAGCCCATACCACCAACCTTGTGCCTTGCATTTTAGTTGACAGTGACTTTAAAGGGACGGTTAAAGATGGCAAACTGGGTGATCTGGCTCCCACCATCCTCACCTTGATGGGCATCGCTATTCCTGCAGAAATGACCGGAGAGGTACTGGTATAATGCGGCAATTAAAGGGTTTATTTGCTTTTAGCCTGTTGGTATCCCTGATCGCCTGTCTTTCAGAAGATCAACAGGGTGAAGTAGATATGTATTTCGATATGGAACAATTGACAGCGCAACAGGTGCACCTCCTTAATGCCATGCATGCTTCAATTGAAAAAAAGGCTGTACTTGATGGGGTAGAAGAAACCATTGTATACACGCCTGATACAACAAATTGGAGACATGAATTGGAGGTTTTCTCGGTAGCGAATATCAATAAAGCCATATACAAAGGATCATATACATTTTACGATGAGACCGATATTAAAAGCAACTTGACAATACGTACATATACACATATCGATACCACAGAAGCACGAATACCCTGGATGAAAGTGTATTTTCTCAACAATCCCGATCATTATCACCAAGTGGAACTGAAATATAAAGAGGAAAATAAGGTCTACCAATTGGAGCGACTGCTGTCCATGTCTTTTGAAGACATTAATGACCAAATGGTTCTCAGCAGCTACTCCGTGCAGGGGCATCAGGAGGTGATTGGTGATAAATCCATTGCATTTGAAGTACACGCATTAATAGATTTGTAGTACTTTCGATGATTGTGTATCTGTACCATCCTTTTTTCAAAACTATGTGAGGAAGCTCATTTTAGCTTTGCTCTGGTATGTCAGTTATGAAAAAGTTTTATTCAGTCACAGGGGTTGATTAAGTTGCTAAAAGCCATTATTCACTTAAAATATTTGATTTCTCATCGTTATTTCCCTTATAAATAATAATTAAATTATGATAAAAATGCATCGAAGTTATTTTTTTATCATAATAGCTTGGTATATAATCGGGCAGGGTAAATTCTTTGTGGTTTAGCCCATCCGTAAGATTTTTAAAATAATTAGTAAGTATTTTAGGGTTATTTAAGTTTTCACTATCACCCCCATACTCCTTCCAATAAGATGTTTGTGTATCTTCAATAACATATATTCCGCCATCTTTTAATTTCGGAAACAGAAGTTCGAAAGAAGTAATGACATGTTCATTAATGTGACTACCATCGTCTATAATAATATCAACATCGCCAATTTCTTTGATTACTTCATTTAAGAATTCTTCATCGACCTGACTCCCTTTAAATATTTTTATCCGGTCTTCCTGATGAGGGGATTTGTCATAAATATCAATCGAGAAAATATTACCCAGGGGAAAATATTTTTTCCACATTCTTAATGACTTACCCCCTTTGTAGGGATTATCATAGCCTCCCACCCCAATTTCAAGCAGGTTAATTTTTTCAGATTTAAATCTGTCGAAATGTGAGCTATAATGCTGTGTATAGAAATGCTGACCTATTTTATCTGTTCTATATATTTTTCCCAGTTTATCCAAATCATTTCCTGATCCGACTGTTCGTATATCATCAACAATATTTTTCAATTTTCGTGTAAACATTTTCATATTATAGCTTCTTATTCTTGTTTAATTTTCCACACCTAAACTCATCAAATAGGACAGTAAATCTTTCAGTTCATCTCTATGTAAATTTCTGGTTAGCCCCCCCGGCATCAGAGAAACCGGGCTGACATCTATTTTGGCAATTTCGTCAGCGGGGACTTCGATGATTTCATTGTTGGCTTGCCGTATCAGTGTGGAGTTGCTCGTTTTTCTATGGAGCAAACCACTTAATAATTCTCCGTTTTTTCTGGTCAGTAAAACGGTTTCATAGTTTTGCTTGATTTCAGCATTTGGGTTGAGGATAGACTCCAGAATTGAGGCAGGTGTCATAAAAGAGCCCGTCCGTGACAGGTCGGGTCCGCTGAAGCCCCCGGCTCCATTGATCCGGTGACATGTGGCACACAACAACTCTTTTTTGCGATAGATCTGTTGGCCACGATAACGACTACCTGATTCAGTCACATCCTTGAGCAATTGGTCCTTTTCTGCTTTAGACATTTCCATTCCGATGGCTTTTATATTGCCGGATTTCCTGAGGGCTTCATCCAGACCTGCCAAATTGAGTCCTGAAGTCTGAACAGTCACTAAACCCACACTGGCTATATTTTCCGGGATGGTTTTGTCGGTGAGGGCTTTTCTCAAAACCTCAGGGCCTTCTTCCATTTTGCGAAAAGTGGAAAAAATTAAC
>Ga0224506_10001731_pt1 | contig 15455 bp, 11 predicted proteins | sample SF_Jan12_sed_USG_2_FD_169108 | JGI IMG/M metagenome (GOLD analysis project Ga0224506, IMG submission 169108) | Sediment microbial communities from San Francisco Bay, California, United States - SF_Jan12_sed_USGS_8_1 | ecosystem: Environmental > Aquatic > Marine > Sediment | place: USA... | reverse complement strand
TTCCAGATGACCAACCTGAAAAACAAGCTGTTTGTCTCTGGCAATATCAACAAGTTCCTGCGCTTCTTCGACAGTCGCAGTAATCGGTTTTTCTAATAACACATGAATGTCGTTTTGCAGAAACTGTTTTGCAACTTCATAGTGTTTTTGTGTTGGGACGACAATACTGACCGCATCAACTTTGCCGATAAGATTGGTAAAATCAGTCTCAGCAGTGGTGTTACATTCTTTGGCTACTTGCTCGGCAATGTCTTTGCTGTGGTCACATACAGCAACAAGCTCTGAATCGGCTAAGGCCGCATACTTCTGGGCATGAAATTTGCCCAAATAGCCCACGCCGACCACGGCTGTGCGGATTTTACTCATATTAAATACTCGGGTATGGTTACTGCTAAGCAGGTGCGGTTTTCAAGCATCACGAAATTATAGCGGAAAGATTAATTATTATGCAGGCTATCTTCGCATCGTTTCTAATATAGTTCAATGTGGCAATAATCTTATTTTAATTTAGGGGGAGAAATGGGGGCTAAAGTAGTCGGGCAGACTGAAGTAGATATCACACGTCTAACTGGTTTGGTCGCCGGTGTTGATGAAGCTGGGCGCGGGCCATTAGCGGGGCCAGTTATTGCGGCTGCGGTGATCCTCAATCCTGCAAGGCCCATCGACGGTTTGATGGACTCCAAAGCCATATCGGAAACTAGGCGAGATTCATTGTTTGAGCAAATCAAGCAAAATGCACTTGCCTGGGCAGTGGGGCGTGCCGAGGTCAATGAAATTGATCAAATCAATATCCTGCAGGCCAGCCTATTGGCAATGAAACGTGCTGTTGAGGCTTTAGCCACTCGCCCGGGTACTGTTCTTGTTGATGGCAATCAGCTTCCTCAGGTCGATTGTCCTGCTCAGGCCATTATTAAAGGTGATAGCAAGGTGCAGGAAATAAGCGCGGCTTCGATAATTGCAAAAGTGACACGTGATCAAGAGATGTATGCCCTCGATAAAGAATATCCCGGTTATGGTCTAGCCAAACATAAAGGTTACCCGACAAAATTGCATATGCAGGCCTTGCAGGAGCTGGGTGTGACGGAGATTCATCGTTGTTCATATGGTCCGATTAAGAAGTTACTTGTGCTTGAAAATTAAAAGCTAAATGTTTTTTTGTGAATTGCCGATATTGAATATAAGGCTTGCGCAAGGTACGGTATAAACATACCGGACTAAAACTATAACAATAGCGGGAGTAATACATGACAATTCCATTAATACTCAGGCTAGATATCTCTGGCCAACCAGTAAAGTGGATTCCCTGGCAGGAAGCGGTCAACGTATATTCAAAAGGAATGGTGGCCTGGACTGCCGGTGAGCACAGTTTTCCCCTCCATGGTGGTATTTCACGCCTGACGGGTCGACAAAGCATTGTCGAAATCAATTCTATTATTGCCGTTAAGGGTAAATATAAACGACACCAGAAACAGGCAATACCCCCATTAAATAATCGTGAATTGTTTAGTCGTGATCACAGCCTGTGCATGTACTGCGGTAGTGAATTTCGAGAATCAGAGCTTACTCGTGATCATGTCGTTCCTATTTCACAGGGTGGGCTAAATCTGTGGTCCAATGTTGTAACCGCATGCAAACGCTGTAATACCCATAAAGGGGGTCGTACACCGGAGCAGGCAAACATGCCTTTATTAGCCATTCCCTATGTGCCAAATATTGCCGAGTATCTGGCGCTACGCAATCGACGAATACTTGCCGATCAGATGGACTTTCTTAAAACCCAGTTTGGTGACATGAGTCGTCACTTATCAGGACACTAAAACGCTTAGCATTTAGTTGTCTCTATCAGATTGTAAAAATGTGTGACATGGGTGCTAAATTTACCGCTGGATTTATATACTTGATTGATGCTGTGGGTTATAAAGTATTATTAATCTAGAGGAAATAATAACTGGGCAAGATAATATGGAGATAGAGACCAGCCGCAGCATTGAGCAACGCATTTCTGCGTTAAGAAAGTCTTACTATGCCGAACTACCTGAGAAAGCAGAAGGTATTTCCCAGCTTTGGGAAGATGTAAAAATAAATTCCAGTCAAACCGCACTCACTTCACTACATTATGCCACTCATAGCCTGGCCGGATCTGGCGCTACCTTTGGTGCAACAAAACTTAGTGATCTCGCACGTACAATTGAAGAAAAAATTATTCTACAGCTTGAATCATGCGAGCCAATAACTGCCGCCGATACGGAAACGGTTGATTTACTGATTCGCTCCTTACTAAAGGAAGCACGGCAAGGCGATTATGCCGATGAATCTGTAGAACCGATCATGATTTCGCTTGATGAACAAAAACAACAACTCATATACCTAGTTGAAGATGATCAACATACAGCTGAAAAACTTGCGATAGAGCTATCGAAAGACAATTATAATGTAAAAGTTTTTCATGGTCTGGATGAGTTTCAACAAGCATTCCAGCAGCAAGTGCCTTCAGCAATTATTATGGATATTATGTTTCCTGAGAATAATGAGGCAGGTGCAACCAGTATCTCCAATCTTTTGCATGAGTATAAATCACTACCCCCGGTTATTTTTATCTCGGAGCGCACAGATGTTACCGCTCGGTTGGCCGCAGTAAAGGCAGGCGCAACGCGTTATTTTTCCAAACCAGTGAACGTAGAACGTTTAAGCAGCACACTTGATGGACTGACTCGAAGAGTACCCACTCAGCCTTACCGAGTTATGATTGTTGATGATGATAAAATTCTTTCAGAATATTATGCCGTGCTATTACAGGGTGCGGGCATGACCACTGAAATTGTCAATAATCCCTTAGTTGCACTAGAAACGCTTGATCGCTTTAAACCAGATATTGTACTGATGGATGTGTATATGCCGCAGTGCTCAGGGCTGGAGCTTGCGGCAGTGATTCGGCAGGACGATCTCTACGTGACCTTACCGATTGTTTTTTTCTCAACAGAGAATGACACAGACAAACAACTTTATGCAATGGGAATGGGGGGCGATGACTTTTTAACGAAACCTGTCGTACCTATGCATCTGATTAATGCAGTGTCTTTTCGCGTAAAAAGAGCGCGTTGGTTAACAAGGATTTACAGCGAGCTACAGTCTGCGCTTGCCGAGAATAAACAACAACGAATTGAACTGGGTGATAAAGAAGAGCGACTACGTTCAAGTCAGAAATTTGCCAATATTGGTACCTGGGATCTGGATATTAAAACAGAAAGCATGTTCTGGTCAGAGCCGATTGCGTCACTATTGGGATTAAGTGACTCGAAAATTCCGGGCAATGCAGATGCGTATAAAATGCTCATTGAATGCATCTACCCAGAAGATACCGCAAATGTGAAACAGGCCATTCAGGACTGTATTGAGGGTAAATGTGATCTTGATATCGAACATCGAGTAGCCTGGCCTGATGGCTCAATTCACTGGTTATTACAACGTGGTAACGTCATTCGGGATAAGGCGGGCGAGCCAATACGTATGCTGGGTGTAGTACAGGAAACAACAAGAAGGAAAGAGCTTGAACGTGATCTGGCAACACAAAAAGACCTGGCTGAACAGGCTAATCGAGCTAAATCAGAATTTCTCTCACGCATGAGTCATGAGTTAAGAACACCCCTGAATGCCATTATAGGCTTTACCCAGTTACTCGAGTCGGATCTAGATCACCCATTGCCAGAACATCAACATGATAGTGTTGGCGAAATATTACGTGCAAGTAGTCATTTACTGGAACTGATCGATGAAGTGCTAGACCTAGCGCGTATTGAAGCCGGGAAAATGAAACTCTGCCTGGAAGAGGTTGAATTAACCGATTGTTTGCTTGAGTCTTATTCTCTGATGTTACCCATGGCAGAAGCTTATAATGTAAAACTGGATTATGTGATGGAAGGCGGTGAGCAAATTAAAGTTAACGCAGACATCACGCGATTGCGACAGATCATGCTAAACCTGATCTCAAATGCGATTAAATATAACAACAAGGGCGGCATGGTGACGGTTTCAGTTGAGGCATATAGCTTATCTCGCATCCGCATTAATGTTGTTGATACGGGTTGTGGCATACCAGAACAACGCCAGTCAGAAATATTTGAAGCCTTTAACCGTCTGGGTGCTGAAGAGCGTGAAGTGGAAGGAACAGGTATTGGTTTAATGATTACCAGGCGTCTGGTTGAAATGATGGGTGGTGTGCTGGGATTCTCCAGTACCGAGGGGCAGGGCTCAGTATTCTGGGTCGAACTCATCCGTACCGATATCAGTACCCAGGTGCGAGAAAACACGGATAACACCCAAACTGATGAAGTATTAACCAGACAGGCAACCGTTAAATCAAATTAATTTTCCTCTAAGTGTTTGATCCAGTTCTTTCTCGAGCATTCTATTAAAAGTCAACTCTTGCATGACGAGGCAAATGGCCTGAAACTTGTCGGCTATGCAGGCCTCATTCATTCATCTTCATTTACACACTGAGTATTCTTTAGCCAATGGCTTGATCCGCATCAAACCGCTGGCCAGCACCACAGCTGAAAATCGTATGCCGGCCATTGCGGTGACGGATCAGGGCAATCTGTTTGCCATGGTGAAGTTTTATCGCGCCGCTATGGCGGCGGGGGTGAAACCCATTATTGGTGCCGATGTCTGGGTACTGAATGAAGATGATAGCAACCATCCATCACGCCTGGTCCTGTTGTGCAAAAACGATGAAGGTTATCGAAATCTGACGCACCTGATCTCACGCAGTTATCAGGAAGGACAGCATCGTGGCCTGCCGATGATCGATAAACGCTGGTTCGAAGGTTATAGCCATGGTTTGATTGCCCTGTCAGGAGCGGGGACTGGCGATATTGGCCAGGCCATAGCGGCGGGCAGAACAGAAGATGCCAGTGGTTTACTCAACGATTGGCAGCAGCTTTTCCCAAATAGTTTTTACCTTGAGCTGCAACGTACAGGCCGCCCCGGTGAAGATGAATATATCCAGGCCGCCATTGAGCTGGCACTGCGGCATGATGCTCCCGTTGTCGCGACTAATGATGTCCATTTCCTGCAGGCCAGTGACTATGAAGCTCATGAGGCACGTGTCTGTATTCATGATGGCCGAACCCTCGATGACCCACGTCGACCACGCCGTTACAGCCCACAGCAATATCTGCGTACGCCAGAGGAAATGTGTGAACTGTTTGCCGATATTCCAGAGGCCATCGCCAATACTGTCGAAATCGCCAAACGCTGCAACCTGACACTGACGTTGGGAGAGAATTACCTGCCTGATTATCCCGTCCCTGTGGGGATGACCATCGATGAGTTTCTCGCACGAGAATCCAGAGAAGGGCTTACCAACAGGCTGCAAACCATACTGGATCCCGCACAGCCCGATTATGCGGAGAAGAAAAAGGAATACGAAGATCGCCTTGAGCTAGAACTCGGCGTGATCAACGAAATGGGTTTTCCCGGCTACTTCCTCATCGTTGCCGATTTCATCAAATGGGCCAAACAAAATGGCGTACCCGTGGGGCCAGGACGTGGTTCAGGGGCAGGCTCATTGGTGGCCTATGCGCTGACCATCACTGATCTTGACCCGATTGAATACGATTTGCTGTTCGAACGGTTCCTTAATCCTGAACGTGTCTCTATGCCGGATTTCGATGTCGACTTCTGTATGGAAGGTCGAGATCGGGTCATCGACTATGTGGCTGAACACTATGGCCGTGACAAGGTCTCGCAGATCATTACCTACGGCTCCATGGCGGCCAAGGCGGTGGTCCGGGATGTGGGGCGCGTACTTGGCCATCCCTATGGCTTTGTCGATCGCATTGCCAAGCTGATCCCCTTCGAAATTGGTATCACACTGGACAAGGCGCTGGAGCAGGAGGAGGCCTTCAAGGAGCTCTACGAGACAGATGAAGAGGTGCAGGGCCTGCTGGATATGGCGCGCTCACTCGAAGGTTTGGCGCGAAATGCCGGTAAGCATGCCGGCGGTGTGGTGATTGCACCCTCCAAACTGACCGATTTCACCCCGTTGTATTGTGAGCAGGGGGGGCAGAGTCTGGTGACCCAGTTTGATAAGGACGATGTCGAAGCGATTGGGCTGGTCAAGTTCGATTTTCTCGGACTACGTACACTGACCATCATCGACTGGGCCGTACAGGCGATCAATATTACACGTGCGGCCAGTGGCGAAGCAGCCATCGACATCAACACGATTCCTCTCGATGATCCAGATAGTTTCACACTACTTAAGAATTGCGCGACCACCGCCGTGTTCCAGCTCGAATCCCGCGGTATGAAAGACCTGATCAAACGCCTGCAACCGGACAGTTTTGAAGACATTATCGCCCTGGTGGCGCTGTTCCGGCCGGGACCACTGCAGTCCGGCATGGTTGATAACTTTATTAACCGTAAGCATGGCCGCGAGAAGGTGTCTTACCCGGATGTTAAGTACCAGCATGACAGCCTGAAGCCAATCCTGGAGCCCACCTACGGCATTATTCTGTATCAGGAACAGGTGATGCAGATTGCACAGGTGCTGGCAGGCTACAGTCTCGGTGGCGCTGATCTGTTACGCCGTGCCATGGGCAAGAAAAAGCCTGAAGAAATGGCCAAACAAAGAGCCGTTTTCGCAGATGGTGCCAAAAAGAACGGTATTGACCCCGATCTTGCGACGAAAATCTTCGATCTTGTAGAGAAATTCGCCGGTTATGGTTTTAACAAGTCTCATTCAGCCGCCTATGCGCTGGTTTCCTACCAGACCGCCTGGCTCAAGGCCCATTATCCTGCTCAGTTTATGGCTGCCGTGCTGTCGGCGGATATGGACAACACTGACAAGGTCGTGACCCTGATTGATGAATGTCGCGATATGGAGCTTAAGGTCGAACCGCCCAACGTAAACGTCTGTCGCTATCAGTTTACCGCGCGTGATGTCAGCACCATCGTCTATGGTCTGGGCGCTATTAAAGGGGTTGGTGAGGCCGCGATTGAAGGCATTATTCACGAGCGTGAGCAAAACGGAGAATTTGCCGATCTGTTCGATTTCTGTCGTCGTATTGACCTGAAAAAGGTCAACAAGCGTACCTTTGAAGCATTGATCATGGCTGGGGCCATGGACGTGTTTGGCGAAACCCGTGCCACGATTCAGGCCAGTCTGCCCGCAGCACTGAAAATTGCCGAGCAACACAGTCGCGACTCCCAGGTAGGGATTCAGGATTTATTCGGCATTGAGACCAGCCAGGAGCAGGGGCTGGGTAGCTATCATCAATTGCCCGAGTGGAATGATGACCAGCGCCTGCATAATGAAAAACAGACCCTGGGCCTGTATCTAACCGGTCATCCGATTAATCGTTATCTTCCGGAGCTGGCCAGGTTTACCAGCTCACGCATCGTCGAATTGAAACCGACCCGTAATCAGACCGTGATTGTGGCCGGTTTAATTATCGCCATGCGGACCATGAATACGCGTCGTGGCGATAAAATGGCCTTTATCACCATTGATGACCGCAGTGCGCGTATCGAACTGGCCATTTTTTCTGAACCTTTTGAACGTTTTCGCGATCTGCTCGCCAAGGATAAGCTGATTGTGGTTGAGGGAGAGGTGAGCATGGATGAGTATAGTGGTGGGTATAAAATGAGCGCCCGCCATATTTACGACATTAATCAGGCGCGCGAGCACTTTGCGCGTGGTCTGCAGGTCTGTGTGGATGAGAAAAAAGCGGCCAATGGTTTTATCTCTGATTTACAACAGACCCTGTCACCCTATAAAGAGGGTTTTTGTCCTGTCATCATCGACTATCATCGTGCCGATGCGCGCGCTCCTCTGACATTAGGTCCCGAATGGAAGGTCCATCCCACCGATGAATTGCTGCATCGCCTGCGTGATCTGGCCGGTGAGGAACAGGTCGAAGTCATTTATTAATATTTCAAGAATTTATTCGGAGTGCCGACACTGTCCGCATGCTATAAAAATGAGCTGTGTTATAATTAGATTTTGAATATTTTGATGGGTGAACAACGAGTATGAATCTTAATTTCCTCGATTTTGAACAACCAATTGCTGAGCTGGAAGCAAAGATCGAAGAGTTGCGTTATGTCGGCTCAGATTCTGAAATTAATCTGAATGAAGAAATCTCACGACTGCAAACCAAAAGCCGTGAACTGACCGAATCAATCTTCTCCAGCCTTAAGGCGGCTCAGATTGCGCAGCTAGCACGACACCCACAACGTCCTTATTTCCTCGATTATGTGCAGCGCATCTTCACTGATTTTGAAGAGCTGCATGGAGATCGCGCCTTCGCTGATGACAAGGCGATCATTGGTGGTCTGGCCAGAATTGATGGTCGCCCGGTTATGATCATTGGTCAGCAAAAAGGTCGTGATACCAAGGAAAAAGTACAACGTAATTTTGGTATGCCGCGTCCTGAAGGTTATCGCAAGGCCATGCGTCTGATGGAAATGGCCGAACGCTTTGAATTACCCGTGCTGACCTTTATTGACACACCCGGTGCCTATCCCGGTGTCGATGCCGAAGAACGTGGTCAGAGTGAAGCGATTGCTAAAAATCTGTTTGTCATGTCCAAGCTAAAGACACCGATCATCAGTACAGTTATTGGTGAAGGTGGTTCAGGTGGTGCACTGGCGATTGGTGTCTGTGATCGCCTGTTGATTATGCAATACAGCACTTATTCTGTTATCTCACCCGAAGGTTGTGCCTCTATCTTATGGAAGAGTTCAGACAGAGCGCAGGACGCGGCTGAAGCCATGGGCATGACCGCACCGCGCTTAAAAGAGCTGGGACTGGTCGACACCATCGTCAGTGAACCATTGGGTGGTGCACACCGTGATATTGATGCGACCGCACAAAATATCAAAAATGCATTAAACGATGCGCTTGATCATCTGACTGAACTGCCTGCCGACAAGCTGGTTGATTTACGATATGAACGTTTAATGCAATACGGAAATTACACTGAACAATAAGATATCGGCACAATAAGTTCGGATAAACACATGTCATTCTCGCCAGCACAGCTCTATCAGTCCCTGGCTCAATTCCCGCAAACGCAGCGCTACTGGATTGCCTTCAGTGGTGGCTGTGATTCGCATGTCTTATTGCATGCCATGGCGGCATTAAAGACAGAACTATCTGGTATTCAAATCAATGCCGTGCATATTAATCATGGTTTGCAGGCGCAGGCGAATGATTGGCAGCAACACTGCCAATCTATTTGTGAGGAACTTAGTATTCCATTACAGATTATTCAGGTAAACGCAAAAGCAGCAAAAGGGCAAAGTCAGGAAGAGGTTGCCCGGAAAACACGTTATGAGGCATTTAAAGATGTGGTGCAAAAGGGTGATGTGATGTTACTTGCCCATCATCAGGACGATCAGGCAGAGACTTTGTTATTACAGTTATTACGAGGTGCAGGTATGAAAGGCCTCGCCGCCATGCCTGTCTGTACTGATTTTGCCGGAGGCTGGCTTGCTCGACCTTTATTAGACTTTACCCGTGCAGACATAGAAAACTATGCCGAACAAAATGGCCTGCACTGGATCAATGATCCCAGTAATCGTGATCAAAAATATGATCGCAATTTCTTACGCCACTCAATCATGCCTGTGCTGCAACAACGCTGGCCATCGGTCGCAGCAACACTGAGTCGTTCATCGACCCATCTGGCCGAAGGTGCTGATCTGTTACAACAACTGGCACAGCAGGACTGGCAAAATCAGCAAGCTACAGACCAAAGGTTGGCTGTGAAGGCACTACGCAATCTAGACATCGCCCGTAGAAGAAACTTATTACGCTACTGGCTGGTTGAGGTGTGTGGTCTGAGTTGTCCGGATACAAAGCACCTGAATCGTATTGTGCATGAAGTCTTGCCAGCCGGACCAGATAGTAATCCTGTCGTCAGTTGGACGGGTGGTGAGGTTCGACGCTATCGCGGTCTGCTTTATGCGTTCGAGCCACAAGTTGCTGCATCAAACACAATGATGTGGCAATGGGATGTACAACAACCACTGAATTTACAGCATCAACAACTTGTTTCTCAGCTTGAGTCGGGTAAGGGCTTATCTCTGGATATTCGTAATAAGCCAGTGACGGTACGTTATCGACAGGGTGGTGAAGTCTGCAAACCTGTAGGTCGAGGTCATCACCATAGTCTCAAAAACCTGTTTCAGGAATGGGGGGTGCCGCCATGGCAACGCGCAAATGTCCCTTTGATCTATGCGGGAGACGAAATTGCCCAGGTTGTAGGCTATTGTATTTGCGATCCCTACCAAACGGTGGCAACTCAACAGGGGCTTGTGGTCTCTGTGGAAAATAAGCAGCACCCAGACCATTGAAACATCAGGTGAAAACAAGGAGAATATACCGGACTGAAGCGCCGCATATCCCACTGGCAAATTGCCTGGGAACCGCGTCCAGTCGACGTGTTTCTGTTCCCAAATCAAATCTGGCCATTAGATGACGAAGTACATATTTATTACAGGCGGTGTTGTGTCCTCATTAGGTAAGGGCATCGCTTCCGCCTCCCTGGCTGCAATACTCGAAGCACGAAACCTCAAAGTCACTCTGCTTAAACTCGATCCTTATATTAATGTGGATCCTGGCACCATGAGCCCATTCCAGCATGGTGAAGTCTTTGTTACCGATGACGGCGCAGAAACCGATCTGGATCTGGGGCATTACGAACGTTTTGTACGCACGACCATGACGCAAAAGAATAACTTCACCACGGGGCGCATTTATGAAAGCGTGATCAGCAAAGAGCGTCGCGGTGATTATCTTGGTGGTACTGTGCAGGTGATTCCACACATTACGGATGAGATCATAAACTCTGTCAAAGCAGGTGCTGAGGGTGCGGATGTAGCCATGGTTGAGATTGGCGGTACCGTCGGTGACATCGAATCTTTGCCTTTCCTGGAAGCAATTCGTCAGATGGGTGTTGAGCTCGGACATGAGAATGCACTGTTTATGCATTTGACCCTGTTACCCTATATTCCGACTGCAGGTGAGATCAAAACCAAACCTACTCAGCACTCGGTTAAAGAATTACGTTCTATTGGTATTCAGCCCGATATCCTGATGTGCCGTTCTGATCGTCCAATCCCGGAAGATGAGAAGCGTAAGATAGCACTGTTTACCAATGTTGAATCACGCGCCGTTATTGAGGCGCTCGATGTGGATAGCATATATAAAATCCCAATGTTGCTTAATGAGCAACATCTTGATGACATTGTTGTTGAAAAACTCAAATTGAATGTACCCAAGGCCGATTTATCGGACTGGCAAAGTTTTATCAGCGATCTGGAAAACCCAACGGGTGAAGCCACCATCGCCATGGTGGGTAAATATATGGATTTAACCGAAGCCTATAAATCCTTGTCTGAATCATTAATCCATGCCGGTGTACATACACGTACCAAAGTTAAGATTGCCTACATCGATTCAGAGCAACTGGAAAAAAATGGTACCGCCTGTCTCGATAATGTTGATGCGATTCTGGTACCGGGTGGATTTGGTGAGCGTGGTGTTGAAGGAAAAATTCTTGCTGCAAAATATGCGCGCGAGAATAAAGTACCATATTTGGGAATTTGTCTGGGTATGCAGGTGGCCGTCATTGAGTATGCACGACATATCGCAGGTCTTGATAATGCCAATACAACAGAAATAAACGATAAAACACCTCACCCTGTTATCGCATTAATAACAGAGTGGGTCGATGCGGATGGGAATCGTGAAGTTCGTTCTGAAGATTCTGACCTTGGTGGCACCATGCGTTTGGGTGGTCAGGTTTGTAAGTTAAAAGAGGGTACGTTGTCCAGAAAGCTTTATGGCAAAGACATGATTACTGAACGTCATCGTCATCGTTACGAGTTTAATAACAACTACCGTGAACAGTTACAGCAGGCGGGTTTGATAATCGCAGGTACATCAGAAGATGAAAGCCTGGTGGAAATGATCGAAGTTCCTGATCACCCCTGGTTTGTTGCCTGTCAGTTCCACCCTGAGTTTACTTCTACACCGCGTGATGGACATCCATTGTTTAGTGGTTTTGTTCAGGCCGCGCGCGACAAGAAAGACGCTATCCAACCCAAATCGGTGAATGCATGAAACTATGTGGTTTTGAAGTCGGTATCGGGCAACCAGTTTTCCTGATTGCCGGACCTTGTGTCATTGAGAGTGAGCAACTGGCACTGGATACAGCAGGGCAGTTAAAAGAAATAACCGATCGAGTGGGTATTCCGTTTATTTATAAATCATCTTTCGATAAAGCTAACCGCACTTCTACACAAAGCTTTCGCGGTCTTGGGCTTGAAGAAGGTCTGCGAATCTTACAAAAAGTAAAAGATGACATTGGCGTACCAGTATTAACTGATGTGCATGAAGATACGCCATTGGAAGAAGTGGCCTCTGTTGTTGATGTGATGCAAACCCCAGCCTTTCTGGTGCGTCAGACGAATTTTATTCAGAATGTTTGCCGTCAGGGTAAACCAGTGAATATTAAAAAAGGTCAGTTCCAGGCACCCTGGGATATGGGCAATGTTGTCGCCAAGGCACGTGAAGTCGGCAATGAGCAGATCATGCTTTGCGAACGTGGTGCCTCATTTGGCTATAACACACTGGTCTCAGATATGCGTGGGCTGGCGATCATGCGACAGACTGAATGTCCGGTTGTGTTTGATGCAACGCATTCTGTGCAACAACCCGGTGGGCAGGGTGGCACATCAGGTGGTCAACGTGAGTTTGTACCGGTGCTTGCCCGCGCCGCTGTTGCGGCTGGCATATCGGGTTTGTTTATGGAAACCCATCCCGATCCATCAAAGGCATTAAGTGATGGTCCGAATGCATGGCCATTGCCAATGATGGAACGTTTATTAACGACGCTTGTAGAACTGGACAAAACTGTCAAGGCTGCAGGCTTTATTGAATCAGAGTTAATGTAAAAAAGAGTTGGAGAAAAATACGACGATGTCGAGTAGTACGATTAAAAAAATTATAGCAAGAGAAATTATTGATTCCCGTGGCAACCCCACTGTAGAAGCGGACGTCATTCTTGAATCCGGCGTAATGGGACGCGCCGCAGTACCTTCAGGTGCATCAACAGGTGCACGCGAGGCGATTGAATTACGTGATGGTGATAAATCCCGTTTTGGTGGCAAAGGTGTCACTAAGGCCGTTGGGCATGTAAATAATGAAATTGCGAAAGCGCTGACAGGTATGGATGCCAGTGATCAACAGGCAATTGATGATGCCATGATTAAACTCGATGGCACACATAATAAAAGTAAGTTAGGTGCGAATGCCTTACTCGCGGTTTCTATGGCCAATGCCAAAGCCGCAGCTGCTGATGCAGGTAAGCCTTTGTATGAATATCTGGCAACGGAATCATCCTATGCCATGCCTGTACCGATGATGAACATCATCAACGGTGGTGAGCATGCCAACAACAGCATCGACCTGCAGGAATTTATGATTATGCCTGTTGGTGCGCCGAGCATTAATGAAGCCATTCGTATGGGCGCGGAAGTCTTTCATGCCCTGATGAAAGTGCTGGATGGCAAAGGCATGAATACTGCGGTTGGTGATGAGGGTGGTTTTGCGCCGAATCTGTCATCGAATGAAGAAGCGATTGAAGTGATCCTCGAAGCTATTGATAAAGCCGGTTATAAAGCGGGCAAAGATATCTATATCGCCATCGATGCGGCCAGTAGTGAGTTTTATAAAGATGGAAAATATGTGCTGGCGTCAGAAGGTAAAACCTTAACCGCGAGTGGCTTTATTGATGTGCTGGAAGACTGGGTTAATAAATATCCGATTATCAGTATTGAAGACGGTCTGGCTGAAGATGACTGGGAAGGATGGAAAGAGTTAACCGAACGTTTGGGCAAAAAAGTCCAGCTGGTTGGTGATGATCTGTTTGTCACCAATACTGAAATATTCAAAGAAGGTATTGAGAAGAATATCGGCAATTCTATTCTGATTAAAGTAAATCAGATTGGTACATTAAGCGAAACCTTTGCTGCCGTTGCTATGGCGAAGAAAGCAGGTTACACCGCAGTGATGTCGCATCGTTCTGGCGAGACTGAAGATACAACCATTGCAGATCTTGCCGTTGCGACAAGTTGTGGTCAGATAAAAACAGGTTCCATGTCGCGTTCAGACCGCGTTGCAAAATATAATCAGCTTATTCGCATTGGTGAAGAACTGGGATCAAAAGCCAGCTATCCCGGTAAAAAGGCGTTTTATAATTTAAACAGTTAAGCCAAAAGGAGATCGAAACTTGCGCATCATAACCGGAATACTCATTCTGTTGTTTGTGTTGTTGCAATACGATCTCTGGATCGGTGAAGGCAGTATGACCGCGGCCTGGCGCTTACAGCAAACAGTCGATGAGCAAAAGCAGGCGAATAATAAATTAAAAGAACGAAATGCTGGCCTGTCTGCCGAAGTCACCGATCTCAAGCAAGGGCTTGATGCCATTGAAGAGCGGGCGCGGAGTGATCTAGGGATGGTGAAGGAAGGTGAGACCTTCATACAGGTCGTTGAGTAATTTCTATTGCATTTCACCGCCAAGTCGCCAAGACACCAAGTATTTAACAATTTGCTAGTACATTTGGTGTCCTGATGATTGGTATTTTATGGCAGATAATATGATATCTAGATATTGGGCTATTGTTCCTGCGGCAGGTATCGGTAGCCGTATGCAATCTGATATTCCTAAACAATATCTCACACTAAATAATAAAACGGTCATTGAACACACACTATCACGTCTAACGCAGCTCGGTTCAATAGAAGCCATAGTCGTGGCAATTTCTGCCGAAGATACTCAATGGTCAAAACTGGCGCATGAATATTCAAAGCCAGTACAAACAGTTGATGGCGGCAAGGAACGTTGTCATTCTGTGTTGAATGCACTTAATGCTCTTGTCGGTAGTGCAGCAGCTGATGACTGGGTCTTAGTCCATGATGCCGCACGTCCTTGTGTACGATCTACTGATCTGGAGAAACTTGTTGCTGATTTAAAAGAACATGCTGTTGGTGGTTTGCTTGGTGTACCCGTTCGTGACACCATGAAACGCAGTGATAAGAATAACATTGTTACCGAAACTGTTGAACGTAATAACTTGTGGCACGCCTTAACGCCACAGATGTTCCGTTTTGAACAATTACAGGAGGCATTAACCAAAGCACTGGAGGATGGTTTTCTGGTTACCGATGAAGCCTCAGCAATGGAATATGCAGGTCATAAGCCGATTATGATTGAAGGTCATGCCGATAATATTAAAATAACTCGGCCAGAAGACTTATCTCTGGCAGACTATTATTTACAACAACAGAATGAAACTGAGTAGATAGTATGGGCTCAACAAGAATTGGTCAGGGTTTTGATGCGCATCGGTTTGGTGATGGCGACAGCATTATCATTGGT
>Ga0224506_10001730_pt1 | contig 15455 bp, 10 predicted proteins | sample SF_Jan12_sed_USG_2_FD_169108 | JGI IMG/M metagenome (GOLD analysis project Ga0224506, IMG submission 169108) | Sediment microbial communities from San Francisco Bay, California, United States - SF_Jan12_sed_USGS_8_1 | ecosystem: Environmental > Aquatic > Marine > Sediment | place: USA... | reverse complement strand
CCGGAACCGGGTTTCACTCCATTCGGCTCTTGCGGGCCGGGTTCGATGTGACGAGTGCCGATGGCAGTCCGGAAATGTTGGCCAGAGCGTTCGATAATGCACGGCGTGCAGGGTTCATCATGCGGACCATTCATGCCGATTGGCGCTGGCTCAGTCGGGATATTCATAACAAATATGATGCGGTGATTTGTTTGGGGAATTCTTTAACGCATTTATTTGCTGAGCAAGATCGGCGAAAAGCGCTAGCCGAATTTTACACCGCGTTGCGACATGACGGGGTGCTGATTTTGGATCAACGTAATTATGACGGCATATTAGACGAAGGTTTCACCTCGAAACATGTGTATTACTATTGTGGGGATAACGTCAGCGCAGAGCCGGAATATGTGGACGAAGGCCTGGCCAGGTTTCGTTATACCTTTCCGGATAAAGAAGTTTTTCATCTCAATATGTATCCCTTGCGCAAAGAATATACGCGCCGGTTGATGAATGAAGTCGGGTTTCAACAAGTCAAAACCTATGCCGATTTTCAAGAAACGCATAAGGTCGAGGACCCGGATTTTTATGTCCATGTTGCCGAAAAATTGTATAAAAATGAAGATCGGCCAAAAACCATTCTTGGAAATTTAGGAGGGCAGACCTATTCCCCGACTGTGGATGTCGCTCGTGAATATTACAACAGTTCTGATGCGGACCGGTTTTATGCCACGATTTGGGGAGGGGAAGACATCCATATTGGTTTGTATCACTCTGAGAGTGACTCGATTTTTGAGGCGAGTCGGCGAACGGTGGAAAAAATGGCGTCGTCCGTCAAGAATCTGGATTCGAAAACCCGTGTGTTGGATATTGGCTCGGGGTATGGAGGTTCTGCCCGTTATTTAATGAAGCACTTTGGTTGCCAGGTCGGGTGTTTGAATCTCAGTGAAATTCAAAATAAGCGGAATCGTGAACTTAATCAGAAAGAAGGGATTAGCTTAGCGATTAATGTCATCGATGGCAGTTTTGAAGATATTCCTCTTCCCGATGAGAGTGTTGATTTGGTGTGGTCTCAAGATGCCATTTTGCATAGTGGGGACCGAAAGAAGGTGTTTGAAGAAGTTTCCCGTGTGTTGGCAAAGGGGGGAGAGTTTATTTTCACTGACCCCATGCAAAGCGCGAAATGTCCGGAGGATGTGCTGCAACCGATTCTCGATCGCATTCACTTAGATTCATTGGGGTCTATTGGACAGTATCAAAGAATGGCCAAGGAACTGGGGTTACATGAAGTCCAGATTATCGATTTATCCAAAAATTTACCGGTTCATTATGGACGGGTCCTTCAGGAGCTTGTTGCGCAACACAGCACCCTTGTTCGAGTGTGCACCGAAGAATATTTGCTGGGTATGAAGGTGGGGTTACGGCACTGGGTTGATGCCGGTATGACCGGGCATTTGACCTGGGGAATCTTACACTTTCAAAAAGAATAGAAGGAAAATGTGAGAAGGTAGAAGTGAAAAGTTAGAGAAAAAAATAACGAGGCGGTTGGAAACAGTCTTTCTGTTCGGACTTTTTTCTACTCACTCCTTACTTTTTACTTCTCATTTTTTCGAGGAAGGAGTTACCGCTCGATTTTGAGGCCTTTGGCGGGTTGAGCGATATCTCCGCTTTTCCCAAATCGGCCTTCCCCTCCCTCGCCCAGAACATTCATCGTATCCGTATACTCGATTTCTCGGGATTCTTTGCTCATGCCCTCACCCGGCTTCCATCCGAGTTGGTCCAGTGTGTCCAGGATCACTTTTTTGAGGGCTCCGGACGCGGTCATGCGAGTGGTGGCGAACGCTAAGACGCGCTCACTTTCCTTTTCCACTTTGGAAAGATCGGGATCATGGAGAAAGGACACGAGTGGTTCGATGGCCGTATCACCGATCATAATTAAGGAATTGGCGGCATAGTCACGAAGCACGAGATCTTTCAGTAACAGGATGAGGTCCGGAATAACTTTAGGATGTCGAAAATGGCCAAGGGCGGTGGCAGCGGCTTCTTTGATCAAAAGATCTTCACTAATAATACACCCCGGAGTAGGTTTCCCATCTTGATGAATCCCTTTCCCCTTCAAGGCATCTAAGACTGGTTGAAAGGCTCGAGGGTCTCCAATCATTCCTAACGAAGCGATGGCATGCCGCTTCACGGTTCCGTCCTTCATGGCTTCCATGAGGGCATCTATGGCCAGTGGATCGCCGATATTGCCTAACGCAATCGTGGCATCTTCCCGAACGGCGCGATCCGGGTCTTTGATCATGGTGATGAGGGCCTCAACCACTCGTGGTTCGCGCACCCACACTTTGCCCATCTGATAGTCGGTGGTCATGCCGCCTAAGGCACGAACGCCATGGCAGCGCACGACGAAATGCGGGTCTTTCAGCGTTTCTAATAAGGCCTCGACTGAAGGCGCCCCAATGTACATCAAGGCGGTCCCGGCTGTCTCACGGACAATTTTTGAGGTATCCTTGAATAATTTGATCAAGGTGGGGATGGCTTGCGGGTCGCCAATTTTACCAAGGGCTTCCGCTGCCGCGCTTTTGACGGCACCGTCTCGGTCTCGGCAGACAATCGACAACCCCTGTACGGCTTCCGGATCACGCAGTTCTCCCAATGTTTTGGCCGCCTGTTCGCGCACCCGCCAGCGTTTATCTTTGAGACTTGTGAGTAATTTCGGCACGACGCCTTTGCCCATAGACGCCATCGCTTGAACGGCTTCGGCTTGCACTTCCATCATGTTGTCGTTGAAGAGGGTGATGAGGCCTTCAATGCTTTGATCGCCCCCGATTTTGGCCAGTGCCCAGCCCACGTGGCCCCGGACGGACCAATAGTCATCTTCAAGCGCCGTCAATAACGGTTCTAATGTTTTGGGATCCCCCATTTCGGCAAGCGCTTTGGCCGCTTCCTCGCGGGTCGCATCATCCACATCCTCGAGGGCATCAAGCCAGTCTTGTACAGAATTTGACATAGGGGGCCTTTGTTCTTCCTGATGGTTTACTGACGATAATCTGGATCTTGGGGATAGGGTTGCGTATGACTGCAATGGATGGCCAGGGTATTTGACCCGCGTCCATTCACGCATTGATCGAGTGTTTTGGCAAATTCTAGAGTCCCCGAAAGCGTGACTTTAAATAAAAAATCAAACGTGAAGGTCCCAAACCGATAGTCTCCGGGCTTGAGTTTCAGTTCCTTGACCTGCGTGGTTTTATACGCATCCATATTGATGGGATCTTTGGTCCAAATTAAGGGGGTGATGCCCGGCACATGCCACCAGGTTGGTGGATTCAGAGCGCTTGGGTCAACCGTAATCGAGAATTCTCGTAGCAGAGGGTTTGTGGTTTCTGCCGCAGCACTGAAGGAGGCTCCCATCAACGTGAAGCAAGCCATGACCATGGTCAGGCGGTGAATCCATTTTTGTGTGTGTGATGTGGTTCTATGCATCATGAGTGTATGTGAGGGTTTATTGGTAAATTTTTTCGAGTTCATTTTCTGTCGTTCGTCGTTTGGGTTTGGTTTGGAAAATTTCCGTTATGGCCTGACTCTCCCATTCCGTGTGGGTTTCCAATCCTAAGGTATACATAATCGTGGCTCCGGTATCTAGCAAGGTGACCGGTTTGGCGATAGCATGCTGACCTTTGATGTTGGTTCCCCAGGCAATCCAAGGGATGGTCGAGTCTAATTCAACAGCTTCTCCCTTTTTCACTTTTTTTGACAGAGGGTTGAGGGGGCCACTGTTGAGACCCGTGACAATGAACATTGTGCGATCCAGGACGCCAATTTCTTGGTAATTTTTCATGATTTGGTCAATAGCGTTATCAATGGAGGTCACGGCAGCAGAATATTTGGGTGAATCCCAGCCATATTTTTGTCCAATCCGTGCTGCTGTGGGGAAATGTGTGACCAAGAGTTCGGGGACACCAAAGAGCCAGAACCCGTATCCCTTGCCGCTGGTGACATTTTTAAGAAAATCCTGAATATAAACGGATACTGTTTCTGGTGTACATTGCGGTTTGGAATAGCCGCAGACTTGTTTATCGACATAGATTTCCGGTCGAATCAATTGGTAGAGACGTTCGTCCATGAGGAACACGCCCGTGTCGGCTCCGCCTGCTAAATCCATATAATCAAAGACCGTGGGGGAACGCATGAAGGATCTGGCAAAGTCGTAGTTTTCCCAATCAGCCGTAATGCGATGTTTTTCCACCGGCAACCCGGTGAGCAATGAGGCCATGGCTGGGACCGTGAGGGGCGGGGAGATGGATTGTGCGGACCAGGAAACGGCCCCTTCTTGAGCAAGCTTGGCGAGGTGCGGCATGGTGCCACTTTGAATTGTGGATGAGGAGATTCCCTCTAAAACAACGAGGACAATATGGTCAGCTTGCGCGCCTGCTGCGGAAGGGAGAGGGGCGATTCCGCCAAGGTTGAGCCATGCTAGGCCTAAGGCGAGGAAGAATCCTCGGAGAATGTTGTGTGTCGCCCGCCGCCGATGCTGTATCAAGAAAGTACTCATGATTCCTGCTATGCTCCACTTGAAAATTCACGATAAAAAAAGGCATGAATGATGATATGAAGACTGAAATAATCCCAGACCAATTTCTTAAAAATACCGGATTTTTTCCCTTCTACTCAGTGTAGGGCCATTGAACTTATCATGCAGATTTTCAGGCGGTCAACCAAATCTATAGAGTGTTGGTAGTTGGACAGATGTCGGTTGAAAGAAAAGCGAATCTCCCTCTTGCTCTTGGACGTCTCAATGGACTAAGAGAGTAAGCTTTCTCCGGCGAGATTGTGCCGTATGCCTCACAGTAATAACTTTCAACATGCTCCCTATTCCCGTTCAAACCCTGGAGAACGGGTGTCCTATCCCACATTTGAGCCTGGGCCTGTCATTGACTCTCCCGCCTGGAAGGAGGCCATGGCCAAGGTTGGGGCCCAATTATGTCAATCCAAGGTCAAGGGCATAGTATTTTTAAACGGGCATCCCTATAGTGATCTCTTTGGTGCGGCTCGCCTGGATGAGGTTGGCGGCTTAAAACGCGGCTATTCGCGGGGTATTTCTGGCTTGGAGTCGTTGCTGGCGCTTCTGAGGCCTGCCACGAATGGCATTGTGAGGAGTGCTGATCCTGTTCATCTCCCGCTTCTCAATGATCAATCGACCCACGAGGCGTTGGATCATCTGGCTCTCGAAGTGGGGAATTTTACCACCGCCTACGTGAGAGCGTTCGAGCAAGGTCTTTGTCAGCAGGCCACAGCTTCTATTCCCTGTGAGCGTTATGTCTGGTCTTCGGTCCATCATCATCTCGGGCGGGTGGAGGCGGCGATGGCCTTTATTGAGTATCTCCAAGAGTGGGGTACCACGCGATCCTTATCAAAAGATGATCGAGTGTTGCTGATCGCCCATGGTCATGCCGGCCAGGTCTTGGCTCTCCTGTCCAATCTTGTGACGTTTGGTGAATCAGAAGCTCGCCCCAGGATTTTTGAGCTGTTAGCCAAATATTGGGAGGCGAGTCCGCAAGAAGGGTGGTCGGTGGATCAGTTGGAAGCCCTTTACCAGCTTTTGGTTGAGCATCAATTGGTAGGGGGTGCTTCTCTGGATATGGTGACGTTGGGGACTCCGGTCCGTTATGGGTGGGATATTGACGGATTTGGTCGGTTGCTTCATGTGGTGAATCATCGCTTGATTCGCCCCGATGGCAAACGATGGTTGTCCAAGATGGAATTACCCCAGACGGCATGGGAGATGCCCTATCAGACCGGTGGCGATTATGTGCAGCAATTGGCTGTGGCTGGAACCGATGCGGTGCCCGATACTCCTGAAATGGAGCAAGCGAATAGAGATTTTCGAGAAATTTTTGAGCCCTATGATGGGTTTGAGCGTTGGTTGGAATGTGCCCGGCGGACTACCCGATGTCCAAGTGATGGCCACTGTGTCCTTGTGGAATATGGCGTTCACGCCAACGAAGAAGACCCCAGACAGCATTTATATGGCCATGGTTGTTATACCCAGAGTCGAGGCATGGTCTTTCTGGCTGAAGTCATTGCCCGCAGTCTGTATTCGTAACCTCACCGAATTCCGCTCTTTTTTTCATCCTGAGCAAGCCCTGGGCCTTTCGACTAAATGTTCCATAGATATAAAGACACATTGATTATTTTTTGGGCCCTATGATATCAATCAAGGCTTCGTCTCATGGCGATGTTGAAAAAGCGTTCAATAATTTTTTCTCTAAAAATTTTCGAGATAGAACTCTATGAAGATTGGTGTTGTTAAAGAAACCTACCCTGGGGAACAACGTGTCGCTTTGGTGCCTGCTGTCCTGCCTTCCCTCATAAAAGGGGGCATGGAGGTCATCGTTGAATCTCAGGCTGGCGATCAATCGGGGTATCCAGATTCGGCGTATGTTGAAAAGGGCGGAGCCATTGCCGACTCTCGTGACCAAGTCTTTAAGGATTCAGATTTCATTCTTCAAGTGCGATTGTTAGGGGCAAATCCTCAAGAGGGACAAGCCGATTTGAAAAAATTCCGTAAAGGCCAATACCTTGTGGGAATGGCTGAAGCGTTGGGTCACCCGCAATCTGTTCAAACATTAGCTGGGCAGGGCGTCACAACCTTTGCTCTTGAGCTTATGCCACGGATTACACGTGCCCAGAGCATGGATATTCTCTCGTCCATGGGAACGGTTGCCGGGTATAAAGCGGTCTTAATGGCGGCCAATACCTTGCCAAAAATGTTTCCGATGTTAATGACGGCAGCCGGGACGGTGACACCCGCTAAAGTGCTGATCATTGGAGCCGGGGTCGCTGGGCTGCAAGCTATTTCAGTCGCTCGACGATTAGGAGCTTCTGTGCAAGCCTACGATATTCGCCCTGCGGTGAAAGAGCAGATTTTGAGTTTAGGCGCCAAATTTGTTGAGTTACCCTTGGAAACTGGTGATGCGGAAGATAAAGGTGGCTATGCCAAAGCCCAGGATGAAACCTTCTATAAAAAGCAAAGAGAGCTGTTGGGGCAGGTTATCGCCAATAGCGATGTCGTGATTTCCACCGCCGCCGTGCCTGGGAAAAAGGCGCCAATTCTTATCACCGCAGATATGGTGAAAGGAATGGCTCCTGGATCAGTCATCGTGGACCTTGCCGCTGAACGAGGCGGAAACTGTGAGCTCACGAAGCCAGGAGAGACCATTGTGGCTCATGGGGTCACCATTCAGGGTCCTGAAAATCTGTCATCCACTGTTCCCTTTCACGCCAGTCAAATGTACGCGAAAAATGTGGCGACCTTTCTGTTGCACCTGGTGAAAAAAGGTCAGCTCACCTTAGATATGAATGATGAAATCACCAAAGAAACGATGATGACCCAAAATGGGGAAGTCGTTCAGCCACGGATTCGAGAAGCGCTAGGGCTGCCAGCATTATCAGCATAAGGACGCGAGACGGTTATGGAAATGTTCATTATGGGCCTGACAATTTTTGTCCTCGCCATTTTCGTGGGTTTTGAAATCATTACCAAAATTCCTCCTACTCTCCATACTCCCTTAATGTCAGGGTCCAACGCTATCTCAGGAATCACCCTGGTTGGAGCGATATTGTCTTCTGGATCCCAACACACCATGACAACAACCATTTTAGGGGTATTGGCGGTGATTTTTGCCACCATTAACGTGGTTGGGGGCTTTATGGTGACTAATCGAATGCTAGCCATGTTTAAAAAGAAATCCTAATAGGAAGTTTGAACGGAATGTCTGCACTCATCAATATCGGGTATTTGGTTGCCTCAGTACTGTTTATCCTTGGCCTCAAGGGTCTCACGCATCCTCGTACAGCCGTACGAGGCAATTTGCTGGGCGCGGTCGGTATGTTGCTGGCCATTGTGTTGACGCTGACGGATCAACAAATTGTCAGTTATGAAATGATCATTCTGGGGCTGATCATTGGCGGGGCGATAGGTGCTGCCTTAGCGATTAAAATCGAAATGACTTCCATGCCTGAATTGGTAGCGGTCTTTAATGGATTTGGGGGCATTGCCTCCGTATTAGTTGCGGGCGCGGCATTGCTGGAAAATACGTTAGCGGCTGAAATTCCACTGGTGCAATTGACCACTGCCATCGCAGTCTCAGGGCTTATCGGGGCTGTGACATTTTGGGGAAGCTTAGTCGCCTTTGGAAAATTGAAAGGACTGATAAGCGAGAATGCTGTCCTCTTCGGTGGCCAGCAAATTATCAATGCTGCCTTAGCCGCTACGGCGTTAGCCTTAAGCTGTTGGGTCGTGATTGATCCTGCCAATGGGTGGGCCTACTGGCTTTTAGTTGGTGTGGCGTCGGCTCTTGGAATCCTCTTAGTCATTCCCGTTGGTGGCGCAGATATGCCTGTTGTTGTCGCCCTTTTAAATTCGTATTCGGGTTTGGCCGCGGCCGCGACTGGGTTTGTCTTGTCTAATAATGTCTTAATCATTACGGGATCGTTGGTGGGTGCGTCCGGTATTATTTTGACCCAAATCATGTGTAAGGCGATGAATCGCTCGCTCACGAATGTGTTGTTTGGGGTGATGGCTCCGGCTGGGGACGGTGGGCCAACGGCGGATGAGGTCTATGGTGGAAAGGTTAAATCGGCTTCCCCTGAAGAAGTGGCCTTATTGTTTGATGCGGCTCGCCGCGTGTCGATTATCCCAGGTTATGGGATGGCCGTCTCTCAAGCGCAACATCCGGTTGCCAGTTTGGCTGCACTGTTAGAAAGTCGAGGGATCACCGTTGAGTATGCGGTTCATCCAGTGGCAGGGCGCATGCCGGGACATATGAATGTTTTACTTGCCGAAGCTGATGTCCCCTATGAATCTCTGAAGGACATGGATGAAAGCAATCTCGATATGGACCAAGTTGATGTTGCGTTGGTCATTGGCGCCAATGATGTGGTGAATCCTTTGGCGAGAACGGACCCAAGTAGCCCCATTGCTGGGATGCCAATCATTGATGTCGATAAGGCCAAGACGGTCGTCATTATTAAGCGAAGCCTCAGTCCTGGGTTTGCTGGTATTCCTAACCCGTTGTTTTCTTTAGATAATTCATTAATGCTTTTTGGTGATGGGAAGAAAGCCGTTTTGGATATTATCGCGGCATTAAAAGATAGTTAATTATGACTACCGCCTTAGTTGAAATAGCGTAAGGTATTTGTAAGCCATTGATTTTAAATAAAAATTTGTAAATTATTTTTTCCATCCGTTCTTGCTTAGGTCATAAACACATGATAAAGTATGGACCTTGGAGCTAAAAAATTCGTTCATTAATCAAGAAATTTTACGTTAAACCTAGAGGGAACTGTGGAAGTACGAGTCATCAATAATAATGTTGAAAAAGCCTTAAAGGTTGCCAAAAAGAAATTGGCTGCCGATGGATTATTTCGAGAATTAAAAGCCCGCCGTTTTTACCAAAAGCCAAGCGTCAAGAAAAAGGCGAAGGAACGAGAAGCCGCCAGACGTCGTCAAAAGTGGTTATCTAAGCATCGAACGTTTTAATCAAGTCACTCTTTAGCTAGATACCTCCTAGTTTTCCCATCGGTTCCCTGCTCAATTTTATCTCAAGCTAGTGATCACCGAGCATGCAGGATGATGATATTCATCTCGTCCTCCGTTTGGTGAAAAAATCCAATCAGCAGTGGCCTGATCCCTTTATGGAGCGGCTAGCAAGTGGTGATCCGGATCCATTTAAAATTCTTATCGGATGTGTCTTGAGTTTACGAACTCGTGACTCCACTACCGAACAAGCCAGTACGCGGTTGTTTTCTCTCGGAGCCGATCCTTTTTTGTTGGCCAATCTTCCTATTGAAAAAATAGAAAAAGCCATTTTCCCCGTAGGATTCTACCGAACCAAAGCCCGGCAGATTCGGGCGATGTCAAAGCAAATTTGTCAACAATTTCATGGAAGAGTCCCGGATGTCATCGAAACCTTATTAACGATTCCTGGCGTGGGTCGAAAAACGGCCAATTTGGTCAGAACCGTGGGGTATGGCAAGCCTGGCATTTGTGTCGATATTCACGTTCACCGCATTTGTAATCGATTAGCTTATGTGGTCACGAATGATGCTGATGAAACGGAAAATGTTCTTCGATGCAAGCTCCCAAGAAAGCATTGGATTGCCTTCAATGGCTTGATGGTCCCATTTGGTCAAAATCAATGTACTCCAATTTCTCCTCGGTGTAGTTCCTGCCAGATCCATCACTTTTGCCGCCAAGTAGGAGTTAGGACAACTCGTTAAGCGAATAGTGTCCAATAGACTCGCATTAGTGTTACCTTTAGGCCTAATTGCTACCAAAAGGTATCATGTCTTAGGGGAATTGGAAAAATTTCTAAATAAACTAATAAATTCAAATATAAGGCGACCTAAATCTCCCTATTACCCATGGTATCCATTCTCGCCACCTTCTAGTGTTACCATTTGGAATCACTTATGGATTTCTATGGAAAACTAAGTTTTGTTTTTCTGTTAATTTTCAACGATTTATTAATTTAAAATCAAATGGAAAAAGGATCGTTTTTTGCTTTATATCCTTTCTGTTGGTGCCCTATAATCATGATCCAGAAACAACATATGATTCAATTTCATCAAAAAATCCATGAGGAAAGGGGGGTGATCATTAATTTTTCGTCCGGTTTTTTAATTGAATTCACGGACTTTATGTCCTGCACTTACTTAGGAGGTGTAAGCAATGTTTCTTTCTAGACGTCAATTTTTAAAGGTCTCAGCGGGGACCGTGGCGGCGGTGGCGTTGGCAGACAAAGCGTTAGCTTTGACGGCGTTACAACCGGTCATTGAAGTGGGCAATCCCCTTGGGGAATACCCCGACCGTTCATGGGAGCGGGTCTATCACGATCAATATCGGTATGACAGCTCATTTACCTGGGTCTGTTCACCGAACGATACGCATGCCTGTCGGGTGCGTTCATTTGTGCGTAATGGTGTCGTCATGCGGGTGGAGCAAAACTATGACCACCAAACGTATGAAGATCTCTATGGCAACCGTGGAACATTCGCGCATAACCCACGGATGTGCTTGAAGGGCTACACGATGCACCGTCGGGTGTATGGCCCCTATCGGCTCAAAGGGCCATTAATGCGACGCGGCTGGAAAGCGTGGATGGACGATGGCAGCCCAGAGTTCACGCCGGCTTCCATGACGAAATACAAGTTTAATGCGCGGTACTTGGATGATATGTTGCGCGTCTCCTGGGATACGGCCTTTACGTACTTGGCCAAAGCCATGATCATCATTGCTGAGCGGTATTCTGGTGAAGCTGGTGCCCGCCGATTACGGGAGCAAGGCTATCCACCGGAAATGATTGAAATGACCAAAGGGGCAGCCACTCGCTGCTTTAAGTTCCGGGCCGGTATGCCCATCCTTGGCGTGATCGGAAAAATGGGGATCACCCGGATGAACGGAGGCTGCGGAGCCTTGCTGGATACCTACATACGGAAAGTCAAGCCGGAGCAGGCCCAGGGCGGCCGGTATTGGTCGAACTACACCTGGCACGGTGACCAAAACCCAGCGCATCCATTCTGGTCAGGTGTTCAGACTTCAGATATCGATATGAACGACATGCGGTTCTCCAAGCTGAATACCAGCTGGGGGAAGAACTTCGTGGAAAATAAGATGCCGGAAGCGCATTGGAAGCTCGAAAGTATCGAGCGCGGCGCCCGGGTGGTGGTGATCACCCCGGAATATAACCCCACTGCGTATCGTGCTGATTACTGGATTCCAGTTCGGCCGGAAACAGACGGGGCCTTGTTCCTCGGTGCATGTAAAATCATCTTTGATGAAAACATGTATGACCATGACTTCTGCCAAGCGTACACGGATATGCCGTTGTTGGTCAGAACCGATACGCTGCAATATCTCGATCCTCGAGAAGTCATTGCCGACTATGCGTTCCCAGACTTCTCCAAGAGTTATTCTGGGAAAGTGCAAACCTTGGATCCTGCCAAAATTGCCCGGTTGGGTGGGTTTATGGTCTGGGATCTCAACAAAAACCAAGCGGTGCCCATGCACCGGGAATTGGTGGGTTGGCATTACCGCAAGAGCGGCATCGATTCAGCGTTGACGGGGACCTATCGCGTCAAATTGTTGAATGGACGTGAAGTGGACGTCATGCCAGTCATGCAAATGTATCAAGTGCATTTACAAGACTATGATTTGGATACCGTTCACCAAATCAACCGGGCTCCTAAGGACCTGATTGTCCGGTGGGCGCGTGATTCCGGAACAATTAAGCCTGCGGCGATTCATAACGGGGAAGGCACGAACCATTACTTCCACCAAACCGTGATTGCGCGTGGCGCAGCAATGGTGCTGATTATCACTGGTAACGTCGGGAAGTTCGGGACGGGACAGCATACCTGGGCCGGTAACTACAAAGCGGGGATTTGGACAGCCACTCCGTGGGGTGGTGGCGGTTTGGGGACGCATACGGCCGAAAATCCATTCAAAATCACCACTGACCCGAATGCCCATGGCAAAGAAATTCATGTCAAAGGGTATTACTATGGGGAAGAAGTGGCCTATTGGAACCACGGTGATACGGCCCTCATTGTGAACACGCCGAAGTATGGTCGTCGGGTGTTTACTGGGAAAACGCATATGCCGACTCCAAGTAAATTCCGTTGGGTTGCCAATGTGAACGTGTTGAACAACGCCAAACATCATTATGACATGGTGAAAAACGTTGATCCTCATATTGAAACATTGGTCACGCAAGACGTGGAAATGACATCAGACGTCAACCATAATGACGTGGCGTTTGGTGTAAATACCTGGATGGAGTTCACCTATCCAGAGCATACCGCAACAGTATCAAACCCATGGTTCCAAGTGTGGAAGGGTGGCATTCGACCCTTGTATGACACACGGAACGATCTTGATACCGTGGCAGGTGTGGCCGCCAAGCTCACCGAAATGACCGGTGACGGTCGGTTCCGCGATTACTTCAAATTTGTGTATGACAACCGAGTTGATGTCTACGTACAACGGTTGTTGGATGCCAGTAGCACGGGTTATGGCTATAGCGTCGATACCATGTTGAAGTCAGAAAAAGGTTGGATGGTGATGTGTCGCACGTATCCACGCCAACCATTCTGGGAAGAAACCAACGAATCAAAGCCACAATGGACGCGGACGGGTCGGTATGAAAACTACCGAGTTGAGCCGGAAGCCATTGAATACGGTGAAAACTTCATTTCGCATCGAGAAGGTACTGAAGCCACGCCATACCTGCCGAATGCGATTATGTCGACGAATCCGTATGTGCGACCGGATGACTATGGTATTCCCATCACGGCGCAACATCATGATGATAAGACTGTCCGGAACATCAAGTTGCCGTGGCAGGAAATTAAACGGTATTCCAACCCATTGTGGGAAAAAGGGTATCAGTTCTATTGCGTGACACCAAAAACGAGACATCGGGTGCACAGTCAATGGTCAGTCAATGACTGGGTCCAGATGTATGAGTCGAACTTCGGTGACGCGTATCGAATGGATAAACGGACACCAGGTGTCGGGGAACATCAAATCCATATCAATCCACAAGCGGCGAAAGACCGTGGTATCAACGACGGTGACTATGTGTACGTTGATGGGAACCCAGTCGATCGTCCGTACCGTGGTTGGAAGCCAAGTGACCCGTACTACAAGGTTGCGCGGTTGATGATCCGGGCGAAATACAACCCGGCGTTCCCGTACCATGTGACCATGGCGAAACATGCGCCATATGTCGGTACTGCAAAATCAGTGAAAGGGCATGAAACGCGACCAGACGGACGCGCGATTGCCATGGATACTGGGTATCAATCGAACTTCCGGTATGGGGCCCAACAGTCCTTTACACGGGACTGGTTGATGCCAATTCAGCAATTGGATTCACTGCCAGGTAAGCATGCGGTGGGTTGGAAGTTTAAATTTGGGTACCAAGTGGACAACCATGCGGTCAATACGGTGCCGAAAGAATGTCTCATCCGTATCACGAAGGCGGAAGACGGTGGAATCGGTGGCCGTGGACCGTGGGAACCAGTCCGGACCGGGTTTACACCAGGTCAGGAAAATGAGTTCATGATTAAATGGCTCAAAGGTGACCACATTAAGATCAAAGTGTAAGAGACAGTTTCTGGGAACCCCAAAAAGGTTCACGGACTGTTCATTTGGTAAACCAATATTTAAAAAACGGAGGAAACCATGCCAGAAGTTTATAATTGGCACTTAGGCCGAAAGATGCTGTATCCCTATGAGGAACGGCATCCAAAATGGCAGTTTGCGTTTGTGTTCAACATTAACCGGTGTTTGGCGTGTCAAACCTGTTCCATGGCAGATAAGTCCACGTGGCTGTTCTCCAAAGGGCAGGAATACATGTGGTGGAACAATGTGGAAACGAAGCCGTATGGTGGATATCCACAGTTCTACGATGTGAAGATCACGCAGCTCATCGAACAAGTCAACCCAGGAGGACAGGTGTGGAACGTGCGGGTCGGCCGCAAACACCATGCTCCTTATGGCGTGTTTGAAGGGATGACCATCTTTGACGCGGGAGCCAAAATTGGCCAAGCCGCCATTGGGTACATCCCGACTGACCAAGAATGGCGTTTCGTGAATATCTATGAAGATACGGCGACGTCAATGCGTGCCATCGTGGAAGGCATTGATAAAACCGGGTTCACGAAAGAAGAACCATGGAAAATGACCGGTAGCAGCTTGCCGGAGCATGAAACCTACTTCTTCTACCTTCAACGCATTTGTAACCATTGTACGTATCCTGGTTGCTTGGCAGCTTGTCCACGCAAGGCCATTTATAAACGGCCTGAGGACGGGATTGTCTTGATTGACCAAAACCGTTGCCGTGGGTACAAAAAGTGCGTGGAGCAATGCCCGTTCAAAAAGCCGATGTACCGAGGCACCACTCGGGTGTCGGAAAAATGTATTGCCTGCTATCCACGTGTTGAAGGAAAAGATCCTTTGACGGGTGGTGAGCCAATGGAAACACGCTGTATGGCCGCGTGCGTCGGAAAAATCCGACTCCAAGGCTTGGTCAAAGTAGGTGATGACGGGTTGTGGGCGGAAGATCGTTGGAATCCGTTGTATTATGCCATTCGTGTGGAACAAGTGGCGTTGCCACTCTACCCACAATGGGGCACGGAACCCAATGGGTATTACATTCCCCCACGACAAGCCCCACGTGGCTACATCCGGCAGATGTTTGGGCCGGGCGTGGATAATGCCATTGAGAAATATTTGGTTCCAAGCCGGGAATTGTTGGCGGTGCTTCAGCTCTGGAGAGCCAGCCAACAGATCATCTTCCGGTATGACGTCATTCCTGGACCCAAAGTGTTTGAAACCCAAATTCACGGTCGTAAGTTTGAGATGTACAACGACACGGTGTTGGGCTTCAACAAATCGGGCAAGGAAGCCGTCC
>Ga0224506_10001729_pt1 | contig 15455 bp, 15 predicted proteins | sample SF_Jan12_sed_USG_2_FD_169108 | JGI IMG/M metagenome (GOLD analysis project Ga0224506, IMG submission 169108) | Sediment microbial communities from San Francisco Bay, California, United States - SF_Jan12_sed_USGS_8_1 | ecosystem: Environmental > Aquatic > Marine > Sediment | place: USA... | reverse complement strand
CATTATCATCTGCTACGTTTTCATTCAAATTACCATCCTGCCTTCTTGAGGTAAAAACCATTAGGGTTTCATCTTCATTTACTACTGGACCATATTCTCTAGACTCAGAATTGATAGCAGGACCTATATTAACTACTGCATAATGAGCTGGATTTTCAACAAACTCTTTTCCGTTTATCGATTCATAAATTCTTCTATCAACTTCCGATAAGGAAGTTTTATCATTGCCCCTATACCCACTATTATTATTTAAATTTGTTTTATAGCGATTATAGTAATCAAGAGCTTTATCAAAATCAAGTGCATATTGATAACTTCTGCCTATTAAATATAATATATTAAACCTATATTCACTGTCTGCTGCCAATACTCTTTCAAAATATTTAGCAGCTCTATCTTTACCAACTGTTTGTAAAAAAGCATTACCAGCTTTAAAATTACCCGATATATTATCTGGATCAGCATCGGCAGATAACAGATACATTTCTCTTGCTTGATCAAGTGCTCTTGTATCTTCTAATACTAAATCTCCTTGTTCTTCATAAAACTTGGATAACTCTTTTGGGTCTTCCTGAGCCAAAAGTGTAAGTGGGAAAAATAAAATTCCGCAAAAAATAAAAAACGATAATTTCCGTAAGAAGGACATTCGTTGATGGTTAATAATTACCTTTGAAATAGTTTAAAAAATTGCAATACAACTAATATAGGTTGCTTTTATTAAGTTTCAAAAAATAAAAAAAAGTAAAAAACAATATTAATCGTTTTACATTTGTAAATGCATATGGGCTTTATATACTAATATTCAGCCAACTAACTAGAAACATTACATATTACAAAACATAAAATAGGTAAATATTAACCAAATATGCAACTGTACTTAAAGTAAAAATTTAACTTCTACTTAATGAAAATAACTTCTTCGCAATTTGTAATAAGTAATACTGATTACAAAAAATGTCCAAAACCTGATATTGCAGAGTTCGCATTTATTGGTCGATCCAATGTTGGCAAGTCATCTTTAATTAATATGCTTACTAATAAATCGAAACTAGCTAAAACATCTTCTAGTCCAGGCAAAACACAGTTAATTAATCATTTTATTATTAATGACAATTGGTACTTAGTGGATTTGCCAGGTTATGGGTGGGCTAAAGTAAGCAAATCAGAAAAAGCCAAATGGCAAGTAATGATTAAAGATTATTTCCAATATAGGGAAAACCTCACCTTAGTTTTTGTGCTTATAGATTCTCGTTTAGATCCTCAGAAAATCGATATTGAATATATTAATTGGCTTGGTGAAAATGGCGTGCCTATAGCTTTGATATTTACAAAATCAGATAAACAAACAAAAAACAAGACTGATGCATCAATTGCAAAATTCAGAAAAACGCTGCAATTAACATGGGATGAATTGCCTCCCCATTTTATTACTTCTTCAGTTAATGAAAATGGTAAAAAAGAGGTTTTAAATTATATCGATGATATTATTACTACGAAAAAATAATTTCTATTTTTGCTCCACAATATATTACTATGACATATAAAGACATTGCTTCAGTAGCAGGAAAAGGTGGTTTATTTAAAATACTTCAACCTACGCGTTCAGGTGTTATCTTAGAATCGCTTGATTCCAAAAAAAATAAGCTTGTGGCTGGTATGAACCATCGTGTTTCCGTTTTGGATGAAATTTCTATCTATACTACTACTTCCGAGGAGGCTACTCCTTTACACATTGTATTAGCTAAAATTCATGGAGAATTTGATGGAGACTTAGGTGTTGACAGTAAGTCGGACAATGATGAGTTAAGAGCTTTCTTTTCACACATTTTACCCGATCATGATCAGGAAAGAGTTTACACTTCTGATATTAAAAAAATTGTAAGTTGGTATAATGTGCTTTTAAATGAAGCTCCAGATTTACTAAAGCCTCAAAAAGAGAAAAAGGAACAAGGGTAAAATGTTAGTGAAAACTGACGATATTGTTGCGGTTTCTTCTCTAATTAGAAATGACTTTGGCTTTGACTCTACTGAACTTACTCACCACAATATATTGAGTGATCTAAAAGAACAACTGACAAAAATAATAAGTTTTCTACTCGACAAAGACCTTCAGCGACTACTTAATGCAATGTATCGCATTGACATAAGCGAACAAAAATTTAAGGAAGCATTGGCTATAAATCCTCCATCAGAAGTGGCTTCAGCTATTGCTCAACTTATTATTGACAGAGAATTGCAAAAAGTAATTACAAGAAGAAAATATTCTTGACTTGACATTAGTCTATGTTAGTGACACTATTTAATAATACGATTTAGCTTTTTCTACCATAGATTTTGACCCAACAAAAAATGGCGTTCTCTGGTGCAACTCTTTAGGTTGTATTTCCATTATACGATGAACTCCATCAGTAGCTATTCCTCCTGCTTGTTCGGCAATAAATGCCAAACAATTACATTCGTACATCAACCGTAGCTTTCCATTTGGAGAAGTTGTCGTTTTAGGATAAATATAAATACCTCCTTTCAATAAATTTCGATGAAAATCCGCCACTAAAGAACCTATATATCTACCTGAATATTTATGCTCTCTGCAATAATTGATATATTCTTTTACAGGCTGTTCGAAACTATTATATGATCCCTCATTAATTGAATATATTTTACCTTCATTTGGCAATTTCATATTATGATGAGATAAAAAATATTCCCCCAATGATGGTTCATAAGTAAACCCATTTACACCATTTCCAGTTGTATATACCAACATAGTTGATGATCCATAAAGGATATAACCAGCAGCAATTTGTTCTGTACCTTTTTGCAGTACATCCTCATTGGTAATTGGTGAATTTACTACTGACAATCTTCTATAAATGGAAAAAATTGTTCCAATGGAAACGTTCACATCAATATTAGAAGAGCCATCTAAAGGATCAATAGCTACAATATATTTTGCAGAGTCACTTCCCGTTTCAATCACTTTTTCGTCTTCCTCAGAAATAATTGCACATACTTCCCCTCCCTTAGTTAAAGCTCTTATAAAACGAATATTTGACAAAACATCCAACTTTTGTTGATCTTCCCCTTGTATATTTTGTGTACCTATTGCTCCTGCAATGTTTATTAACCCAGCTTTGTTAATTTCACGATTTACTACTTTACCCGCTAGGGCAATATCTCTTAATAATTGTGATAATTCACCAGTAGCATAAGAAAAATGCTGTTCCTTTGCATTAATAAAGCGATCTAGATTGACACCAATAGGTGCGGCTATACGAGAATCTTCCATATACGGTTTTTTTACTTACATTAAGGTTTATTAAAAAATACGATCTAGTATATAGCAAATTTAATATTATTAATATCACTAAAAAATGAAGGTGTTTAAATTTGGTGGTGCATCTATTAAAAATAGTTACGCCATACTAAATATGGTGAAAATCATTAAGTGTTATAAGAATGATCCACTGGTAATAGTTGTTTCTGCTATTGGGAAATCAACTAATTTATTGGAAGAGCTACTCAACTTATCATTGAAAAATGAAAGCTTACAAACACAGTTAGACTATTTCAAAAATTATCATATTGAAATAATTAATGAACTATCTTCAAAAGAACCCCTTGCCATTAAGGTGAATAAATGGTTTGAAAGATTAGAGGAACTGCTAACATCGAATAGCAAAACAGTTTATTCCGAATACTATGACAGTGTGGTTTCTATAGGAGAGTTAATTTCTAGTACCATAATCAATTATTTTTTAAATGAAAACGGAATAAATTCAATATGGGCAGATGCAAGGCAACTAATAAAAACTGATAATACTTTTCAAGAAGGAAAAATTGATTGGTCATCTACTGAAGAAAATATCCATAAATACATAAATGATAAAAATGGAGTTGTTTTTTTAACACAAGGATTTATTGGAAGTTCCACAGAAAATAAAACCACCACTTTAGGTAGAGAGGGCTCAGATTTTACGGCAGCAATTTTTGCTTCTAGCTTAAATGCCAAAAGTGTGACCATTTGGAAAGATGTTCCTGGCATATTAAATGCTGATCCTAAAATTATTAACGATGCTGTTTTATTTAAAGAATTACCCTATCAGGAAGCTTCAGAAATGACTTTTTATGGTGCAAAAGTAATTCACCCCAAAACCATAAAACCTTTAGCAAATAAACAAATACCGCTACACGTACGGTGTTTTGAAACACCTGAACTTGAGGGTACTATTATTCATGATTGTGTGCTAACGTCTATGCCACCTGTTATTATTTACAAGGAAAACCAATGTTTGGTGTCATTCAAAACCAAAGATTTTTCCTTTGTTAATGAAAAAGGTTTGAGCATAATCTTCGATGCGCTGCATCAATTAGATATGCCAATCCATATCATGCAGAATAGTGCCATTTCTTTTTCAGCATGTATTGATTATAATTCACAAAAAATGGAAAAGCTGATGGAAGTACTTAAAGCTGAATTCACCATACTTTACAATAATGGGTTGCAGCTAGTTACTATAAAAAATTATACACAAGAATCCTTAGAAAAATATAAGCCTAAAGTTGAACACTTGTTAGAGCAAGTTTCAAGAAATAATTATAGAGTGTTAATTCATGCTAATTAATTTTCGATATTCTAAAAGCACACTTAAATTAAAAAGTCACTCGTAAAATATTAGAAATATGAAAAGGTTATTGCTATTGTTTCTTCCTATTTATGTTTATGCACAAGCACCTAATGATAATATCAGCAACAGAATAACATTAATTACAAATGGAGAAGTCATATCCAATACAGCTAATTGCACAGTAGAAAAGGAATGTGTGGATGAATTATTAACAGGTAAGTGCATCAAGTATCACAATGACCAATGGTTTTCATACTTTTCAGAAAAAGAACAAACGCTTTATGTGAATATTTATGGACAGAAATGTAGAGATTTAAAAGGTGTTCAACTTGTAGTAATTGATGGAGTTCCTTGTGAAGTATCTAGTTATAACATCTTAACCTGTGTATCATTAGCGTCACAAGATAATTTTTATATCGAGCTTGACTTGAAGAAAAATATGGAATATTTATTGAATGTAGATGGCTATCTGCATGACCATTGCAATTTTTTCATCTCTATTGATACAGCTTCCTATGGATTCCCTACATACATAGACTTTCCTTTAGAAAGTAATATTCATGTAAACGAAAAAAATATAAAACTAGAATGGACATTACCTGATTCTCTTAGTACCCACATAAAACACTTTGAAGTACATCGCAGAAAATATAAAGCATTTCGATATGAGTATCTTAACTCTATCCCAGTAGAAAACAATGCATTTGGTTCATCTAAAGAAAACTATATGTACATTGATACTATTACACAATTTAGAAAATTACACTATAAATTGATAGCCGTGGATGTTGACAATAAGAGTAGGCTTTTTGCAGAGTTTTAATATTAAAAATTACGAAATTAATTTCTTCAACAATCCTCTACACGACCTTTCTAAAATATAAAACACATTCTGAAAACCTTCATCTCCTCCAAAATATGGGTCGGGAACATCTTGTCCTTTTCCTTCTGTATCATAGTCTCTCATAAGTTTGATAGAAGCTTTTGAAGATGAAACTTCAGGAAATTCCATTACATCATGAAAATTATTAGTGTCCATTGGAAGTATATAATCAAATTCACTAAAATCATTCACAGTGAACTGTCTTGCTTTATGATTTAATGACACTCCATTTATAGCAGCATTTGCCTGAGTTCTAGAATCAGGCTGTCCTCCAATATGGTAGTTGGATGTTCCGCAAGAGTCACAAGAAATTATATCTGTTAACTCATTTTCGTCTAATAGCTGTTGAAAAATTCCTTCTGCCAATGGAGAACGACATATATTGCCTATGCAAACAAATAACACTTTGGTCATGATTATTATTTTATGTATTAAATATTTGGCATAAGATATTTTCCCACGAAAATAAAACACAATTGAATTCTAAAAAATGACGTTTTATTTTACTTCAATACTCCTAGCTCTTTCCCCACTTCGGTAAATGCAGATATTGCTTTATCCAAGTGTTTTCTTTCATGTACTGCAGAAATTTGCACTCGAATTCGTGCTTGGTTCTTTGGTACTACAGGATAATAAAATCCGATTACATAAATCCCTTTCTCTAATAATTTTTCTGCAAATTTTTGTGAAAGTGGTGCATCATATAACATTATTGGAGTAATTGGGTGCTCTCCAGGAGTTATATCAAAACCAGCCTCTGTCATTTTTTTACGGAAATATTTTGTATTTTCTTCCAATTTATCACGCAACTCGGTGGTTTCGGTAAGCATATCTAAGACTGCAATAGAAGCCCCAGTAATGGATGGTGCTAAAGTGTTGGAAAATAAATAGGGTCTTGATCTTTGTCTTAATAGCTCAATAATTTCTTTTTTTCCAGAAGTAAAACCACCAGAAGCTCCTCCTAAAGCTTTTCCAAGTGTACCAGTAATAATATCCATTCTTCCCATTACTCCACATCGCTCATGCACCCCTCTTCCTGTTTTACCCATAAATCCAGTCGAATGACATTCGTCACTCATTACAAGTGCATTGTATTTATCGGCCAATTCACAGATTTTATCCAACTGAGCTATAGTTCCATCCATTGAAAACACACCATCAGTAACAATAATTTTCTGTACTGCACCTGCTTTATCAGCTTCTTTCAATTTAGCTTCTAAATCATTCATGTTGTTATTCTCATAACGATAGCGCATCGCTTTACACAATCGTACACCATCAATAATAGATGCATGATTTAATGAATCAGAAATGATTGCGTCATTTTTTCCAAAAAGTGGCTCAAACACCCCTCCATTGGCATCAAATGCTGCTGCATAAAGAATGGTGTCTTCTGTACCTAAAAATTCTGAAATTTTTTGTTCGAGTTGTTTATGAATATCCTGAGTACCACAAATAAACCGAACCGATGACATACCAAACCCATGTGTATCAATTGCTTTTTTAGCAGCTTCAACCACTTTAGGGTGTGATGAAAGTCCTAGATAATTGTTCGCACAGAAATTTATTACTTCCTTCCCATCATCAGTTTTAATTACAGCACCTTGTGGGGTAGTAATTATTCTTTCATTTTTGTACAAACCAGCTTCTTTTATAGATGCTAATTCGTTTTCCAATACAGGTTTCAGTTTATCGTACATGAGTTATATTTTTGGTCTGATGATAGGTCGCTTGGTTTTAGGCTTCACTTCTTTCTTTTCAACTATTTCTTTTAGTGGATATTTTCTTCTAATTCCATTAATAAGGTTGAGTTTTTGCATGGTAAAACTCTTAGGGTGCATTTGATCAAATAGGAATTCAAACTTTGTCCATAGCTCTTTCTCTGCTTTTTTAAAAGCTATTGAATCAATTTTTTTGCTCGCTAAATATTCTTCAAAAGTCATGTAATACAAATATAGAAAATCTATACATTCACTTGATTTGAAGTTCACTAATTTTAATTAGTGAACTATTTAAGCTAAATTCCACACTTAATATATCACTAGTATTTCCTCCCCTCTATGTTAAACATTGATAAATGGACAAATATTGACAAAACACTAGAACAAAGAAACAATGTATTAGTATCTGTATTTGCCATATTTGGAATTTTATTTTCTTCAATCCAATTATTGAACGATCTATATCATAATAATTACATCGCTACTTTAATGGATGGAATTATAGTATTGATATTAGGTCTTGTTTATTTACTTAATGAAAAAAGGAAGCATAAGCTAGCCAAAATAATTTTTCTCGTTTTCATTAATCTAACCCTCTTTATATATGCTTGTATTGTACCAAAAGAAATGGGAGTATTTTTTATTTTCTTCCCTATGTCATCTGTTTCAGCATTAATCTTTAGTTCTGATGAAAGCAAAATTAGAAATGCATTAATTCTTCTGCCCTTTGTACTGGTTTTTATACTTGAATTATCTGACTATCATTTATTTGGAATGATAAATATACAAGAAGGTATTGCCGATACTTCCTCCTATTTTATTAACTTATTTATTAGTCTAACTACGCTTATTTTTGCTTTACTCTATCTCATTAAAATCAATAAGAAAATTGAAGATAATAAAACACAAATAGAACAGGAACTTAGAACAGCAAATAAATCTTTAATAAAAACTAATACCGAACTTGATCATTTTGTTTATTGTGCTTCTCATGACCTAAAAGCTCCGCTATCTTCAATACTTGGGTTAATTAATATAGCTAAGCTTGAAGTTAAAGAAGAAAAGTCTCTGGAATATTTCAATTTAATTAATGGTCGAATAAACAAACTCAATTCTTTTATTATAGATATTATTGACCTATCTAGAAATTCAAGGCTAGAACTAGCTAAAGAAAAAATTGACCTTGCCGAGCTTGTGAAAAATGTAATAGAAAACAATCAATATATGGAGAACTCTAATTCCATAGATTTTAGAACTGAAGTGTTAACTAATGGCAATCTTGAAATTGATAGGGCAAGATTTGAAGTCGTATTAAACAATCTTATTTCTAATGCCATTAAACACCATAAAACGAAGGGTGAGCGATATGTTATAGTTTCAGTGAAACAAAATAAAAAAAATCTAAACATTACAGTAAAAGACAATGGAACTGGAATATGTGATGAACATAAAGATAAAGTCTTTGACATGTTTTATCGGGGTCACGGAAATTCAGAAGGTTCTGGATTAGGGCTGTATATTGTACACGAGGTTATCACTAAAATGAAAGGTGAAATTACATTGAATTCTAAAGAAAGAATAGGAACCGAAATCAATATTACTATTCCTATTTAATTGCCATCTTACTTTATGAATAGTTCATTGGAATTATTATTTTCGAAGAACGAAACAAACAACACATGACGAAGGTATTGGTAATAGGAGCTTGCGGACAATTGGGCTTCGAACTCACATTGGCTCTACGCAAATTACACGGTTCAGAAAACGTAATTGCATCGGATATTAGAAAAGGACAAGAAGAATTGATGAATGATTCTTTTGAAGTTCTTGATGCCATGAATAAAATGGATATAATCCATTTGGTCAAAAAGCATAACATTACTCAAATTTATCATTTAGCAGCAGTACTTTCAGCCAAAGGAGAGAAAAACCCGGGATTTGCTTGGGACTTAAACATGGGAAGTCTTTCTAATGTACTTGAAGTAGCAAAAGAGTATCAGCTTGATAAAATTTATTGGCCTAGCTCAATTGCTGTATTTGGACCAAACACTCCTCAAAACAATACTCCTCAAAACTGTATCATGGATCCTAATACAGTATATGGGATTACTAAACAAGCGGGCGAACGCTGGTGTGAATACTATTTCAACAAATATGGAGTAGATGTTAGAAGTTTAAGGTATCCAGGTCTAATTGGTTATAAAACTATGCCAGGAGGTGGTACAACAGATTATGCTGTTGATATTTATTACAAAGCACTTCAAGAACGTAAATTTGAATGCTTCCTTTCTGCCAATACAGCCTTACCAATGATGTATATGGATGATGCTGTAAAAGCTACCATAGACCTAATGCAGGCTGATGCTAGTAATATAAAAATACATTCAAGCTATAATATTTCTGCTATTAGCTTTACTCCAGAACAAATTTCAACATCAATTAAAAAATATATTCCTGATTTTGAGATTTCTTATAAACCTGATTTTCGTCAAAATATTGCCGATTCTTGGCCTAACTCTATTGATGATTCAAAAGCAAGAAATGACTGGGGGTGGTATCATCAATATGATTTGGATAAAATGACAGAAGAAATATTGAAAGGTTTAAAAGAAATGTTGTCAATAGAGGAGAATCAATAAGTGGTACTTTTCATGACCGTTTAGCTTTAATTTTTTTTAACTCCATCATTTCGTCACGATATCTCGCAGCTTCCATAAAGTCTAGCTCCTTAGCAGCTTTTTCCATTTTTATAAGTGTTTCTTTTATCATTTTGTTAAGTCCTTCTACACTCATATAGGCTACTACAGGGTCTGCTGCCAGTGTTTTATCTACAGGTTCTATATAATATTTTTTATCTCCCTTATTTGAATCTGCCACCTTAGTTTGATCCATAATAGCTTCTTTCGATTTTATTATGGTCTTTGGAACAATACCATGTTTTTTATTGTAATCAACTTGATTCAATCTTCTTCTATTAGTTTCATCAATAGCTATCTGCATTGAATTAGTAATTTTATCAGCATACATAATTACCCTCCCATTTTCATTACGTGCGGCTCTACCTATTGTTTGAACAAGTGAACGTACATTTCGAAGAAATCCTTCCTTATCAGCATCTAAAATAGCTACTAATGATACTTCTGGTAAATCTAACCCTTCACGTAATAAATTTACACCTACCAATACATCAAAAACACCTAGTCGCAACTCACGAAGTATTTCAACACGCTCTAGTGTGTCTACTTCGGAATGAATATATCTAACTCTAATATTACCTCTCTCCAAAAATTTGGTCAGTTCTTCTGCCATTCGTTTAGTTAAGGTTGTTATTAGTACACGTTCTTCTTTCTTTACTGTCTCGTCAATTTCTTCCATCAAATCATCCATCTGATTCTGACTCGGACGAACAGAAATTATTGGATCAAGTAATCCAGTTGGCCGAATAATTTGTTCTATCACTACTCCCTCTGATTTTTGCAATTCGTAATCAGCAGGTGTAGCTGACACAAAAACAGTTTGGTTAATAAGTCCTTCAAACTCATCAAATTTTAAAGGTCGATTATCCATTGCGGCTGGAAGTCGAAATCCATAATCTACTAAATTTACTTTTCTAGAACGATCACCTCCCCACATAGCACGTACTTGTGGTAACGTTACATGACTTTCGTCTATGATCATCAAAAAATCATCTGGAAAATAATCCAACAGACAGAATGGTCGATCTCCAGCATTTCTTCTATCAAAATAACGTGAATAATTTTCTACTCCAGGGCAATAACCCAATTCACGCATCATTTCCATATCAAATTCAGTACGCTCTTTCAATCGTTTTGCTTCAGCATATCTTCCTTCCGATTCAAAAAATGCTATTTGAGCAACCAGATCATCTTGAATTTCTACAATTACCTGTTGTAAAGTGTCTTTTCCAGTTACAAAAAGATTAGCTGGAAATATAGTGATCAACTTTTCATCAGAAAGCTTTTTCCCTGTATGAGGGTCAATGCGTTGTATCTCTTCTATATCATCACCCCAAAATATAATTCGATAAGCAAAATCAGCATAAGCAATAAAAATGTCTACAGTATCACCTTTTACCCTAAAAGTTCCTCTTTTAAATTCTAATTCGGTTCTACTATATAAGATATCTACAAACTTAAAAAGCAATTGATTTCTAGAAATGGTTTGTCCAACCTCCAATTGCAATATGTTTTTACCAAACTCTTCTGGATTACCAATTCCATATATACATGATACAGAAGCTACGACTACTACATCTCTCCTACCTGTTAGTAATGCCGAAGTAGCACTTAATCGTAATTTTTCAATTTCCTCATTTATGGAAAGGTCTTTTTCAATGTATAATCCACTTGTAGGCATGAATGCCTCAGGTTGATAATAGTCATAATAGGAAATAAAATACTCTACCAAATTTTCAGGGAAAAACTGTTTAAACTCACCGTATAATTGAGCAGCCAATGTTTTGTTATGACTAAGTATTAAGGTAGGCTTTTGGACTTGTTGAATAACATTAGCTATTGTAAACGTTTTACCCGAACCTGTTACCCCTAATAGCACTTGATTTGTCTCTCCATTATTAATTCCTTTCACCAATTGATCAATGGCTTCAGGTTGATCACCAGTAGGCTCAAACTCACTTGTTAATTTAAATTCCATATTAAATACGTGAACTAGTTAGTAATAATGAAAAACAAAGATTTTTTTTAATACAAAAACACTGTAAATCAATCACATATGTAAATATTTGAAAATCAAGTATTTCACTACAAATTTTAAGCTGTGATTATAATCATTTGACCATGTGAAATTCGTCAATATTTATTTATAAATAATTACCGAACTTAATAAACATTTTATTAATCACTAAAAAAAGGAGGACAAATGACCACTTTAGAAAAACCAATCCCAATGCCCCACGCTCCATCGTTATTCAACGATTTCTTTGATGATGATACCTTCTTCAATAAATCATGGTTCAGTAAATTACCAGCTGCTAACATTATAGAATATGAAAACAACTTAACTGTAGAATTAGCTGTACCAGGAATGCTTAAAAAAGATTTCCATGTAGATCTTGAAAATGGTTTGTTGACAATTTCATGTGAGAAAAAAGAAGAGACATTTGAAAACAACATGCACTACACCAGAAAAGAATTTAGCTACAATACTTTTAACAGAAATTTTAGGTTACCAGATTATGTAGACATGGATAACATTGAAGCTAATTATACTGATGGTATTTTGAGGGTTATGCTGCCGAAAAAAGAAGAAGCTCGCGGAATAATTAGAAAGGAGATTGTAATTAAGTAAAGATCATACTCTTTAGAAAAGTTAAAAAAAGTCTGTTTTTAATTTTAAAAACAGACTTTTTTATTATTTGATACATAATCGATTTATTAGAAGAAAAATACTTTATATTCCTCTAGATTTTCAAATTCAAGAACAGAAACAAAATTTCTAAATAGCAATTATTTTAGATGTGTTTTCCTTGAGTTGATCAAAACATGCTTTGTCGTTTATAACTTATGTAGTAACTTTGTGTTCTTTACACAGAAAAAAAATATTCATATTATGATAGACGAAAAAATAAAGTACAAAGTAAAAGATATTAGCCTAGCAGGCTGGGGAAGAAAAGAAATTGTTTTAGCCGAAGCTGAAATGCCAGGGCTAATGTCTCTTAGAGAAGAATATGGTAATAAAAAACCATTGGCTGGAGCCAGAATAGCTGGTTGTTTACACATGACCATTCAAACTGCTGTTTTAATTGAAACATTAGTAGAGCTTGGTGCAGAAGTATCTTGGTCATCATGTAACATATTTTCTACTCAAGATCATGCTGCCGCAGCTATTGCAGAGGTAGGTGTGCCTGTATATGCATGGAAAGGGTTGAGTGATGAAGAGTTTGATTGGTGTATTGAACAAACGCTTTTCGCATTCAAAGATGACAAGCCATTAAACATGATCTTAGATGATGGTGGTGACTTAACCAACATGGTACTTGACAAATACCCTGAGTTAGTTGGGGAAATAAAAGGTCTATCAGAAGAAACTACAACTGGAGTACATCGTCTTCAAGAAAGAGAAGCTAATGGTACACTTCCTATGCCTGCCATTAACGTAAACGACTCGGTTACAAAATCGAAATTCGATAATAAATATGGCTGTAAAGAATCGTTAGTAGATGCTATTCGTAGAGCTACTGATGTGATGATGGCTGGTAAAGTTGCTGTTGTTGCTGGATATGGCGATGTAGGTAAAGGTTCTGCGGCTTCATTAAGAGGTGCTGGAGCTCGCGTTATTGTTACGGAAATTGATCCCATTTGTGCTTTACAAGCAGCTATGGATGGATTTGAAGTAAAGAAAATGGATAATGCCGTTTCCGAAGCTAATATTGTAGTAACTACTACAGGAAATAAAGATATTATTGCTGATCGTCATTTTAAAATGATGAAAGACAAAACAATTGTATGTAACATTGGTCATTTTGATAATGAAATTGATGTTGCTTGGTTAAATGATAATACTAAAAAAACAGAGATCAAACCTCAGGTGGACATGTACACTTTTGATGGTAAAGACATTCTACTATTGGCTGAAGGTCGTTTAGTGAATTTAGGTTGTGCTACTGGACACCCATCATTTGTAATGTCAAATTCGTTTACAAACCAAACATTGGCTCAACTAGAATTATGGTTGAATACTGATCAGTATGAAAACAAAGTATATATGCTTCCAAAACATCTAGATGAAAAAGTAGCTAGACTTCATTTAGCTAAAATTGGAGTTGAGCTTGATACGCTATCTCAGGAACAAGCTGAATACATTGGTGTAACTGTTGAAGGCCCTTTTAAACCTGAATATTACAGATACTAATAAAAAGATAACCCTTTTATAAAAGTTGCCATTCTGAGCTTTGTCGAAGAATTGGCAACTTTTTTTATTGTGTTTTTATCAAAAACCAATAGCCTTTCACTACCCTACTATATTTTTTGGCATCATCGTTGCATTGTACCTATCGAACCAAACATTGATAGTTATGAAAAGGAAAATTTTACTGAGCATTTTTGCAATCGTTGTTATTGCATCATCGTCAAACGCCCAAACCTTTATAGCTTCATTTGGAATTGAACAAAGTTGGGGCGTTCCGCATCGTGTTAGTCATTATATTGATAATCATTATTATGGCTACAACTGGGTACACGCCAAAAGAGTGGCACATCATGGTAGTTATAATTTTGAAGTAGTACTGCAACGAGGAGATGTATTTATAGAAGTTAGTCTTGATCCATTCGGTAATGTGTATCGAACTGTTAGAAGAGATTATTATCCTTTATATGAGCATGTTTGTGGTAGCTACTGTGGATATCACACCAACTATTATCAGGCAAATTATTACACCTGTAATAGTCATTCTCATAGTGGACATAATCATGTGAATTATTACCATCAACCAAAAGGCTATGCTTATGGTTATTATAAAAATCAAAAGCATCACCATGGTAATCATTATTCAAAGTCTAACCACTATAGTAATCATAAAGAGGATAGAAAATCAAACTATAACGATAGATACCCTACTCGAAGGGGAGAATACCACAAAGAAAGGTATGACGATCATGGACATAGGGATAGTGATAAATCAGGTAGTAAATACCATGGAAAGTCGAACAAAAGTAATAGTGGAGGACGTTATGAAGGAGGATCAAGAAAGAACAACAATAGTAATGGAAGAAGTAATAGAACTTCAACCTCCTCTAGAACACGTATTGCCAGTAGGTAGTTTTGAGGTTTATTGAAAACTTTAGCTTGTCGAAATGTTTTAAATATTAAACACATTTCGACAAGCTTTTTTTGTATATAAGCAGTTGAAAAAAAGGCTTTTTTGATCTAAAATTGAACACAATTCACTCGAACTCAAGTTAAACTAGCATTATGCAATAGAGAATCCCTGCCTTGCCGGTCAGGCAGGGATTACATCCATAAATCACTGTGAAATAGACACTTCATTTTGATTATGCGCATCACCATAGCGGTGCTATGCTTCTTTGCATAACCACCTATTTCTTTGTGCTTTATGGCTTCATTACGAATTCTATTGCATAATCCGGATTAAACAATCCGTAGTTTTCGATTTCCTGCTTTGCATGCAAACTTAAAAACTAAAGTACATGTTATTATTTTAATTAAAATTGGAATATCAAACCA
>Ga0224506_10001728_pt1 | contig 15456 bp, 18 predicted proteins | sample SF_Jan12_sed_USG_2_FD_169108 | JGI IMG/M metagenome (GOLD analysis project Ga0224506, IMG submission 169108) | Sediment microbial communities from San Francisco Bay, California, United States - SF_Jan12_sed_USGS_8_1 | ecosystem: Environmental > Aquatic > Marine > Sediment | place: USA... | reverse complement strand
CCGCGGAGTTGGGTGTGCGAGCCGAAGATATTGAGAAGTATGGGGCTGTTTCGGAAGAAGTGGTAATCCAGATGGCGGAGGGGGTGAGAAATCGACTGAAGTCGGAAGTGGGTGTGGCGATAAGTGGTGTGGCCGGTCCCGGAGGAGGAAGTCCTGAAAAGCCTGTTGGAACTGTTTGGTTGGCCTGTTCTGTAAATGGAAAGGTGAAGACCAAGCTTTTGAGTCTCGGAGATCGGGGCAGGTTGCTTACGATAAAAGTGGCAGGATTGGCGGCATTAAATTTAATTCGTATAACCCTGATTCAATCTCGTTAACCCGGATTTAATGCCGTTAAGTTAACTATCACTTGATTTTGACCCCCGTAGGGCGGTCACCTACTAATAACACCGTGTCGAAGACGCGGTGAAGTGATGTGATTATACAATCGACCCCTACCTTTAGGTCATTGGTACAGCTGAGAATTGGTAATTACTACAATTTTAATGCTGCTTTCCTCTTAACTTAACGGCATTAAATCCGGGTTTAGTAAGCTGTATTTTTGTAGAATAGCTCATATTTAGTGGATGACCAAACTCGAGAGACCTATAAGGTTTTCAAAACCATATAGGTCTTTTATGGTGTAGACAAAACATTCCGTCCCTACAGGACGGGGTGGAGATAACCTATCTGCCGTTTCTACAAACATGTAATCCCTACGGGATAAAAATCACCTTTACCTCTTAGTTGCAAACAGGGTATTATTGCCAACTTTCTTCGGGGACGAAATGTTAATAGTAAACCATTGTGTTAATGAACCGTATCGATAGGGGTGGAATGTTTTATCACGGCTTTAAAAATGATGAGAGGGTAGGAGCAAGGGTGTTTTCGGTACAAAGATCTCCGGTTTATAGATAAAGGTTGTTAGGTTGATTGGGGTTTGAAAATGGAGGACTGGTTATGGGGTTAAAAAAATTTGCTCTTTACGTTTACCCTTCCTATTTTTGCACTCCTTTTGAGCCGCCTGTTTTTTTTCGGCAGTTTGATAGTTTTTCTTCATAGAGTAAGGTTCACTGTATTTGATACCTGCTTTATGTTGTAAAAGGCCTCGTAGTTCAATGGATAGAATAGAAGTTTCCTAAACTTTAGATACAGGTTCGATTCCTGTCGAGGCTACAGATAACCCTCATGCAGTAATGTGTGAGGGTTTTTCATTGAAAAATGTATAAGGGTAGCACCTAAAATGTATAAGGGTAAATTTGTTTTTTGTCTTATTAAAATGATTGTTTGATGATATTATTAGAAATTATAAATGACCATTTTATTAAAAGCATCAGCTAGTCTTTACCCCGAAATTTTAAATAGATATCCTCACATCCCCACGTAATTTCACTTCTGATATCAATCTTCTTACAGCTTCCCTGATTAATTCTGATTTACTGATTCCCGTTGCTTTTCTAATTTCATCAAGTGCCTCTTGCATTGAATCGTCCATTCTGCAATAGACGATATCTTTCTTTTTCTCATTTTTTGATTTGTATGTGTTTATGATTGCCATTGTTTTGTATTTTAATAAATGTTATTGTGTAGGTCTAATGACCAGACATTTATAAATACTTGGGAATTTGAAAAAGGGAGAAATTAAATGTTTAGTTCAACTATTATGGGTTATTGCACTATACTTTAACAAATCTTTTGGTTCTTATACGAAGACAATGCACCAGCATTAATCACCGATGACCTGTTGGAGCAGGAGTATAACAGATTAGTAACTGAAGGTAAATTAGATTTGTTATTTGAAGCGGAACAACTGATGTTCGCTGGCACGGAATAAAGTTAACCACCCGAACCAAACCTTAACAAAGATCTCGATGATTCCCAAATGTCTTCCGTACCCCCATGAGGTATCTCTTGTGTTCATCACACACCTTTTCACCCTGTTTCAGTTTCTTGTTGATTTCCAATGCATTCTCAAAAATTCGATTGTACCTGAGCATAATATTGTAATTGCTTTCCAGAAGATTATACGAAACAAACACTTCTGGTGTTCGTAATCATTGGTACGGATTTAAAAAAATTATATGCCCTTGATATTCCTCCTTACCACCACCTACCTTGACCCTGAATTAAAAAAACAAAACACCTTCTTAACATTCCTAATCACCGTAATAATTGTACCCCCTGTGATGGTGTTCAAGATTATTAAAGGTGAACTATGAACACTCTATACTCTATGCTCCAACTCTATACTGCTTCATGCTGCCCCCAACCCCCTGTGTCCGTAGTACTTCCGTGAAGGACATTCCCCGCCATTGGGGTTCGGGGGAATCGGTGGTGGTGGGTGGTTGAGTTGAAAAATGACTATAAATTATTAATTGGAGTATTTGGGACTTGTACAACCAATATTGAAAAAAGTGTAAACCATAAAAAAAACGTAAACCAAGTTATAGCTGAAACGATACCTGAATATCCAATAGTTACAATATGTTCAAGCACAAAAATTATTGGGTAAGGTATAAGTAATAAATATTTTCTTTTCTGATTTATGAAGTTTCCTGTAAATAAATTAGTAAATATTATTCCGAAATTACCCAATACCCAACAAGCTACCATCAGAAATAAATGCTTACTTCGCCAAACATCTTCTGGATTCCATGATTTGACACCCAATAATAACCACATTATTCCAGAAGCAAACAATAAAATTGCTCCTAACTTAGGAATTAAAAATTTATTGACATTTAGATAAATTAGGATAGCATAAATTGACACAAAAGTTCCTATGAGTTTATAAAAAATTAAGGATATAAAATTCTTATCTTGAATGCCATTTAAATTAAGCTGTGTTAAACTTATTTCATTGAGTTCCTCAAGTATTTTTGGGTTGCTAATCACTATATATACTAAAGAACAGGTAAATGTTAAGGTAATCAGAATTCCAATATATCTTAAATAAAGAACCGCCATTTAAATATGTTTAATTAACTTTAGCCCAACATAAATTCCTAAAATAGAACCCATAAGAACTGCTATATTAGCACTGTCGAATTTGAATCGACCGTTTATAAAAATATCATAAAGAAAATAAACAGATACACATATCAATATAACACCACCTATCATTGTTTAAAAAACTTAATCATTCTTTTTTATCTTCTTCTTCTTCTGTTACCTCTTCAGATACCTCTTTACTTGTTTCTTCCCAAACCTTCAAATAATTCCTGAAGATATTGGCAGCTTTTTCGTCTAAATTCCCTGCTTTTACTGCATCATTTAACATTTTGCCAAACTCCCCAAATGTTAGTTCCACACCGAATTCAATTGCTTCACTTTTCCAATCTACATTTTCAGAGTCATATACAATTCTTATCCCTTTTCCCGTTTCATATATCATTCTACCAGCTCCAGTAATCTCAGGTTGTAGAAATACTTTTCCTGCAATTTCAATTCCTTCCCCCATTCCTTCCAAAGTTTCTGCACCTGAAAGAACAACGGTTCTTTCAATATTATTTACAGCATCTGCAACTTTTCCAGCATCACCGACAGTAGCCGTCAATTTATTTATCTCATTTTCTTGAGGATTTTGACTTTTAGGCACATTATCACCTGAAGTCCCTGTCACCAATCTTTGCATTGGTTCTTTAGCTGACTGAAAATGTGAAGCCATTTCAGTTAGCTTTAGTACTAAGTATACTTCAGCCTCCAGCCCCTCCAACTCCACATGTGCTGTCACCTTGTTCTCACTGAACGCATAAGGACTATTATAAACATACTTATCCGCCAACGGGTCAACATTGAAGAACCTGCCAATCTCTGGCATATGGTTTCGCCATTTGAACTGCACCCATCCTAAATCAAGGTCTTCAATTTTCTCTTGGTCTTGGAAGGTGTTGAATTTGTTCCTTAGCGAATCCCCTCGCTGCCCGCTGTTGAACGTCAGCCTTTCACCAGTATGTGTAATTCTGTAAACCATCAATGGTAAAGATAATTATTTTCAGGAAACCAACTTCAACAAAAATCACTGGTGAACTGTGAGCCCTCTATGCTCCATGCTCCCACTCTATGCAGATTTTCCTCCACACTGCCTCCAAACCCCTGTGTCCACAGCACTCCCTTGGAGGATATCCCCTGCCGTTGGGGTTTGGTGGAAACGGGGGGGTGTTATGGATTTTTTTCCCTTATAGAAGGCATTTGACTGTTTAAAACAAAATCGTACATTCTTAGTACTTCTTTTAACACCTCAAAATATTCTTCATTGCTTAATTTTATATCTTGTGAAATAAATAGTGTTTGATTTATTGTAGATTTTAAATCACTATAGTCTCCAATAAATAAACAGGATTTTGTTTTAATAACTATAATTGGTGTTATATGGCTTATAGTAAGTCCTACGGAATATATACCTTCCTTTTCTAATTTTCTATTTTTTAACAGTGACCTTACATAAATGTACTTTTTAATCTCCTCTTTACTTCGTTTTTCATGCGAATTAATTGATAGAATAGAATCAAGAAAAATATTTATTTCTTTATCAGAGAATATTTCAGAAATATATTTTTCCATAGAAATTTCTTGTGAATTGGTTTCTATAGCATAAGACAAAATTATTATTAATGTAAAAAGATAGTATTTCATCTGTTCTTATTTTGTTCCTCTTCTAAAATATCTTGGGAAACTTCGTCAGCCCTGTCTTCAACAGCATTTTTCCCTTGATTAGTATTAATATTGGCATTTTCTTCGGTTCCGTGTTGAATCTCATGTCTATTTAGTGCTGCACCTAAAGTTCTATCATTATTTGAGGCATGCTCTGTATAACCACCTTTTCCATCATTTAAACTAGGGTCATATACTTTTTGACCTGTAGAATTAACCCACTCCAATCCTTCTAACTCTCTTCCGTCAATAACCCTGTTCTCACTGAACGCATAAGGACTATTATAAACATACTTCTCCGCCAACGGGTCAACATTGAAGAACCTGCCAATCTCTGGCATATGGTTTCGCCATTTGAACTGTACCCATCCTAAATCAAGGTCTTCTATTTTCTCTTGGTCTTGGAAGGTGTTGAGTTTGTTCTTCAATGTATTCTCCCGTTTCCATGAGTTGATTTTTTCGTTTTGAAATTAAATATTATTACGTACAGTTAACCTTCAGGAAAGTACTCTGATAGAATTTACCTAAAAGCCAAATCAACAGTCTTTTTAGTCAGGTTTATATATCCATCCCAATAACATAAACCACCATCATTAATACTTATTATTTCCTTATTTAATCTATCAATAGCATCTGAAGATTTTAACTCGCAATAATAATTAAGAAACACAATCTTTTCCCCATGAATATCAATGTAACTTAAATATTGAAAATACCCTTTATTCAGATTAAGTACTTCATCATTCTTGGTTATATATCCTTCAGGAACATCAAATAGTTCTCTTACTCCAACCAATACTAATGAATCAACCACACTTTTTTCATCTTTATTTAAGTTATGTATCATATCTATTTTGAAAATTCTTTGAGTAATACTATCGGGAGTGAGTATATAATACTCATTATTTTGCACTTCATTTTTACATCCTAAAATAAAAATAAACACAACTAAATATATTCTCATGGCTTTTTATATTTCTTGGCAATTTCTCTAAACTTATCTGCTGCATAAGAATAAGTGCCACCATATGCATCATATTTATTAGCTAAATTCATACGTGCCATTGTTGTTTACTTTGTTTGAAGTACTACCCTGAGTTATCACTAATTCGCTCCCACTATGAGATGTTCTTGTTTGTTTTCTTTTTGTTTCACCATTTGCTCTGGCAGTTTTAGATTCATTTCCCATAATTGCTTTTTTCTCATCTAAATCTCCCCAAGTGGCATCTTTTGTCATATCATCCTTGTAGTACTCATCATGATATTTTTTATCTCTTAATCCATGAAATCCTTCATGTTCAAGTACGGTAGCTGGAGATAGAACCTCATTGTTTTCTGTCTTTAATCCTAATGTGGAATTCCAATGAATAACCCCATTATTGTACTGTGATTCTCCATCCGTATTCGCAACACCAATTCCTATTTCAGTATCGCATGCTATTTCTGCAAGAGCATCTCCACCCCCATTATTAACGTTATAGTGATAAGTAGCTAGGAAACTGACTACATAATCATTATCTGGTGCATCAGCACCATTTGAACCGTCAAACCGAAACGACTTTTGATTACCGTCTTCATCTTCATACCAAATCACAAAATAATTCCCGGTAGGGTCAACAAAAAGTAAAGGGTTATTAGCGGTATATGAATAAGGCGAATAATCAAAAAATGCATCCGCCATAACGTCCTGCACCATAAACCTCCCTATACTCGCATCATACATCCGTGCCCCATAATCCATCCACCCTAAATCCAGTTCATCCTGCATTTCTTTGCCGTTGTAAAGGTAGTCGTTCTTCTTGCTACCCCCTCGCTGCCAATCATTTAAACCAGTAAATGTTCTGCTGTTCACCATCTATGGTAAAGATAATGAATTTCAGGAAATAGGTGGTTGGGTTTTGTTTTTCTACTTTCCCAAATTTGGGAAGTGAGGTAATGAAATTACTGTGGGATGTGCAGGGGAGTCCTTTGGACTATGCTCTCACTCTCCACAGGAGTCCTTTGGACTATACTGTTTCATGCTGCCCCAAACCCCTGTGTCCACAGCACTCCCTTGGAGGACATTCCCTGCCATTGGGGTTGGGTGGCATGTGGTTGATGCTATGGTTGAAAACTATACACTTATAAACTCTTTAATGAAGAGAAATGTAGTAATGTAAAGGTTTTAAGGCTCATAAGAACTCCAACAATTAATAAGGAAAATCTAATCATTTTTAATATTTTTACTCATCTCTTAATTCACAATTAAAACCAAGTTTTTTACTTTTTTCGATAAAATTTAAAGCATCTGCAATATTCTCAAGTTCTAAACTTTCAATATGACCTTCTAAAATTCTGTTTACCATGTCAAAGGCACTTTTCAGTGACAATCCTTTTTCGACTAATAAATAAATAAACGGAATTGGTCTTGCTCCTTTATCTCTATCCCATGATGTGAAAATTATTGTTGCCATATATAATTTAATCTGGAATTCTATTAATTACCCACCCAAGATAATAAAACTCGTGCATTCATATACACAATCATAAGAAATGATGATTACTCTCCGTAAAAAGGTAGTTCAACCAATCAATCAATCAAGAAAGGAGTGAATACATTCCAACATCTATTATCCAAACAATATTCTGTACATAAATCAATGCCAAATCAAAAGATGTGGAACTAACAATCCCAAGCCGAAAATATTCAGTTTGGAAAATAAACCAATAATATAAATTTCAGATAATGGACTCACAATTAAAGACATTAAACGGAATCACATCATTGAACTATTGCCCTAGTCCACATTGAAGGAAAATCAGTAAAACCCTGTATTCATTTTAGTGTTACAAGCAGTACGGATACATAAGGTATTGAACGAGAAACACAGCGATGTTCGTTACCATATGGGAACAGTTATCTCATTAGGATATTAAATGCAAATGAATGGGAAAATTTACCCTTATTAGGATATAAAAAATCTTGGGAATTATTATATTGGAGATGTTAAAATCTCATGAGAATGCGTTTTGTGAAATTATTTATATTTTCATTATCACTTTTATCAGGAGTGTTATGTGGTTATGCTCAAGAGAGCATTGCTGATTCGTTAATGTTGAATTTCTCTCCTGTGTTGGGAGTCTCAGAAGATTCCATTGGTATTAAGACCCAGATAAATTACAATCCACGTGGATTTATTAACTTTTTGTGTTCTCTTCGTTCCCTTAATAAAGAGACGGGTAAATGGGAGTCATATCCCTTTGATATTGATACACCCAATTCAAAGGTTATGTTAACTTTCACTGACAATTCTTCAGTTGAATTGATGATGTTGAAATCTACCAATGATAATCCGTTTTTTAATTGTATTCCGATGACACAAAAAATCTTTAATAGACCCTATTGGGCAATTGAAAAACTTGAAAAAAACATGTTGAAATATCAACAAGAGGTAATTCTGATTCTGAAACAAAAAGAAATCAAAGCCATATCAATATATGGTAGTGATAAAAATTTACATATGATCACGTTTCTAATTTTCGATGAATATAAATCTTGGATTAAAAATGAGTTAAATTAGAATTATATAATCAAAATATGACTTGGAATGAGAAATAAGGTGTTCGGTTTTTATATAGTACTATTTACAATATATTTTTCTTTACCAATTATTATTGAGTCGGTGCATCCTATGTTTATATTGTCTACATTCTTATATTTTATGATTATGTTCTTTACGAATAATTTCTTTTATGCCATTGTTGGACAAGTTCTACAAGTGCTTGTGCTTTCTTACTTCTTATACAATTTAACAGTTGATGTATTACGATATTTTAAAGATAAATTGAGTGATTGAGTGTTATATCTCACAACGAACAATATTAAAATTCACACAAACCGTTCCCAACAAAAACACAACATCCCTTTCAAATCCTCGTCTGCCCAATTGCAACCCTTCAACACCAATGGCTTTGTTTCGTATGATTCTGGAATGCTATGGTGCAATCGGGTTTTTGGGAATGGAAAAATGAATGGTTGAAAACATGGTGAAAATATGGTAATGTATGGTGTGATGTTATCTTAAATTGTAATTCATATTCAACATAAGTATTATATATACCATAACGTAGTCAGGCAATATATTCTTTCATATGGTAACTTTATACATGCAATATTTATACACGCAATTTTTCAAGCAAAAAGTTCAAGTAACAGGTGAGCTTCTTAAATTTTAGAGACTGGAAAGTATGAGTGTTTTTCCAACCAGAAAGGAAATAATTGTAAAATTAGAAATGGAAATTCTACATGCTATATGAATATGGAAGAACTGCTGATATAGATATATCTGGATCTCAGAATAAAGTGATAATTAATATGCAACTAACGAGAAAATATTTTATTGAAGAAGAGCAGATAAAAACGTTAGCAGCTTTAATATGTTTTTCTCTTCGCAAAGAGTTAGAAGTTATTTCAATGATTGCTTTTTCGGTAACTTCCAATGTTTTTACTGGTGTTTATAATTTTGCTTTTTCAAAATACATGCTTCATATAATAAACATGAAGTTAGCAGAGAACCCTATCTTTGTTAAGAATCTGAAGTATATTTATAATAATATGAGTTTAGTAAAGCTTAAAAGCTTCAATCAGGTAATAGAGCAGATTAATTCTGTGGAAAAAGGATTAATCACAAAAGATACATTTGTTGGACTTCTCGAAGAGTTTTCTAAAACCTGTGATGCGAAAAGCGATGTTTATCAAGAGTTCAGATATTTTAAAATTGGTGCATTTTTCGAAGCAACTGGTATTGACAAGAAACACATTCTTGTATTTTATAAAAACTGTGGGTTAGATGTACCTATTGACTAAATTAAACAGATATGATGAAAACCAAATTCTTATTGCTAGTTTTTATTTCTGTTTTTACTTCAGAAATACATGCACAATTTGATTGTCTACAATTTGAAAGACATTTTAAGAAAAATAGGCAACTAAAAAATGATTCTTATTATCATGATTCATTTTTAGATATCATACCTGAAGAAAGAATAGATGTTATTGATTATGATTTTCAGACAGAAGGATTTTATTCAATTGCGAAATATACTTATGAGAAAAACTATTATTTCATTATTGGAGCAATAGATGGAAGCGGTGAAGGTGGCATATTATTTTATCTTATTTATGCTCTTCATGGATGTTCGGAGATAAAGGTTGCGGAACTATCATACATAGGTTACGAAGAAAATGTAAAATACACGTTCAAGGATAATATATTGAAATGGAACACATTGGATATGAAAGATGTGGTAATTGATGAAATTAAACTGAAGTTAGACTGATCACCATATGTCAAGTTATTTATGAAACCACTATTTAGTTCAACTGTTACAATTTTCATCATCCTTTATCTGTCAGGATGGGGCGAATTCGATACTTACCCTCCAACTAATCAACAGAATTTAGCCGATACAACGATTTTTGTCGATTTTTATGATGTGGAAATCATTGATACCATCTCAATTTCAGAGAGTAGTTGGGTATTATTTTCGGGTTATCCGACAGATAATTTAGAATCAAATATTGCATTGTATATTATAAAATCAGATGTTGACCTTCATGCAGGTGAAAGTGTAAAATTCTATAGTTACCCGAGCAAAGTCTATGATTATGAGGATAAATCATTAATATATGAATGCAATGTATATATCGGAAATTGTCTAAGCAAGTATGAAAAATCAATCGTATGGGTGCAGAATGAATTGGGGGATGATGGGAAATTTCATCAAAGTATTTTTACTGTAAATTTTACAGAAAGTGGCATTGAAGAATTCCTGTCTGAATATAATAGTGGGACTATTCAACAGATTGAAGATTTAGTGGAGTTGGGTTTTTGTAAAATGCTCCCTCAGGTGGATTTAACATCAGAACCATAATTGTTAATTTGAATCCATTTTTTTAGGATTTAAATACTTAATCAATGAACAGACTTCGAGTAAATACAAACCGTTATTTCGCTTCCGTCATAATTTTAACACTTTATGATTCTATAATGAATGTTATTTTATTAGATATGGCTGACTATGAGTTGTTTAGTTATATTTTTGGTGGTGGGCTTATTTTTTATGGTATTCTTTACTTGATATTAATGGTAACTGAGCTTTTAATGGGTAATCACACATTTAGAACCTTTCCTCTTATTTTAACTTTTCTTCTGATGGAATTATTATTGTTTTCATTTTCAGGAGAATGTTTACTTCAATCAATAGTCCAAGAGGAAAGTATTCATCTTTTAATAATGTTTCATCTCGTACCACTGTTTGTGAATTCATTTGTTGTACTTTACAGAAACACATCATTCAAGTTGTTTGAGAAATATCTTGATTAATATGGGTAGTAAGCCCTTGTTTTCCTAACCATGAGCCATATGTATTTCTTCGAGGACGATGGAAGGTTTTATTGGGTACGGTACAAAAACCGGAGCAAGTGCCCAGCCCATTCCGGAATTCTGAAAATCTATTTATTTGATTAAAAATATGCCCTTCTCATATATAGACCAAGAAATTATCAAAAATTTAACTGGACATTCGCAACCGGAACAGGGTGGGCAGGCTTACCGGAATTTGCAACTTGAACAATTTCAGTAAAAAACTATCCGATAAAATTTATGATTTGAAACAGAAAGAAGAACCTGACCACAGACCGAACTTCAATGGTACGAGCTTTTTCCATTTCAAAATATCAGTTAAGATACAATCAGAATCTTAGCAATAGTGCTATATGATCAAAATTCCTTAGTTTGTCCTCTTCTGTAAAAAATACCTTTCCACCTTTTTCTATAACAATTTCAACAATTTCATCCACTGCATCAGGTACCAGAGTACATTTTCCTTTGGGTGCCTGCAGATAAAGCGTTGGATCTCCATCACATAAATAAGAGGTTTGGGTATAGTCTTTTTCAACTAACAGCGTTAAGCCCCTGCTTTCATGTGCAGCAGTCCAAACTTCCTGAATGCCTTTAGCGAGTTGTTGAAGCGTGTCTTTTTCAGTAAACTCATTAATTTTATTTTTTATTTCTTCGTTTTGATGTTTTATGAGGCTCTCATAGGCTTTTTTCTGAAGTGAAAAAAGATCCCCTTTTTTAAAGGATCCGATTACTTCGCCATCTATTTTTTTAGCAAGAGTTGACTGTGATTTAAATTCTGCAATCAAGTCTTTAGCCCCGGCTAAAATTAACGCTTGGTGATTTTTGTTTAAGTAGGTTGTCAAGTGCGAACCGGCTTCCTTGAAGAACGACTCTATTCTCATTTTTATAACGGCACTTTTATCTTTTTCAAATCCTTTTTGTGCAAATCCATACGAAGTTCCCCTGGTGGCTCTTTCGTATTCGTATTCTTCTTCGTACTTCATTGGGAAGTGTCCATCTTTTATTTCCATAAAATGATCGCCCTGAGCAGTATACAAGTGGACTTCTTTTTTGCCCAGTGCCAACACATAATATGGGGCCATCAGTTGCTTCAGATAATAGAGGTCGCGAGTTTCAAAATTTTCATCCAATAAAACTTTCTCTTTTACTGAAAACGGAAACTGAATTAATTCTGAGACATTCGGAGATATAAAAATGCCAATACCATTTAGGGAAACATTTGGATCGAACTCAGCAGCGAATGAGTCAAGTTTGGCCAGCATGTGTTCAGAAATACCTGGATCAATTTCTCTCCTTTTTATTATTGATACCCCTCTTTGAATGGCTTTGCGAAAGAGTTCGGCATTCAACATCCTTTGGGGTGAAAGTTTATGTAGAGGAATTATAACAGATAAACATGGACCCTTTTTTTCTGAAAAAAGAAGATCTAAAATTTCAATTGTCATGGCAGTAATGTTTGATTAAAACTACCAATAACCTCACACTTTTTTGATGACCTAGGTTAGAGGAGGCAATGATTTTTATCTCTGGTGGAGGGTGTCTATCTTTTTAGGGATTTTGTTGGGAGAGCTAAAATCCTGCCTTTTAAGAGAGAGTGCTATTTATTTAGGCAGTTGTAAGATTCTTTTAAATACTATTAGATTGAATGATTAGTGCCTGCTGAAAAACTAAATCATTTGGAAACAAACATTCCGTCCCTAACGGGACGGCGGAGGAAGATAATCTATTGTTTCTACAAACATGTAATCCCTACGGGATAAAATTCACCTTTTCAAGAGTTGTAATCAGCAACTTTACATCCTCAAATTTTCGCAATTGTATAAACCGGGTTTGTATTATTTATTTAATAATAAAGTTGTGGGCGGTTGAAATGTCATTGTAATTTTCACCATTTTATCGTCTCGTAGGGACTTTAATATTTGTAGTAAACCATCGAAATAGTGAACCGTCCTGTTAGGGACGGAATGTTTTATTCTATTTTTATGTGTAAAAATTGAACTTTTCCCTCTCCATTTAAAATCTCTTTTATTCATTCAAAACCTTATAACCGATATAGAGTTGAATGGAAGAGGGGATAATAGTTGTCGGGTAAATAATTATGTTCTGATATGAAGAGGGAATGAGGGTGAGGAAAAAGCAACAGATTGATATTCAATCACAATCAGATGGAAGTAGTAATCTTTATTTTTTCAATATAATACACACAAGTAAACTCAGCTAAACCTGATCTCTCTTTTCTATAGTTAACCACCTTGGTCTTGAACTAACTTCATGCTTAATTAAAATTAATTTGATGTCACGTATTTTATAGGATTCACTTAAATTAAAAACAAAATAACTCAATTTAATTTGTTGCCTCTTAATGATATATTAGTGTTTATTAATATCGTTTTTTGAATTATTATAACTAAAGTAATGGCTGAAATGACAAGTGCCGGTATGAAAAACCAAAACATATTTAACTCAATTTTATAAACAAAGTTATCCAGCCATTTGTTAATTAAAATATAAGCCATAAATGAGGAAATAATAGATGATGTTACAAATGCTATATAAAACTTTTTTTGTAATGAAATGATAAGATCTACAAATGTGGCCCCGCACAACTTTCTTATCATAATTTCCTTTGTGTAGTGTTCTGTATTAGAGTTTAAAAATGCAATCAATCCAATAGACATTAATATAATGCTTATTATACTTAGGAGCATTATTTTAGATTTGAAGTCAGTTTCTGATTGATTTATGTTTGAAAAATTTTGTTTTAAAAAATGATAGTTAAATGGAGCAGATAAAATTTGCGATTTCCACTGAGTTTTTAATTGTTCCAATAAAACAGGAAGGGAAGTGGATTCGTTTTTTAAATAGATCACTCTGTCATAAGTGTTTTCTGATATATTAAATAGTGCAATTGGTGCTATAGAATATTGGTAGGATTGGAAGTGAAAATCGTCCACAATCCCAATAACTGTAAAAGGATTATTATTTCTGCTAAAATAAATATTTTCACCTAAAATTTCTTTCGTTGTTTTACCTAAAGATGCAACAGCTGAGGAGTTTAGGATAACTGATAAACTATCGCTTGGATTTCCGCTAAAATTTCTGCCCTCAAGAATATTCATTCCAAGAACAGGTATAAACTCTTGGTTAACTTTGTTTACATAAGTTGCAATATTTTCGTTGTTTTTGAATTTAATAAAATCTTTAGCCATATTTTCTAATATATTGAATTGTGAAGTAGCTACTGATCCGTAATTATTTATTTTGTTTTTATAATTTATCCATTCCCCTTGTTCGATGCCTACAGAACGGTACATAGTTATGGTATTATTTATAGATAAACCCGAACCTTGTTCATTGATATGCTGTATTTGTTTGTTTACTATAAAGAATAAAATAAAGAAACACAAAGAGATACTCACCTGAATGAAAATGAGAAATTGTCTAAAAAAATCAGACTTACGCATTGATGTTTTTCTGCTTATAATTACTGCATGACTAAAAGGAATATTTATTGATTTAATAATTCCGGAAAATACACCTAAAATCAAGGATGTAGATAAGAATATATAAGTGTTTGAAAGGAATAAATTTAACGAAAAGTTTAATTTATGCAAAATATTTGTTGAAGTGGTATATAGAGTAATATAAACCAATAATAAAGCAATTAATGTTGACGTAAGATAAAAGAATATTTCTTCTGCTATATTATACAGAGTAAATGTTTTTTTGGTGGCACCCAAGTATTTTCTTATGGTCAATTCCTTAACTCGTAAATAAGATTGGCCAATGTTAAAATTCACGGTATTTACAAAAGTGAGGAGTAAAACAACCAGGCCCGTAATAGAAAGAACATATAAATACAATTTATTTTCTTTGTAACTAAAGTCAAAAATATAGTTGTAATCAAAAAGTAAATTGTCCAGCCTTGATATATTCCATTTGTAACTATCTTGATCAAAATGTTGAGATAAAATAGAAGTGGCAAGCTGTTGAGCTTCGTCCTCATTCAAAATGTTTTTGGTTTTATAATACACATTGAAGGCCGGACTTGGTATATTCCAATGAGGTAATGTTGCTCCACTAATTAATAGGTTGAATTGTAAATGTTGGTTTTTGGGTAAATCGTCAATAACACCAACAACTTTCAAAATAATGGTTCCACGACCATTATTTAATTTGATCTCTTCTCCCAAAATATCAGTTTTTCCAAAATAATTGGAAGCTTTTGATTTGGTTAAAATAATCGAATTTGGTGAATGTAGGTTGGATGGCAGGTATTTATCGAATGAATACTCGAACATATTGAAAAAGGAGGAGTCATAATAAAGGATTGAACCCTCACTATACATATTATCACCAATTGAGATGTTCACTTCATAATTTGGCTGAAAGAAAAACTTAGTCGCCTGTGTTATTTCTGAGG
>Ga0224506_10001727_pt1 | contig 15458 bp, 12 predicted proteins | sample SF_Jan12_sed_USG_2_FD_169108 | JGI IMG/M metagenome (GOLD analysis project Ga0224506, IMG submission 169108) | Sediment microbial communities from San Francisco Bay, California, United States - SF_Jan12_sed_USGS_8_1 | ecosystem: Environmental > Aquatic > Marine > Sediment | place: USA... | reverse complement strand
ATCCTGCAGGATCGGGTCAACAGCCTGTCCGCTGCGTTTGCCGCGGCGATGGATGAGGATGGCTATGAAGGTGGCTATAGTGTTGTCTATCCCATCAAGGTCAATCAGCAGCGTGGGGTCATAGAGCAGATCATCACCGCACGTGACAGCGGTGTGGGTCTGGAGGCGGGCAGCAAGCCGGAGCTGATGGCGGTGCTGGGGCTCGCCCCGCGGGGCAGTATTATCGTCTGCAATGGCTACAAGGATCGTGAATATGTCCGCCTGGCCCTGATCGGCCAGACCCTGGGCCATCAGGTCTACCTGGTACTGGAGAAGCTGTCGGAGCTGGAGCTGGTACTGGAGGAGTCACAGAAACTGGGCATCTCGCCACAACTGGGTGTACGGGTGCGTCTCGCTTCGGTGGGGGCAGGCAAGTGGCAGAACAGCGGTGGTGAAAAGGCCAAATTTGGGCTGACCGCCGCACAGATCCTGCAGGTCATCGCCCGTCTGCAAGAGGCCGACCTGCTGCAGAGCCTGCAGCTGATCCACTTTCACCTGGGGTCGCAACTGGCCAATATCGGTGATATCCACCATGCCATGCGTGAGGCAGCGCGGTTTTATGCCGAGCTGCACCATCTGGGGGTCAATATCAATGTGGTGGACGTGGGCGGCGGCCTGGGCATCGATTATGAGGGGACCCGCTCGCGTAGTGCCTGCTCAATGAACTACAGCCTTTATGAATATGCGAAGAATGTGGTCCATAGCCTGTGGGAGATCTGCCGGGAACAGGGGCTGCCACAGCCACACATCATCTCCGAGTCGGGACGTGCCCTGACCGCACATCATGCGGTACTGATCACCAATGTGGTGGATGTAGAGTCCCAGGATGTGGAGCATCTGCAGGCGCCTGTCGAAGGAATGCCTGCCTTGTTGCTGGAGATGTGGCAGGGGCTGCAGCTGCTGGATGCCGGTAGCAAGCGCCCGATTACCGAGTTGTACCATGATGCGATCAACTGGCTGACGGAGCTGCAGTCGATGTATACCCATGGTCTGATAGATCTGCAGCAACGGGCCCTGGCGGAACAGTATTATAATGCCATCTGCCTGCGTGTGCGTGAGGCGCTGAATCCTGCCTCACGCAGCCACCGGGAGATCCTCGATGAGTTGAATGAGAAGCTGGCAGACAAGTATTTCTGTAATTTCTCACTGTTCCAGTCGCTGCCGGATATCTGGGCCATCGATCAGATCTTCCCTGTGATGCCGCTGCATCGTTTGCAGGAGGCCCCGTCACGCCGCGTGATCCTGCAGGATATCACCTGCGATTCCGATGGCCGTATCGACGAATATGTGGACGGCGAGGGGCTGGAGAGCAGCCTGCCGCTGCATCCATTGGTCACCGGAGAGCAATATATACTGGGCTTTTTCCTGGTCGGAGCCTATCAGGAAATACTCGGCGACATGCATAATCTGTTTGGTGATACCCACTCTGTAAATGTGATTTTTAATGGGGAAGGCTATGAGCTGTCTGAGCCACGTATGGGGGATGGCGTCGACGCAGTACTGAGATACGTGGATATAGAGATCGCCGAGCTGGAACAGCGTTATAGAGAGAAGCTGGATGTTGCGGATTTGTCACAATCACGCAAACAGGACTATCTGGATGACCTTATTTCGGGGTTAAGCGGGTATACTTACCTGGAAGATTAAACTCTTTTAGGATCAATCCGATATATACACTATGTTGGCATATAGATGAGTCATATCAAGATAGAGCATCAGGCAGATAAAGCCCACCTGAGCGGGCTGGGGGTGTACGACTGGGGGATTTGGAGTAAAGAACCCTCAGAGTTTCCCTGGCAGTACGATGCGCAGGAGACCTGTTACTTCATTGAAGGTGATGTGGTGGTGACGCCCGAAGGGGGAGTGCCGGTGCGTATGGGCAAGGGCGATCTGGTGGTATTTCCCCGGGGCATGACATGTCACTGGGAGATCCTCAGTGAGGTAAAAAAGTATTATAATTTCGACTAATTACACAGTGGATACTGTGATCAGAGTCAGACTGACTGGAGCAGGCTAGATGAGCAGTGATTTTATGTCTTTTATGGCGGATGATGCCTTTTCTTATGTAGAGGCCTACCGCAAGGCTCAGGATTGGACCCCTGAAAAGATCTCATCCAAGGTCGCCTGGTTGCAGCCACGAATCAATGGTGAGGATGAGCTGGATTCCAAGGTCTATGCCGAATACCGTGGTTATGAGCATGCACTGAAGTTTCATATGGACCGTGAGGCACCAACCCTGGTTTTTCTGGGTCCGGATCGTGCAAAGAAGAAATCCGAGATTGAAGAACAGGTCACCCCTGAAGAGCAGATAGAGATGTTGCAGGAGAGGGTACAGAAGATGCGAGAAGATCTGGCCATGCAAAAACGTGCCAAGGCCAATGCCGAAATGGACTTCTCGCGAGCCAGATCAGAAGCCCAGGTGCTGACCAACAAGCTCAGTAACTGCCAGGCGATCCAGTACATACTGCTGGCAACCACCGGAGCCTTCTTCTTTCTTACCGTATTACTGGCCTTTTCTGGTTAGAGTACCCATTCAGCCTGTTGATGAACAGGCTGGATATGTTTCCCCAGACTACTTATATAGAGGATGATTAATCCTTGATGCTTCGCTATGAAAATATTTATAGCGATAGATGGCATCCTCACCATGGCAGTCTGCGCAGACTATATACGAACTGTTTGAATTGCGTAAAAAGCTGCTCATTGCATCGCCTTCAATATTTATTCCCCTGAATGTTTCCTTTTGCTTGTTTGGGTTTTCGCTCCATGTGTGTGGATCATGACAGCTGGCACAACTGATACTACCTGTTTCGCTGCGCTTGGCATTCTGGTCAAACACTGGAATCTTGGGTAATGGGTGCTCCTTGTAAATCTTGCGTGCCTGCTCTGACCACACTGTAACCGTTTTAGGATGTTGTAGTGCTGGTGGAACCTTGTTACTGGCCGGACCATCTTTACTATGACAACTACGACATTGTTTTTCGGTAGGATCCTGACCCTCTCCTGGTTTACGGGCCCACAGATTTTCTGCCATTAACGGATTATGTATGGCGTGACATTGGGCACAGGGACCAGAATTGTCGATAGTTTGGCCCAGACCGTTTTTGTTATTTGCTGCGGTGACGGACAGATCGTGATCGGTCTTTAAAATCTTACTCTTGTCTGTATGGCATTGGCGACAAAGACGCGAATCTTTGGCCGTAGTCAGGCGCAGGAAGCTGCTAGTACCGTCGCCTTCCATATCTTCACGGTGTTTCCCGCTGCGCGACCAGCGATGTGGATCGTGGCAGGTGGTGCAGTCAATCATTCCTCCCTGTTGCTGACGATTGCCGAGATTATCAAACAAGGGCAGGCTGTCCCGATCTTTCATCGACAGAGGTGTAACACTCAGCGGGTGACTATGCTTGGCTATATCCTTATCCGTTGCCAGTCCACCTAGCTGATGACAATCCCTGCACAGGCTTTCTATTGGTGCGGTTTTGTTCTGCTCACCACGCGCACGCAGACTGCCACCCATAGCATTGTGTGGAGTATGACAGTGGCTGCAGAGTGTAGCGTGTTTATTAACAGCTGGTTTGAGCACAAGTGGTGTCTTGTTATGCGCTTGTATACCCGAGCGTGCGGACTTGATTACAGCATGCTGTATACGGTTGATATCGTGCCTGGTATTGATAATCGATTTTTTATCCAGATGGCAGGTAAGGCAGAGCGGACTGTTAATATCATCCGCAATGCGCAAGAAGCTATTCGTTGCATCCCCTTCGATATCCTCTTTAACAGTTTGTGTATGATCCTGTGACCAGACATGTGGGTCATGGCAGCTGGCGCAGCTGACATTGCTGGCGCTATCATTCCGCTGACCATTTTTATCAAATAGCGGTAACAGTGGTGGTTGTTTTTCCAGCTTATGCTGGTTGCTGCTCCATTTTCCCTTGCTTACAATTATGCCGAGATTTTTTATAGAACGTCCGAGTGGATGACTATGGTTGCCAATAGTTTTGTCCTTGACGATATCTTTATTATTATGACAACTCAAACAGGTAGCTGATGCCGGATCCTGAAGCGTTTCGTCTATAGTTCGAGACCATAAAGTGGGGCCCTTGGCATTGTGTGGTATGTGGCAACTGCTACAGGGGCCTGATGTTTCTGCCGTATTAGCTTGCGAATTTGTCAGATCTTTTCTGCTAAGCTGCATGTTGTGCTTACTCGGAAGAATAGATTTTTTTTCATTATGGCAACTGACACACAGACCTGACTTTTTGTTATTTAGTAACAGTATTTTTTCGTTTTCAGCCGCATGAGGTTTGTGGCAGGTCTGACATATTACCTCGCCTTGTTTGCTGAAATGCGCGCCTTTTTGTTTTAGTGAATCCGGATAATCTGGTAGAGATTTAAAAATGGGGTGGTTGCCATGTCTTGTTCCGGTGCTACGATTGAGATGGCATGCCATACAGATGCTGGAGTCGATATTTTTTTCACGTAAAAATATCGGAGATTCATCATCTTTCCAGTCAACGCCATGGGCTGTATGGCAACTTCCACAATACAATTTCCCATCTTGATTGAGTGGAAAGATATTTTTTCCTTTGACAGTAGGTATCCTGACCTTATCGGTTGGTATGACGCCGACCGGATGACTATGCCCTCCCTGTTTCCACATAAACCTGGAATCCAGAACAAATCCATCATGACAGGAGAAACACATACGTTCAGTGCTGGCAATATCCTGTTTTCCTGTTTCAACAGTTGGTGTGGGGTCATATCTAATTAGTGGTTGAATTTCGTTTTGATTAAAGTCTGTCAGCCACATGACGTGGCAAGTTGCGCATTCGCGATTGGCAGAAACTTTTCGAGCTGCAAATGCAGACTGACTAACCATGAACAGGGTAAGTAGCAAAAGGAAAAGCGCCTGAAGTTTTCGGTACATCAGATATCCTAGTTCACTGGAGCATAAACGGATACTTTGTTTGCCAGCATCTGTGAAATATAGAGTCGGCGCTTTTTATCTACAGTCAGTCCGGTTGGTGTTTCGAGTTGAAGGTTTGATTCCAGACCGCCGATAACGTGTAGAAATTGCTTTTTGTGGTTGTATACTTCAACGACATTCATATAGCTGTCTGATATGTAAATGTTTTCATACTGATCAACTGTAACCCCTTTTGGCCGGAACAGTTGACCTGGCATTACACCCCAACTACCTGCGTTGGTGACAAGTTTTCCTGTGGGAGTGAAAATCTGCACGCGACTGTTTAATACATCCACTACATAGATATTGCCATCAGGTCCAATGTCCAGAGTGGCAGGATAACGGAATTCACCTGGATTGTTTCCCTTGCCACCCCACTGATGAACGAGTTTTCCTGAGCGGGAATAGACCATAACACTATGATTGATATTACTGGTTATATATAACTTGCCATTTTTGGATACAGCGACATCTATAGGACGAAGTCCATGTTTGTTGATTTGAATAGGAATACTGGAAATGTACTCGCTCTTACTGGTGAAGATCTGGATACGGTGATTTCCGGAATCTGCAACGTAAAGTTGTTCATTGCTATCGATGCCTATACCTACCGGACCGTTAAACTGTAGATCGCCCGTACCTTTACTACCGATTGCACGAATAAAATTACCATTGGAACTATAGGTCAGGAGGCGATGATTGCCTCCATCGACTATGTAGATGTTGCCAGATTTTCCTATTACAACATCGGATGGCATGGAAAGTGCCAGCTTGTCTGCATCTGATATATCATATATATGCCGATACAACTCCTTGGCCTGTACTGATAGTGAGAGCAGAAATGCGAATAACAAGCATCCAGTTGTGCGAAATAGGCTACTTCGGAGCATCATAGTTTTTACCCCACCAATTTGCCGGATCTTTGTGCATATTTTTTGTGGCAGTGTTGGATGTGGATTTTTCCTTTATTGTATTAGATGTGGCTCCTAACAGATCTGGTATGTGAAATTTTTGATACTTCTCTACCAATCCAATGATGTTCAAGTTGGTAAGATCCTGGATTCTGCGGTCAGAGAAGCCAAGTTCTTTAAAGGGTATATAACTTTTGCTGGCATTGGTATGACAGCGTGAACAGAAACGACCTTTGGGACGAACAATCTTGTGGAAGCGCTTTTTAATAGATTCACGATCCTTGTCGGACAGTTTGTCGCGTATTGCGAGGAATTCCTGGACCTGTGGCTTATCTTCAGGCATTTCCAGCAACTCAGTTCCAGATGCTGTTGTCTGGCTTACTACAATCTTGGAAAAATAATCATCTGTTTTAATCAGATAACCGGTATTTGGATCCAGAGCGGTACCAAATGGAGAGCCCTGAACACTAATGCCAGAGTAGTTGAGCCATTTGAATGAAAGAGTGTTTTCAGGTACTTTCTTCTCATTGGTATGGCAGGTCATACAGCCAATAAATTGGGTATGCATATTCATCAGTGTGCGAATCATCGGTTCTTTTGAGTGCGGGTAATCGCCATGGCAATAGAAACATGCAACTTTCTTACCCTGGTCGGCAAAAGTTTGTACAGGAGTGTTATGGAAGTGGCGGGTTTTTTCTACCATACGCTCTTCTCCTATAGCAACCAGTAGTTCTGGTTTTTCGTCTTCCTTGAATATACCCAGCTGGCTACTTAAAGCCGCCAGCAGAGAAATTACCAGAGCAAGTATGATCCCCATCAATATTGATGTTGTCATAAATGCTTCGACCGGATGTTCGCGGCGGGTTCCGGATATGGTGAATAGACCATGTTCGTATTTACCAGGCAACCGTGCCTTATGATCCATTATGACCATTATGGCGATGCCCAGCCCAAAGAACAGCAAAACTGCTGTTACGATTACAAAGGTTGTCAGTCCTGGATCATGCATGGCGTATGCTTCCGTGGTGAATTAGTGCTCGGTTAAAATTACCCAAATTGCAAACAGCCCAAGAGCTGTCCACACAAATACAATGGCAAGAGATGAGTAAGCAATTATTTTTTGCCATCTGGTCATTGGTGTAATCATGTTCAGTTCCTGTATCTATTTAACTGTTCGACGCTGTATCAGTATCAGATTCGGCAATGATTTCTCGACTTTCCAGCATGTCACGCAGCAGGTGTCTTTCTTCAGGAACCTCGACGAGATTGCGAAGATATTCCAGAAAGTGTTCTTCTATCTGATGTTCACGCGTAATCTTTCCGGTCAGAAATGTCCATTGCATGGGAAAGCGACCGGGAGCAAGGTGCACGTTGTACCAATGCCAGAAAGCGATAACCAGCAGTGCCAGAAGTGCTTCATGTGGATGTGAAAGACGCATGAGTTCCTGGAAATGCGATGCCATTGTAGCAGGGAGAATACTCGCCCAGATATCAGGAAACAGGAAGGATGACCCTGAAACGACCATTACCAGATTGCCAAATGCTGCGGCAAAATAGTGTATCTTTTGCTTATAATTAAACTTGTCCATTTCTGGACGTTGATCTTTTTTGCCAGAAAAATATTTTATATCGTCACGAAAGTCTCGTATGTCTTTTAAGCCAGGAATAATCGTCCGTCGTAGATCAAACCTTTTCGCACTAATTCTGGCAATAGAACCAAGTGTTATAGTGAGGATATGATAGGTCATCGTAAAAATCATAATTACAGCAATAGTGCGATGGATGATACGTGTGACATCCACGCCGCCTAAAAATGAATTTAACGGTTCTGCCCATACAGCATGAAAGAAATGTATAGGAAGTCCTGTAAAGGCTAGTGTTAAAAATGTCACAAAGGTTAACATGTGATGTAACCGTATATGAATAGAATAGCGGTACAGATCTCCCACTGGGTTCGAGACAACGTTTTTGTAGATTAAAACGCGGTCATCCGGTAAATCTTTAAGTAATTGCTCTATTTCTTTTCTATCTTTCTCTGAACTATGATTCTGTTGCAGAGAGGTCTCTAAAATGCTTCTTGCTTCGTCAGACAGTTTCATTGTTATTTCATCCCGATACTTATATGTAGGTTAAACAACTCGATCACGACCGCGCTTGCTCTTGCGGCGCCAGGATGTACCTTGTCTTAACCTGAAGCTAACTCCGTCCCGTCTTCTGCCAAAGGTTTCAAACATAGACAGCCCTACCAAACCTATAATCACAACTATGCTGATAACGTTGTAAATCTTTTCTGCATAATATGTGAGTTTTCCATCCTCCAGTGATGCATTTGGATGTGGGTCCAGGCTGGCATAATTCTCATCCGCATAGACGTGACACTTTTTGCATGTTTCCAGTCTGTTGTCCTTGTGGACTGATGACAAAGGGTCACTGGAAGGTCGGATGTCATGCACACTCTTGTAATAGTTCTCGCTGTCGGCATGACAGTCAAGGCAGTTAGCTGTTTTGTCAAAACCATAATTTGTCAGTTTGCCATGGAAACTTTCAGCATAAGATTTGGCTGCGATAGAGAATTTCTTACCTAATTCACGCCCCTGCTCTTTTGCCTGCTTCACGTGGCGATCAATCAAACGTTCATCACCATGGCACGATGTGCATAATGCAACAATCTGTTCCGGGTTACGTTTAACTTCACGTATACGTCGACTAGTGTGTTTATACCACTGAGTAACAAATTTACGATCTTCATGGCAGATAACACAGCGATCAACAATATGTTTTGGTGGTCCTACTTCATTAGGGTCATAGATAGGGTTTGTATGACAGGTGATGCAGTAAGGTTTGTCGCTATCCGGTCCTTCTACGATCTTGTCCCGGCCATGAACGCTGTCTTTGTATGCGTTATATATTGGTTTGTGGCTGAATGGTTTCCCTGTTGCCGGGTTTTTGACCGAGTGGCATTCACTGTCACACTGGACACCTGTTTCGACGGCTCGATGCGGTAATTGTTTGATATAGCTATGACAATCACGACATGGAACATTGCGATGTACGGTATTGGCAAAAACCTCTGGCATTACGTAGTAAGAGCGTATAGCTCCATCTTCTGTTACACGCGTCATTCTTGGATATTTATGGCAGAGTAAACAAGCCTCGTCATCATCAAAGAATGCCATTGCATACGGTGACATAGTCAATGTAAAAACGGTCATAAAAAGAATTACAGGCAAGGTCCAGCGTATTGGAAGTTTCACCTTATTATCCTTGTTTCTAGTAATACGTTAAAAGTCATGACACTGCCCACATATATCCTGTTTACGTAATCGGAATCGCTCATCTGCACCATGAGCAGATTCGTTTACCTTAATGACGCCTTTCTGGTGTGGGTTATGGCAGGTGCCGCAAAATACCTGGTTTGTTTGTGGATCCAAAGGCATCGTGATGCCGTTTTTGTTGCTCATTTGTTTAATCGTGTTCATTACCCTGGGTGGGGGGACTACTAGGTGGTTCGGTCCCTTGGCCTCTCTGCCGCTAAAGGTAAAATTAAATGAACCGCCGGGATGTGCTTTGACTTTATGGCATCCGGTACACATATTCTCCAGTTTGCCTTCGACAATAAAGTCAACGTCGGTAATACTTTTAGCATTGGTAAGCTTACTGACATCCTTATGACAAAGGGCACATTTGTCCTGCTTTATATTGCCATTTCTGTCAATTTGGTCATGTGGATTCAGACGTTGGTAGGCCTGTTTGTTGTGACAGCGAAAACAAATATCACTCCTTGATGTATATGGACCTCCACGTAAAAGCATGGGGTTAAGCCCACGTTCATGTTTACGTTTTTGAGTACACTGGATAGCCATGTCATGGCATACAGTGCAGTTAACTATGCCGCCTTTAGAACGGGTCTGTTTCGAAAACATTTGGTCCATATTATTTTTGAAATTGCTGGACGGACGAAGATCCGTAGGATGTATGTAATCATGTGCAGATAGTGAACTATGGCAGGACGCGCATATTAGGTTTACTTGTTTTTTGGATTTGCCGGAGCGTAGACCGCGTTTTGTATGACAAGTACGACATCCATCCTTACTCATCTGATGAGGATCGGGAATTTCTGCAATGTTTATAGACTTGGTTTCTATTAGCATTGGTATATCCAGTGGATTATCCATTAAAGAGCTTTTATCCTCTCTTGAATTGTTTGTGCCTACAGCATTGGCCTGAGCTAATAGACCGCTGCAAAAGAAGAGAAAAAACCCATAAAATATATTTCGGCATACAGTAGGTTTGCTTATGTTCTGTGTCGTACATTGCATTACTTTTTCACTGTTATGCTTCATTCTCTTAAACATGCCCTTCGTCTAACATAGAATAAATATGTAAAAGAACATTGATCTATCGCAAGATAGTCATTAGATCTTTTAAATGTATTCATAGCTACATCCCGCCGCCGCCGCCGCCACCGCCACCGCCACCGCCACCGCCTCCCATTCCCATACATCCCATACCGCTACCATCAGGGCCATAGGTGCAGGGATTATGGTTCTGGTTATGACAGCTCAGGTAACACTGTCCTGAGAAGGTGCCGGTGCTCTGATAATAAAGTAATCCGGAGCTGTTTGGTTTAACCACTGAGGTATTAAAGTTTATCAGCTTGCTGTTGTTGCTAGAGTTGCCCTGTGAGCTACTTATTCCGTGCGGATCATGACAGGTGTTGCACGGAGCATTAATCCGGCCACCCATACGTGCTGCAGATGCTCCAGTGTGAATATTGTGTGGAAACCCGCTTTGATTACTGGTTAGGCTGGTCTGTGAATGACATTTAAAGCACAGCGCATAGTCTGCGCCAGAAAACGTATTAGGATCCTGGGTAACATAACGGCGCTCCAGAAGATGTTGATTGCTGGAACCATGTGGTCCTTTGGGACCATTTCCTCCAGCACCAGGTCCCGAGTTGTTACTATGGCAATCAGTACATTTGATGATGCTATTAGTATTCAAAGGGGAAATCAGGCTTGGAACATTGGAATTTCGTCCACTACCTGCTACCGGATGGAAAGATGGATTTGAGGTATTGAACTCAAGCCGTACATTGGTCTGGTTATGTTGTCTCTGTGTCGGAGCTGAGGGTTTGTTATTGCTGTTACCATGACATCTGAAACAGAGTTGATACTCTGCATTGATGGAGGTGATGTTCGCTCCATTGATAGTTATGCCGCGTACTCCAGTCAGAGGTGCTGCAACTGCACCGCTACCACCTGCAGCATGGGGATTATGACAATCAACACATTCGACGTGTCGACTATTTACCAGATTATTCTCGGCAGGGTCATGCACGCCAGAACTGTCCATAATGGGATGGATAGAAAATTTATTAAATTCAGCTGAGATGTTTTTTTGAGCCACATGACCGTTGTGGCAACCAAGGCAACTGTTTTCCTCGGCATTTGATTTTAATAAGCGTTGAGTACTGCCACTGCTATGAGGTTGATGGCAATTCTGACAAGAATTGTCAGCGACATTATTCCATGATGTATCTGGCCATGGATCGGTGCCACTACCATCCCACTGGCGTGTTGAATTATTATGTACACTCTGGCTCCATCCGGATTTTGTATGGCAGGTAATACATAGTGCTCCACGTAGATTGGATTTTACCAGAAACTTTCCGTTGGAATTATCATGAGGATCATGACAACTGGTGCATTGTAGTTGACTTGTCTTGTCCAGTTTGACTGGTCCGGTAAGGGTGTTTGGATGTACAAATTCGCCACTATTTGCATGACTTGAAGAGTAGACAAAAGAAACAGGATGATCATTGCGCAGATCGGTACCAAGATTTGTGTTACCGGCAGGCATTTTGGTCGCCCCGGTCATTGATATTTGTGTTTGAGTCAGCACTTTACCTAATGCGATAGTTCCATCATGACAACTTAAGCAGAGTAGAGAAGCTCCTGTGGGCTGTCCCGGTGACGCCTGAGCAGTACTGCTACTATAAGGCTGGTAATTAAAGCCAGGGGATGAACGGTTCCATAAGGCTCCACTGGGTGACGAATTATGTGGCGTATGACAAAAAACACAGATACGATTTTCACTACTTGCCTTTATGCTAGAACTACTGGAAACAGAAAGATTATGCTTTGTATCTTTTATTGACGCATGCGTTGTCGTAGACAAGAAGCAACATAGCGCTAGTATATAAAGCCTGGAGTATTTCATTATGGCTTTTTCCTGAGGTAGTGCATAATTTGTACACGTTGGTTATGTGAATCGGCAACATATATATAATCATTTGTGTCTATGTGAATTCCAGTTGGAAGCCAAAATTGACCTATGTCCGAACCTCTGTCACCTACAGGCATTAATAATTGTCCTTTGCGGTCGAAGATCTGTATGGAATTTAATAGTCCGTCTACTATATAAATATTACCATCAGAGTCTGTAGTTACTCCTTTCGGTCTAGCCATGTTGCCAGTAGCATCGCCAAGCCTTCCAAACATGGAGATCAGTTTCCCATCTTGCTCAAGTATCTGGATACGAAAGTTTAGTGAATCTGTTACATAAAGCTGTTGTTTACTGTCAATATGAATATAGGTTGGATAGTTAAATTCGAGCTTTCCTGCTCCCCTGGTACCGTATTCAGAAATGAATTTTCCAGTGCTGGATATTGCGATAATTCTGTGCATGAATGTGTCGCTTATATACAGACGGTCATGCTCTTTATCGTAGGCCAGTCCAGTTGGTTGATATAGTTGGACATCAATTTTGACTTCTACAAGGAATTCGTCTTCGGTGGTATAAGAGAATACCTTTCCAAGTTGTGAGTCACTTACATATATTCGATTGTCAGCACCCAGGCTAATGGCTACGGGAGAGGGTAGTGGCTTATTATCCTTTAGTCGTAAAATCTTATAGATTTTATTTTTGCGGTCAAAAACATGTATTCCTGATATTCCAGGATCTACTACATAAATGATGTCATTTCCGTCTACAACAATGTCCATTGGTCGGATAATCTGTTGAGGAATCTCTCCAGAGATAAAATCCTTAAAACGGGTCCATATGCTTTTCTGTATACCCAAATCGATCGGTCTGGAAAATTCCTGCACATATTGTATATAGGCAATTTCCGATTCTGGTGGCCAACGTAGATTATTTTCTGCTTCGGATACTTTTGGTGTTTGCGCACATCCAGATAATATAAAAACTATGCTGAAAACGTAAAGTAATAGTATATGGGGATAGGTAAACATCAAAATTCTCGCTTAACAAACATGTGTATCAGAGAGCGTTTCTGAATGTTGGCGCCTAGGGATTCATTGGAAGCTCGTAATTCAGAGCCAAGACTAAATTTACGTACACGCATGCTAAAGGTGATATTTACACTTTGTGTATTTCTGATAACACTGCCACCAAGATCTGTAGTGTCATCGTATGTCAGACTTAGACTGGTTGTATGATGCGGGCGGGCACGATATTGTACCGAGTAACGTGTTGAATCTATGTCTTCGCTGCTGGCAAGGTAGTCGGTAGCAAGTTTTTGTATGCTAAACCTCAGGCTGCCGCGCCAAAGAGGATTCTGGTAATAGAGATCAAGCAAGCTGCGTTCATATGGTGTCAGTGAGGATTGATGTGATTCGGCTGTATATTCCGCTCCGATATCCCGATCATTGTCCAAAGTAAATGTGCTGCGCAGACCAAGAAGAATATTTGTAGAATCATCCAGGGGTAATAGCGGATCGCCACTTAGTACATATGGTGTACTTGTACGAAAATGAACAAATGCAGAATACTTCTTTAGCCAGTCAATATTAGCCTGAATGTAACTTGTTTGATTGTTGTAATTCACGCTACCGCCAGGATCATAGTCATAAGATATATAAATATCTTCTGCTTGTTCGTCAAAGCCCTTGCAATATGTGATTGTGGTGCGTGAATCAATTGATTTTATCAATATGTCAATGCTGGCATCACAGAATGACCCAATGCCGACAATCAGTGGGTCGTTGGTTGATACAAGTATGGCAGTGATGGTTGTCTGTAGTATATGGTTGTGTGGTAATTCATACGGAGTAGTACCTATCAATGTCACGATGCTTGATGTTGATACATTTGATGTAATGCTGCGATCAATATTATCGAGCCTTATACCACTGTTTATACTGAAGTTTCCATTGTTGAATTTATAGATGTAATTTGCTGATCCGATCGCGCTATTACTTGTGTTTCTTAAGCCGATTGTTTCATCAATATCGCTGCTTATTTCTGCATTAAGATCGAGTTCATTGTTTAAAGTATGCCTTATGCCTGTAGATGCATTCAGGCTTGTGCTCTGGCGTGTGATTTGATCATTGTTGACATAATTGAGCTTGTAATAAGATTCAGTTTCTGTGGAATGCAAAATACGCAGATTCGGGCTGGCTCTTAGTTCGCGATAATCACGCACACCGACTTGGTTGGTATATGCAATAAGGTTGTTAAGGCGGATGTTATCTTTATCGCCAAAGTACAGATTGGCGTCATATGAAATGTTATCAGTTGTATATTTATCCGGAGAAACAGGGTCAGATTTAAGGCCGCTATTTGAACTGATTCGTGTTGATGTCAGTACCATTTGCTGATGGCCATTTATGCCGGAAGGAATATAGGTCCGTAAAATTGTCTGGTCAAGGTTTTCATCTATGCGTCTCTCAAACCCCTCACCGTTTGTTTCCTGATGATTATGATCGATAACAATATTGATAGGGATTAAAGGTTTTCTTAGTTGCAAGTTTGCACCATGATTGACGGTTTCCTGCTCAAACTGGTCATCAAGACTTATCGATATGGTTGGGTGTTCCTTGTGATAGCGTAATTTCAACGGATAGGGTTTATCTTGTAGGAAATCAAGCAAGACGTTCATATTACTCAGTTGCTCTGACTGATAATATGAGCCCGAGGTTGACTCTAATTCATTTTGTACCATTTGTGGTCCCAGGCCGACTTCGAAGCTGAGGAATTTCGGGTGATAAATGTAGCCTTCTGTATTGAATTCCAAGGCTTGCTCAAAAGACATACGTTTTTCTCTGGTGGCACTATCACCGGCTAAATGAATCTCCTGTTGATCTTCTCTGAAGCTAAAGATTAGAGCTCCCTTGACACTTGTAATCCTTATAGGTACAACATCTTCTGCATATGCAGTAAAAGAGATAAGCAGGGCAAGCAACGGCGTATAGAGCATACGCTTACTAGCCATGAATCGTTTACTTATCATAATATTGCCTGTTCGATGCAAGGTTCGTTATAAAAATGCTATTTTAGTAATCCATGCCAGATTTTTTTCCATAGGCATAGATGTGTACCTTATTGGCACCGAACTGATTGCTGACAAGTAGTAAATGCTCGATTTGAAATCCTTCACTCGCATAGCGTTTAAAATAGTCAAAACCAGAGTCAATGATCTCAATATCAGCTGGCAGAATCAGACGATCAGCTGCGGTTTGTTTACCGCCAAAAAAGAGTAGCAATTGTCCTTCGGAATTGAATACCTGAATGTTTTC
>Ga0224506_10001725_pt1 | contig 15461 bp, 8 predicted proteins | sample SF_Jan12_sed_USG_2_FD_169108 | JGI IMG/M metagenome (GOLD analysis project Ga0224506, IMG submission 169108) | Sediment microbial communities from San Francisco Bay, California, United States - SF_Jan12_sed_USGS_8_1 | ecosystem: Environmental > Aquatic > Marine > Sediment | place: USA... | reverse complement strand
CCGAAAGGCAGTGAAGGCAGAAGCTTAAACCTTTATAAGGAAAAACAATCTCTTCGACTCATCTTAGTTTTACACTAAGATTAAATTAAAAATACAGTTTAGGGTTTTGAAATGATAGATTAAGTTTGTCAGCTATTTTACTTGCAATAAGATTAAATCCACTAAGCTTTGTTACCTTTGTGGCAATGACAATCTCTTTTACTAGTTATATTATTATACCCAACACAAGTCAAATGCCTTGGATTTTTATCCCTGGTTTGTAACTTTTTTATTCTCGCTTGGTCGACTATTAAAACTCTATTACCATCACATCTAAGTTGTGATGTTTAAATCATTACACACATTATAAAACATAAACATGAGCAAAATTATTGTACTCGGTGCAGGAATGGTAGGTAGTGCCATGGCCATCGATTTGTCTAAAAACCACGAAGTGACTGTATCAGACATGAATACAGAAGTACTCGATAAAGTAAAAGCTAAAAGCAACAATACGTTAAACACTTTAACATTAGATGTTACGGATAAAACTGCGTTATCATCTGCTATTTCTCCTTTCGATTTGGTGATATGTGCTGTACCTGGATTTCTAGGGTTTAACACTTTAAAAACAATTATTGAATCTGGCAAAAATGTAATAGACATCTCCTTCTTCCCTGAGAATTCACTTGATCTTGACGCTTTAGCTAAACAGCATAATGTTACTGCTATAGTTGACTGTGGAGTTGCACCAGGGATGGATAACATCATTTTAGGTTACTATAATGAAAAGTTGAAACTGACTGATTTCGAATGTTTAGTAGGTGGATTACCAAAAGTGAAAAAGATGCCTTTTTGCTATAAGGCACCGTTCTCTCCAGTTGATGTAATTGAAGAATATACACGTCCTGCCCGTTATGTTGAGAACGGACATGAAGTAATAAAGCCTGCTATGTCGGATGTAGAGCATGTACAATTTAAAGAAGTAGGCACATTGGAGTCGTTCAATTCAGATGGACTACGATCTATTATCCATACCATGTCGCACATCCCTAATATGAAAGAAAAAACACTACGACATCCTGGGCATATTGATAAAATACTTACACTAAAAGAAGCTGGTTTTTTTGATACTGAAAAGATTGCTATAAATGGTACCGAAGTATCTCCTTTAGATTTTACTTCCAAAGTACTTTTTAAAGAGTGGAAGCTAGGCGAAACTGAAGATGAGTTCACCATTATGCGAATTACTGTTGAGGGAACAAACGAAAACGGTAAAAAGAAAAAAGTGGTTTATACATTATATGACGAATACGATCCTGAAACACAAACTTCTTCAATGGCACGAAGTACTGGGTATACTGCTACAGCTGCAGCCAACCTGTTTTTAGAAGGGTTATTTGAAGAAAAAGGAGTTTTTCCACCTGAACTTGTTGGCAAACACGAAGCTTGTTTTAACTACTTCCTCAAATACTTAAAAGAACGAAATGTTATCTATAAAATGGAGGAAATAGATTTGTAGTAATACCTCTCATTCTACCACAATAAAGCATCTAAAAAAGATGTTACTTATTTTGAGATGCTTTATTGTATATACAAAACTTTAAAGTGTATTTATTGAAATGCTTTATAAGTGAAAATATTTCCATATTTTTAAAATAAAGAATGGATTATCAATTAACTACTCAAGCCGAAATAGCAGTAAAATATATAAACTCTACAAATCGGCATGTGTTCTTAACAGGTAAAGCAGGTAGTGGAAAAACAACATTACTGCACTACATCCTTCGTATTACCCACAAGAATAAAGCAGTAGCAGCTCCCACAGGAATTGCAGCTATCAATGCAAAAGGGGTTACGTTACATTCACTTCTACACCTCCCCTTTGGTACTTTTATACCTGAAAATATTTCAATTGACCCTTCTGACTATCGAACTCAAATTAATACTCCAGAAAGTTTTTTGGCACAATTTAAAATGAATGCCGCCAAGCGTGATCTAATCTGTAATCTAGAGTTACTAATTATTGACGAGGTAAGCATGTTACGAGCCGACATGTTAGATTGTATCGACTTAGTTTTAAGAACCGTTCGTAGAAATAAATCAGCTTTTGGAGGTCTTCAACTACTTTTTATTGGTGATTTAAATCAGTTACCACCTATAATCAAAAATTCCGAGTGGAATGCATTACAACAGTATTATAATAGTGCCTATTTTTTTGAGGCACTTGCTTTGCAACAATCCACAGTAGTACACATTGAACTAGACCAAATTTTTCGTCAATCTGATCCAAAGTTTATTGCACTCTTAAACCGACTTAGAGATAACAAGCTCTCCTCGACAGATATTGAATCACTAAACGGCTATTATGATAAAGATTATTCCAAAAAAGAACACGAAGGGTATATACACATCACCACACATAACAATAAAGCAAACCAACTCAATATACAGTCGTTGGAAAAACTTGATGGTACAGAAAAGAATTATTTAGCAAAAATTATTGGTGATTTTCCAGAAAACATGTTTCCAATTCCCGAAAATATCAGTTTCAAAATTGGTGCTCAAGTGATGTTCATTAAGAATGACTCTTCTGGAGAAGGTCGTTATTTTAATGGTAAAATAGGGGAAATACATGAAATGGACGAAAATAAAATCACTGTAAAAGTAAAAGAACCGAATGATCTCCTTGTGGTAGAAAGACATATATGGGAAAACAAAAGGTATAAGCTTAATAAACATTTGAATGAAATTGAAGAACAGACACTTGGCACTTTTAGTCAATTTCCTCTAAAACTCGCATGGGCTATAACTGTACACAAAAGTCAAGGACTTACCTTTAATAAAGCAATACTAGATTTATCTGACAGCTTTGCTTCTGGACAAATGTACGTTGCGCTCTCACGACTTACAGGACTTGAAGGGCTTTTACTCTCTTCCAAAATCCCTGAAATATCTCTTGAAAATGATGAAGTGTTAAAAACTTTCGAAAAAAACAAACCTACTTCCGAAATTCTATTATCACAATTAAAAGATGATCGCAAAAACTATGTGTTTGATCTTTCAAGAAAAACATTCACACTACAACAGTTACTCTATGCTTTTCAAAACCACCTTCAAACATTCAACATAGATGGAAGTCGTTCAATAAAACAACAATATTTAAACTGGACAAAAGAACAACAATCTAAAATGATTGAATTGCATTCTGTAGGATCAAAGTTCATTAATTCTCTTACTAAATACGAATTAGCTTCAGACTATCTGCGCTTATTGAATGAGCGTATCTCTAAAGCTAAAAACTATTTTGTTCCATTGTTAGAAACTAGTTATCAGGAATTCAATGCGCATATAAAAAAAATATCTATACAAAAAAAAGTGAAAGGCTACTTAAAAGAATTAGAGGAGATAAGTAACCTCATAAAGGCTAAAATATTGGAGATCGATAAAATTGCCTTATTGTTGGAGGCAGCTACTAACAATAAGCTTCTCACAAAAAAAGATATGTATACAAGTGAAGTTTATAAGAAAAGCCATATGCTCAAAACTATAGTAAAAAAGAAAAAGCCTACAGCAGAAGTTTCTTTTGAATTATATCAATCGGGTAAAAGTGTTGAAGAAATTGCCGATGAAAGAGGGCTAGTACCTAGTACCATTTTAGGTCATTTATGTCAATATATTGAGACAGGTCAGGTAAAAGCAGTTGATCTGCTAGAGTCCGAAAAATTAGATCAAGTATGTGATGTGATTAAAAAAACTAAATCAAAATTATCGAGTGAGATAAAAGCAGCACTTAGCGATGACTTCAGCTATGCTGACATTAAAATAGCTATGGCACATGATAAGTTGTCATCTAAATAATTATTTTACCAAGTCATTTTTCTATTGAAAAAAAGAAACTTAATAAATTAGGCATAATACTCAAAAATGGTTGATAAAATCGCTGTAGTAATCTGATATAGAGAATATTGTAGGAGGTTTAATAAAACACTTTTTCATTAAAATCCCCACTAACACTATCCTCCAATTTTCTTTATAATCCAACACTTTTATAATTAAAACTCTTGCTTTCAATATATAATGTTATTTTTATAAAAATGAACCTAATGCATAGATGAAGAAAGAATGAATACTTTTGATATAAATAATCAAGAAATTACTACTTTTTTCACTTAATTAGCTTTTAATTTAAGATAAAAAATTGTTCAGGTAAAATATATATTATAATCTGAGCCTTTAACCTAAATGGCAAAATTAAAGAACATCATTAAGCAACTATCTGATAAAGACTATCAGGCTATTTACGACTCATTAATAGAAAGTAGTGCTGATAAATCAGCTTACTTGTTAAATGCTATGCGAGTACGACATCTTTCTGACAACAACGTTATGGAAGAGCTTGAAGTAAATACAAATGCTTACTACACCCTCCGTTCAAGACTAAATCAGAAGATTGAAGAGTATTTATTACAACAAATGGAAAGCCCCAGAACTGATATTCTGAAAAAAGTGGCTAACATTAATGAGATAATATTTACTAAAAAAAGAGCAATTGCAATAGCTACACTAAAAAAACTAGAAAAGGAACTACTAGACTACGACCTATCCAATGAGCTTACTATTGTTTATAAATCTCTAAAAAAACTTCATATAAATACTCAAAGCCATTTTGAGTATTCACAACATTACAATAGACATGTAGCATACATGTTGGCTGTTGATAAAGCTGAAGATTTACTTGCTGAGTATTTTAAAAAAATTGGTGAATATAGCCTTTCTGGAGATGAAACTGAAAAACTTGGATTATCCCTTCTAGTTAAGGAAATGAATAATGTACGAGCATTATACGAATCTCACCGTCTCTATGTATATCAAAATTGTATGACTATTTTTCATCGACTATTCGTTGAAAAAGATGACTCTATAGATGAAGATCTTGAACCTATCGAAGATATTCTAAACAACACACAGAAAATATTTGATTCTTATCCAATGGACTCAATTTATTATCATCTAAACTTAGTGTTTGAATATCTTAATTTAGAGTATTATAGTCATTACCGCTTATATAGAAAAGCAGAAAAATATTATGAAGAAGTGAATGATGCAGTTGATAATTTATTAACGAATTACTCTCTATATACTTTTCCTTCACAATTTTTAATCACAAAAATAGAACGTAATATACGTAATGGCACTGAACACGAAATGTACCTTGAAAACGAAGCAGCATTTCAAGATTACGAATTTAATTTAGACGATTTACCAGGATACATCAATTACATGATGTATCGTTCCGTTTGTTGTTACTATATAAATAAATATGATGAAGCAGCACGTTGGATAAACAACCTTCTTAATGAAGTAAGCCTGAAAAAATATCCTATTGCTCAACTAGAAATTAAAGTAGTACTTACTTTACAATATTGCCTAATAAAGGACTATGATTTATTTAATCAGCACATCAATAGTATTCAACGGCAAATTCGATTATTGGGAAAAGATAAGTGCATGCACTTACAATTATTTACTAAAATGTTAAAAATTTCCATTAGCGATGTTAAACGAAATAAAGAGGAGAAAATTACTGCTATTGCTAAAGAGTTAGCCACTATTGAAACACCTCATTTAGCACATACTTTGCTAATAAAAATAGATGACGACCTAATAAAAAAACTTAGTAGATCATAGTTTTTCCAACTCAACCATTGTCATCTATTTCATTAATTGCTAATCCAGCTGCTATAACTGCAATTACTGGAGCGAACATCACTCCTAAAAAAGGTATAAATAAAATAAGGTTAAACATTGCTCCATTTCCATAAGCTAACCCTTTATGCTTATTAATTAGTTTTCTACTATCCTTTGCATTAATGGTTTTATACTCGTTTCGATAATCAATCATGGCAAAACCATAATAATAGCTTTCCACTGCAAAAATTAAAAATGGTGCCACAACTGCAATTATCGGAAGAACTACCGAAATACCAAGGATAGCTAATGTAATTACCATTTCAAAAAATAAATTTCTAAAAGCTATGGTCATCCCTCGGTATATATCTCGAGTAAATTGAGCGATATTGAACGGGCGTGGTTCTTTAGTAACTATTTCTTGTACTTTATCAGAAATAAATGCCAACATTGGAGCAAAAAATATGAGAATAATGTACCTAAATAGTTTCAGGTAAAGAAGAATGACTATCAAACGCACAAAAAAAGCTATCAAAAACTGCAACCACTCTAACCAACTTGATTCACTTTCAATACCCCACTTGTCGATAAAATAGTTTATCAAATCTCCTGAATACATCCACGATATATATATCACGAAAATAAAAGCCAATAAGTTTAATAAAGCTGGAATTGCAAATAACAACCAAAGTCTGTGTTCTCTTACAAATGATATTGCTTTAAAATAATATCGAACACCCAAACTAAATTCGTAGAAAAAATTCATGGTTTTAATACTGTTAATATTATAGCGTTCCAAGTTATTTAAAAACCTGTACCCAACCTTTGCACTGTTGTTTCCCTGCGATTGATATAATATAAAAATAAACACCTGCTGGTTCTTCTTCAGCATTCCAATCATTCTTATACACCTCTTCTTCAAGTACCACTTTTCCCCACCTATTTACAATTGTTAGGTGTATTGGAAAAGGCGATTCAACAACAAAATAATCATTAACCCCAATAGACGTAACAGGAGTTATCACATTATATGACTTAACAGGATTCATGTTAACGGTCTGACTTGTTTGGTCAAAACAAATATCATTTACTGTTCGTAATGTTATTTCAAAAATACCAGAATCGTATTCATGCTTTGGAAATTCATCTGTAGAGGTTTTTCCATCACCAAAATCCCAAAAATATTCTCTGGCATTTTCACTAGCATTAAAAATTTCAATTTCTGGTATGTCAAAACAATTATAATTTTGTTCTATGCTAAAGCTAGCCTTTACCTCAGGAATCACATTTACTATAACTGAATCTAAATGACCACACCCTTTCAACTCTTCTTCGATATAGACATAGTAAGTAGTAGTATCTACAGGTTGGACAATAGGAAACTGATCATAGGAAGTAAACGTAACATCTTTATTATACCAATAGTATTTAGTGCCACCGTAGGCTTCTAGTTTATATTCATCTCCACTACATATGGTAGTTCCATTGTTCACTGAAAAATTACCTTCAAAAACTTCTACTGTCACAGAAGCCATATCAATTCCTATACAGGTATTTTGATCTATTGCTGTTAATCTAATCACATAAGTGCCAGGATTGACATATTCATGGACAATATGTGTTGTATCTGTCCTGCTTTCAGTAATCCCATCACCAAAATCCCATTCAAAAATCTCTCCTCCAATGCTTACATTTTCTAACACAATAGGGTCAGGAATACAAATAGTATTTAGACCAGGATTGTCAAATGCAATAGAATTAGTTCTAAATCTAGCCCTCAAAGAAGCTAAGTCGAATTTAAATGCTGCGTTATTGCAATTACTACTATTATTTGTACTTGACCATGCTCCTTCTGTTGTAGGAAAATCAGAAGTAGGTCCATTAGTTGCATTATTTACTGCACATCCAGCACATACAGAATGGTACACAACGCCCTGTCTATCAAACCTGCTTGTACCTCCATCCACATGAGTTCTTGATTGATTGCCACCCAGATAAGTGCCATATAAAAACTCTGATGCATCACTTGTCAGTACCATTAAGTAAAAATCTGATCCACTAGTAGTTGGTTGCCATGCATCATCAGAAACTGGCATGTTAAAAGTATTTCCATTTCCATAATTAGAATTAGTAATTCCTCCCCATCCTGCCATATATAGATTATTACAGTCATTCACCATAAAAGCTGTTGGGGACAAATTAACATTAGGATTTGAGTTAGAGCCAAATGCTGTGGAAAAGCGTAATGTTGACAAATCATGAGATAGCTTCTGCACAAACATTCGACCATACGTATTACTATAAACTCCAGAGGTTTTAGGAAAATTTCCAGAGGTTTGACCATATAAATACACCTCTTCGCTATCATCCAAATCAATAAAATATACTTGATCATAAGACGAGGTGCCTGTATAAGTAGCATTAATAATAGAATCCCCAGCCAAATCTATATGAGCAATCCAACCATCAACAGCTCCATTATATGTAGTATCATAACTATTTGTGGTTGTAGGAAAATTTGTGCTAGTTGTTCCTCCTGCAACAAATACATTATTATCCATATCTAATTGAATGGACAAAGCAGCATCTTCTCCATTACCTCCTAAAAAACTACTCCATATGATAGATGATAAATTATTATCCATTTTAAGCAACACAGCATCATTAGCAATAAATGTTGATAAAATCGTTTGAAAGCCATTTACAATAGGAAAATTTGGAGATTGTGAGGTAGAAGAAACATAAATATTATCATTATCATCAGTAATAATATCTCCTCTTAACTGATCTCCATAATTTTTTGTTAATTCTCTAATTGTTAAATTAATTCCATCATTTTGCTCTCCTCCTACAAAAGTAGAAGCTAAAAGTTGTGCACCATCATTACTTAATTTTGAAATAAAAATATCCGATCCATTTACATAAGGTACTGTAAGTGTAGTAGAAATTCCACCGTTGAAAGTTCTATCATAAGCATCAGTGGTTGTTGGGAAATTCACAGAACTGGTTGTTCCGAAAATCACCAACTCACCAGCAGTGTTCATTACAATGCTATGGGGAGTTTCAGCAGCACTCCCTCCTAAATATGTTGCAAATAGCATTTGAGAACCTGTTGAATCAAATTTAATGATAGTAGCATCATAATCTCCTCCCCATACCGTTTGGTAAGCACCACTTGTTGCTGGAAACTGACCACCAGAAAAACCTAGATTAGTTACCCCAGCAGAAAACAAGGTCCCATTTTCTCCTGGAGTGGCAGAATTTCCCCAATTATCTGCTGTAGAACCTGAATAAGTCGAGAAAATTAATAACGGGTCAATAATTAAAGAATAATCTTGATTATACCCTCCTGGTGTATCAAAAGACAAAATATTACAATCAAGTTCATATTTTACTGGCACTTGTGTCCTCTTTCCATCAATTATTTGATAGGCATAAGGCTTATCTTCCACTACAAGTCCCAAACTCGTTTCTATATAGAGTTGATTATTAAACAAGTAAATATCATCAACTCCATCATAAGCTAGCTGTATGTCCTTTACCCTACCTTCGGGTTTTACTTCAAAATCATATTTTGGAGACTCACCTTTAGAATATACGGTTAGGTTAATTCCATCGTATACTTCACTATAACCTACTGTTTTATAACCATAAACATAAGATGCCCATTTGGATGAATCATTTCCAACAAAGTAATTGTAGTATTGTGAGGTTTTATGTTGGGTAGTGATTTGCGATTTATTTGCACCAATAAATGACACACTATAGTAGTGGTTATCAATTTTAGTCTCTTCGTTACATGCATATTCACCATGCTCATAAAACTGAACCGTATGTGTTTGGTTATGAAGTTCAGCTAATCTAGATACATCCTTTAAAACAAAGTGAAAACCATTATTAGATAAGTTCAGCACTCCATTACCAATTTGTGCTGAATACTTTATATCATCTGACCATTGGTTTTTGTTCTCTACAAAAATCAAACTTGAGCTATTAGGATCAGAAACTTGATATCCAAAACTTCTAAAACCAATAAACACGAGCAATATAATACTCAATATTTTTTGAAAAGGCATAATTTAAATCTAACCAATTCTATAGCAACTATATATTATTAAACTAAAATATAGTACTGATGTACTATTTTACGCTAAAGCTTTCTTTAAATCATCAATTAAATCATCTACATCTTCTATACCAACACTAAGTCTAATCAACGAATCTAGCAATCCGTTTTTTATTCTTTCTTCCCTTGGAATACTTGCATGAGTCATGCTTGCAGGGTGATTGCAAAGAGACTCTACACCCCCTAGTGATTCAGCACATGAGAAATAATGGAACTTGCTCATTATATCAAATGCTTCCTCTTGATTATCCCCTTTTAAAGTAAATGAAATCATTCCTCCATAATTTTTCATCTGCCTTTTAGCGATAGCATGATTTGGATGATCCTCAAAACCTGGCCAATATACTTTATCAACTTTAGCATGTCCTTTTATAAATTCAGCTACCTTGCGTCCATTTTCACTATGACGATCCATTCGTATATGAAGCGTTTTTATACCTCTTAACACTAAGAAACAATCTTGTGGACCAGGTGTAGCTCCACAACTGTTCTGAATAAATGCTAATTGTTCCGACAGATCAGCATTGTTCACTACTAAGGCTCCCATTACCACATCTGAATGTCCTCCCAAATACTTTGTGACAGAATGCATTACAATATCTGCCCCTAAAGCTATGGGCTGTTGAAGATATGGCGTAGCAAAAGTATTATCTACTCCAAAAAGAATATTTTTTGCTTTTGCTATTTTAGATATACCTTCAATATCAATAATATTCATCATTGGGTTAGTAGGTGTCTCCACCCAAATAAGCTTCGTATTATCATTAATATAATTTTCAATATTAGATGCTTCATGCATATCTACAAAATGAAATTTCAAACCATACTTTTCGAAAATTTTAGTGAAAATTCGAAAAGTACCTCCGTACAAATCATTTCCAGATATTATTTCATCCCCTGGATTAAATAATTTAATTACAGCATCAATAGCAGCTAATCCAGAAGAAAAGCACAGCCCAAAATTCCCTCCTTCTAATGCTGCTATACTACTTTGTAGAGCATCACGAGTAGGGTTATGTGTTCTTGAATATTCATATCCTTTATTATCACCAGGTCGGTTTTGCACATAAGTAGATGTCTGGAAAATAGGAGTCATAATAGCTCCTGTAGATGGGTCAGGTTTTACCCCAGCATGAATAGCTTTCGTTTCAAATTTCATTTTGTGTAATTAATTATTTTAAATTAGTTATTTTTTTACTTGTTCTGAAAGGAACAAGTTCATCTCTGATTTTAATTTCCCTAAATCAGACTCATATAAGGGCTTATTTCCTTTTTTCTCAGGAAATGTCTCCATATGTAAAGTCTGTGTTGGGAATGCGAAATTAATTCCCAATTTCTGTGCTAGTTTAATAATTGATAGTAAAACTTCGTGTCTTCCTTTTAACTCCTCTGACCAAGTATCAACTTCAAAGAATATATAAAACATAATATTCAATGACGAATCGGCCATTCCATTCAAATAAATTTCATAAGCATCTTTTCTTGTAACAGGGTGATGATTGACTATTTCCCTAAGCCCTTCCACAAACAATTCTATTAATTCTGGTGGTGTATCATAGTTAATAGCAATTTGTGTATAAAATCTCCTATAAGCTCTTAATCCATGATTATCTACCGTACGATCTGTCAAAACTCCGTTTGGAACATAAGTTACTGAATTCCTAAATGTTCTTATTCTTGTAGATCTGAAACCCACTTCTTCCACTGTTCCATCAATATCTCCCGAAGTAATCCAATCCCCCACTTGAAAGGGTTTATCTACAAAAATCATAATCGACCCAAAGAAATTTTTAATGGTATCCTGAGCTGCTAATGCAAAAGCTAATCCACCTATGGAAAGCCCTGCTATAAGTCCTGTAATATCATAATCCAGATTATTGAATATAAATAATACACCAATTATCACTACAAAGGTTTTAAGAATTTTTCTAACTAATGGGACAAGTTGATCGTCAAGGTTACTTTTTGTCTTCTCTGCAAGCCTTGAAAAATATATACTTAGAATGTCTACTAACCTATAAAAGAAAATAATGGCGAAAACTGGCCATACTGCTTTTATTATCATAGTTACATATTTGTTCATTCCAATAGGAAGTTGTAAAACAGGAACAAACACGGTAAGCAAAACAAAAATTAGCAAATAACTAATAGGCTTCGCTACGGGAATTAACACATCTTCAGCAATGCGTACATATCCTAATCGGTGAAATACTTTTAATAAAATTTTCTCTATCAAAAAAGTGAAAATCTTATGAACAACAAAACTTAAGACAATCAGAAAAAGTATTCCTAATATTTGCCATAAGTATAGTCCCAAATACTTATCATGACCTACTTTAGGTAATATACTTAGTAATTTATCTGTTCCGTAAGGGTACACCTCTTTATGCCAAATAGGTATATTCGTAATTGTAGAAGCCGAATAAAACCAATTCTGACCTTTTTTTTCCACATATAGCTGAGGGTATAAACTCTTATTTATATAGTATCGTTGATGATAAGTAATACTATCTTTATAATTCATTTCCTTAGGGATAATGTCTAAATCAATATACATTCCCTTCCCATCTAATATTTGTTTAAGTTTAATTGCTAACTGCTCTCCATTAATATTTTTACCTATGTCTTTCTCATCAAATACTTTAGCTGAAATATCAGGTTTATAATTTTCGTCTTGTAAAAATTTAAGGTGTGTTAATACTGTATGATATGGTGACGAAAGTTCAAACTCTTCCTTCAAAAAAGGTTTACTATCCTGAGCACTACTTAGAGCATAAGAAATACTAAATAAGAAAGCAATAAATGTCCGCATCATAATTAATTAACTAATAAGAATATATAGTCAAATGGTTATTATAACAAGTATAAACCATTGTCTTATTCAAACTTGAAGAATAATCTAAAAGACCAATTTCAAAGTTACTATTTAACGGTGTAGAATTTAATAATTCACCGTCATGATTATACACATATGTGAAATGTTGATTATCAATGTTCACGGCATAAATCTTATTACCAACTCCAAAATCATAATTCTGAATGTTCTTAATATTTGCATTCAAATAATCTTTTTCAAAAATCATGTTGCCTTCTTTATCTAATATGGCCAGCCTGTTATTGTCTATTCGATAAATTACGAAAGATTTAATACTTCTACTTACCGATATTTTAAATTTAGTTTCCTTTGATGGTTTATATAACTCCTTTCGATCAACTACTTCTCCATTGATATTAAATGTTATCAATTTCCCCTCTGTTGACAATAGTGTAATTGTTGTGGTTTTAGAATTTGAACCAACCGAAACAAACATTTTGCTTTCAATATTCATATCTAACTTTAATGGGAAACCCTTCTCAAATTCACCTCTTCTATTCATTATGTTAACTTGACCATTTTTCTGAATTGCAATCATATAATCTCTTCCTCTAACTCGAACATGTTTAACAGGCTCTGAAAGCTTTCCATCAATTTTTCTGGGCGACCAACCTTCAAGATTAGTTAACATTTTGTCATAAGTATAAATTCTACCTTCTCCATCTTCTACTATAAATCTATAATTTTTAGAGTTATCATAATCTACAACAGATACTTGTTCTATAGAGAAATTTAACTGTTTTGGAAACCCTTCCACATAATTTCCTTTTCTATCTATCAAATGCAATTGACTAGAAGTAGCAAAAAAGTATTGAAGTTTTTTGTTTTTGTAATAATCAATTTGATGAATTTTCCCTACAATAATATCTCCGATTGAATCTTTCCATAAAACATCTCCCTTATGATCAACCAGATAAAGTTGAGTCAGTGAATCTTGCACCAAAGTTTCAAAACTAAAATTATTATGATTTTTTACAATAAAAGGCTTTGTAATTACTTTAGACTCAAAATAGGTATCACTAACAATATCATAACTTCCCTTAACTTTCTCTTTTTTGTTATTTAATTCTAATACAATTGATGAATAAAATTTATCATCAACATTACTGAACTGTATAGCTCCATTAGATATAGAATTTTGTAATTCTATATCTTCAATTACCTTTTTCCAAGAATCATCTAAAGAACCATATAATTTTTCCCACATTTTCGGCATATTAAAGAAAAGGCTCACATTCGCTTCTTTAAGAGTGCTCTCCAAAAACTTACTCTTTCCTATCGATCTTCCCCATGTTTCTTCTATTTCGATACTATTCAATAATTTTTTTATTGCATAAATGGAATTACTCATCACCACATAATCGTCTAGCACAAAATAAAAACTTTGTTCAAAACCCTTAAATTTATTTCCAAATGCCTGAAAAGGGAATTCTTTTATCTGCAATTCTTTTATCTCATAATTTGCATATAATTCAAAATAGAGGGAGTCTGTTTCTGGATCAACATTACTTTCAGCCAGTATATTTATATGATTTAAAGCCTCATTAATATCTGTTGTTTTCACAAATAATACTTTCTCAATATTCTCATTTGATATTCCTGTTTCAAAAATAGCAATCTCATTTCCAACCCATTTGTACAGTCTCTTCAAATTCAAACTATCCTTATCTATTTTTATTTTGCTTAACCATTGTTCTGAATTTTCTATACCTAGATGATAAAGATATAAAGTCTCATTAGGTATATAATCAAAAATATTTATTGGAATTGGAGCTTGCTTGTTAAAAGTGTTCAAACCTAAGCTCGATCTATCGAATGCAAATCCATTTAATAATAATTTGTTTGTATCCACATTTAAATCATAGAAAACAGACTTTAAAAATGGATGTTTAACATCATCCATTATAAAAATATTAATAAGTTCATTGATTTTTTCACCATTCATATACACATTACCATCATCATTCTTTAATTTAGGCATGGCAAACAATTCAGAACTATTTTCTCTTATTGAATTTAAATTCTTATCTAAAACCGTTCTAATTGCATCTTCTACCAAATAAGATGTACTACTGCTAATAAATATACCTTTATAGAAAACGTAACTAATACTTTCGCCACCTTTTACTATTTCATGAATATCAACATCTTTATATTTCCTTACTGAATGAGTGTAATTTTGCTCTATTCTTACTTTTCCTAAATATTCTTTTAGCTTTTCTGATTTATTATTTGATAAATCAAGCAGAAATAAAACATCAATAGTGCTATTACTTGTTATATGAAGAGATATAAGGGTATGTGTCTTATCAAAAAAATCTTTTAACAAATAAATATTGGAAGGTTTTGTACTACTATTGTTTGTAATAATTGATTGTATTTTGCTAAATAAAAAAATGGAATCAATTTCTTCTAGAATTTCATTTATTTTTGTGCTCTCATAAACACCTACTGAATTTTGAGGAACAAAATCCCAAGAATTCATAGAATCTATATCTTTATAGTATTTATAGGCAAAGTATCCAGCTATCCCTATAAGTGTTATTAATATTGATATAATTATGTTTTTCAAAACAGTTTATTAATCAGGCTAAAATAAGAAAAAAGTACAGAATAGTATAAAATAAAAAAGCCTCATCCTGATAAATCGGAATGAGGCTTTAATAATAAACTGGCAACGACTTACTCTCCCACCTGTTACAGCAGTACCATCAGCGCTGAAGGGCTTAACTTCTCTGTTCGGAATGGGAAGAGGTGGACACCTTCGCTATAGTCACCATAAAATCTTCA
>Ga0224506_10001724_pt1 | contig 15463 bp, 3 predicted proteins | sample SF_Jan12_sed_USG_2_FD_169108 | JGI IMG/M metagenome (GOLD analysis project Ga0224506, IMG submission 169108) | Sediment microbial communities from San Francisco Bay, California, United States - SF_Jan12_sed_USGS_8_1 | ecosystem: Environmental > Aquatic > Marine > Sediment | place: USA... | reverse complement strand
GCTAAAGGAGAAAGAGGCGTTTGTTTCTGCTCCTTTTTTTATAATGACATCAAAGCCCGTAGAGCTTTTGAAGCCTTCATGGATTTCGGATAGCTTCAGGTCGTTCGTTAGTTTTGCCGCACAGTTCACACTGCCTGTAATCTTTGTGTTTTTATCATCTTCCATGGAAATATCTATTCCGGTGATTTTGGTGTCCAGGTGATTGATGTTGCCCAGTGGTATGCCCGTGCCTTTCCAATGGGCCTCAAACTCTTTCCATGCTCCTTTGGAGGTTTGTTTATAGGTAAGCATAACCTTGGTAATTTCCTTTTCCTGTTTTTTTTCACCTTCATTCATTTTTAAGAAAACGGTGGCCTCCACATCCTGATATACTTTGTATCTCCCTTCTTTACCTGTAGGTGAAGGTTGTGTACTGAATACTACTTTTACCGGCCCAAAATCTTGTGTCAGACTACCGGCGTAGGAGTAATCACCAAGTGTAATGGTTCCATCGGGTGAAATGGTAAATTTGCTGAGGGTAGCTGAAACGTAATTGCCGTTATGCGCTATTTCCACCAGGGCATTTAACGATAAAACATTTTCCTTTTCAAGATATTCTGAGCTTAGAATATTAATGTTCAGGCCTTCATAGTTGATCTTTCCACTCCCTGAGAACGAAGTCAGCCGGCTGTCGGCAATAGTGAAGTCGTTAATTTCAAGTTGGCTGTCAAAATCAGGGTGTTGTACCCCCATATGGCCTGAAATCTGTCTGACATCAAGATTTTTATCAAGTATGACCGTAAGTTGTGGTACTGACAATGCCATTCCGAAGGCCTGGATGTTTTCGGAATGGATCGTAGACTCCATTAATCCGTTTGATACAGCGGTACTAAATTTTAAGGGCCCTGAGAAACCAGGGAGTCCTTCCAGCTCCATGTTTATATTGCCATTGATGAGTGAAAAGCCTTCCCATACCGATAGCCTGGCATTTATTCCCAGGCTTGTGATACGCGTAATCAACATGTCTGTGGCCCATTCTGCTCCGGTGTTGTTTTCCACTTCTAATTCGATGTTTCCATCTGCATCGAATGAAACCCCCGACATATCATAAAGCACTTCCTGACCTTTTTGAATAATAACTTCCAAATCCGTAAGCTGACTGAAATCGAAGCGTCCGGAAAACCCCTGTGTATTGTCAAAATAATAGGTTATAGTGCCTGCATCCAGCCCCCGCAGAGCCGCCATGGAGGATATTTCAATGAGGCCTTCGAGGTCTGGTTTTATTTGGAGGCTTCCATTTATACGCCCTTCCGGTGATAGCGAAATTTCAGCCTTTATGAGGCTTATTTTAAGCCAGTTCAGTGGACTGAGGGTTTTTTTTCCTTCCCAGCTAAAGCTGACATCCGTAAAATGGGCGCTGTCACAATATTGGAGGAATGAGAAGTCTGTTGTAGGCAGCGTGAATTTTTCTGTGTAAAACCCGGTGTTTATCATCAGCTCTACCTCGGCCAGCAGTTCAGCAAACCGGCACAAACCGTTTTCGTTTTTTTCTGCTGAAACAGGGACTTCCGGGAAATGTACACGCAGTGGGCCAAACTGCATTTCCCGGGAGAGTGCGGAATTGGTGGAGAATGATGCCGTTTCTTCTTCTCCTGTCGTTTTCGAAGCTATTGTTGAAGATTCGCCTGTTGCTGTAGTGCCTGAATCAGGATTATTGGTGTTGTTATCCGAATTTAAGGAATCATTGGGGGAGTTGGTATCTGCCAGTAAGGTGTCTGTTTTTGTGGTGCTTTCTTCCAGAAACGTTGAATCTGCTTTTGTGATATTCCCGTCAAGAGATGTTGAATCTGATTTTGCCGTTTCGGCTCGTTGGGCTTCCCCGGCATCAGGGGCTTTATCTTCCGGTATCTGTAGTACTTCCTGCAAGGTGTCATAGACCCTTGCAGCCTCATTTAACATTTCATCAGCCATGGTGAGCAATTGATCAAGGCTGTCTGAAATTGTTCTGATTTTCTCAGGAAGCACCAATTTTCCGCCGATAACTTTCACCCCGCCTGAAATGAGCTGATATGTGTTGCTGACTTTTATATTGGAAAACAGGACATTAGCCCGGGCATTTTTGAAAAAAGGAACCTTGATGATGCCTTTTCCGCTAAAAGACTGGTTTCCTGAAGGGTAGGCCTCGGTCACCTGAACCACGAAATCACCGGCTGTTACATATGCCCCCGGTGACAAGTGTGTCAGTATTTCCATGGTGGAGATATCTATCGCCGGCATGGGTGCGGCACAGTTGACCAATGAGGCGGGTTCTTTATCCATCCTGATCGTGCCCTCCGGCGAATAGTCGCTCATAAACGGCCCGCATTCTCCGGCCAGCGTATAATGGTAGGTCGTTTCAGGTTGGAGGGCATCCAATTGTGTTTTGTTGATGATGGGATTTAGTTCGTACCATTCTTCGGCGCCTGCCGGTTGGTATTTTACGTGATATGCTGAAAAAACAGGCCGACTGTCCCATTCAAGCACAATTTTATTATGGGAGTTGGCTGAAATACGAATATTATCAGGAACCAGGCAGGGGTCTCCGTATTTGAAGGATATTACTTCACTGTACCCTTTGTTTTTAAATAACTCCAGGGAGCTGTGGTTTTGTTCGGGAATGGCCTGTACCCTGACGGCATAAGTTCGGCCGGGTTCGAGTAATGGATCTGTTGGGCCATAAACCAATGATGTGGCTGGCGTACTGGTGACAAACAACGGGGATAATACATCAAAGGCCTCATTGGGATTTCTTTCGGCGGGCCATACTTCTATGAGCTCAAATTTATATTGCGTAATGAAGGCTGAATTTGGTGATCCGGCATGCCGTGGAGCCCAATTGAACATGATTTGCTGGGGGAGGGCAGGTTTGAGTTTTTCCCCATCACGGGGGTAGTTGATTAGCGGCGGGTCATTTAAAATAAGCCAGGCAAAAGCCAACGCTTTATTGGAAATGATGGTGCCCCGGTTATAATCAAGAACCTCGAATGAGAATTGATAAATGCCCTCAGGCAGGCGGCCTGTTCGATCAATCTCCCTTCGGGAAATACCATTGAAATCCATGTTTTCAGGGAGGAAGTAATCAAAAAAATCCGACTGGGACAAGTTGAGTGGGGCGCCACCATCCAGATATACAGGAGTGCCGTAATAATTTTCTTTTGTTGAAATGACGATTCCCGGCCCCTTAATTGTGGCCCTGAACCGGACTTTCACATTCGAGGCCCTGAGGTCTTTGAGCAGAAGGTTGACTTGCATCCGGGGAACGGTATGTGAACTATAGTCTGTAAGATAGACAGAATAAGGGGGCATCATCATCAGGTTTGCGCTGATGGGATAATTTTGGGCCTTTCCTATGTAGGAAGTCAGGCCTGTAATAAAGGCCATGAGAAGAAGTCGGTATCTCATTTGGTGTATTTTCATCGTTAGAACCTGAAATTGTAATTCAAAGTACCTGTAAGTTCAGACAGGCGTTTTCCGCCACTTTCGGTGTGGGTTGTGCGATTTACCGCTGATAAAAACAGGGAAAGTATATGGTGCTTTGACGCTTTATAAGTGCCACCAAGACGTGAAACGAAGGACCTTTGTTGACCCGGGTCGGGCAGATGAAGGTTTACTGCTGCGGAAAGAGACAATCTAAGTTGCTTGTTGATAAAGGGACGGGCTATATTTATTCCGGGCCCCAGGGTTTGAATTAGCTGTTCCCCAAAATGTTGACGACTGATGTTTGCCGCAGGGCTTAAAGTGAGGTTGCTGTTTGGCACTGAAAGTTGGTGTGCGATGGTTATTAACGTAAATTTTGTGTCAGCAGCGTGCTCCTGATGTCCGGACATACCGGCGGAAGTTTGATGACTGATGTTGATGAAAAGGTTTTGTTTGATTGTTTTACCGGATGAGAACTGATAATTTACAGAAAGGTTGCCCTGAGAAGAGACCTGGTAATAGTCGAGTGTGTCCAACTCCTCCAACGCAGTGGATGAAAGGAGATCTGTGACAGGTTTTACATTCGTGTAAGTTTTAAAATTTGAATATCCTGCTGATAGCGATAACCTGTCCAGGGGAGAGTATGTGGCATTTACAGACCCCACTAACCTGTTTGTCGCGGATGTTTTTTGACGTTTGATGTTATCGCGTTGTGATCCTGCCCGGGCTGAAATTTTTATTTTTTGATTAAGAGTAAGGTTGGTATTCAGGGATATTGTTTCCAGGTCGTTGTTGAAATAATAGGCGCCCAACGTCCGGTATTCGGGAGCAACATTTTCATATTGCAGCCCCCCCGAGATTTTTTCACTGTGATAGTTTAAACCTGTTTTGAAGGCGGTATAGAGTGATGAAGATGCATTGGTGTGCAATGATCGAATTTTTGATAAGGGATGCGTCCAGGGGGAGGAAAGCCGGGTGTCACGTGTTAGGAGACTGGTCGCCCATTCTGCATTGGCTGTAAAAGATTTTCCCAGATGCTTACCTGCACCTGTACTTATTACGGTATTGTTTTGGGGTGTCACACCATATTGTTCATAAATCAGGTGTAGAGGATTAGTTTGGTCGCCGGCATGAAAAAAGGTGATGTGTGCATGGTCTTTTTTGTTTTTCAGTTCTATTTTCAGTCCGTAACCCATTCTTTTAAAAGAAGGGGAGGTTGCCGCAGAATCTAAAGCGGGGGTCTCTTTCCTGAGCCTGCCATACAGCATGCTAACGGTGATCACCTTGGACGGTGTTAAAACAAACCCTGCCCCGTTAAAGATATGGCCATGGAAGGTATACGGGGAAAAATTCATCGAGGAATAACCAATATAGGCTTTTACCCATTTGTAGGATGGCGACAGGCCGAGCTGGTTGAAAGGTTGTCTGAACCGGGCTTGTTGGTTTGAGTACCTCAGGGATAGGGGAATGGTATAACCATATATGGAAAGGTTGAGATTGCCCGACATATACAGGTTGTAGGGAGTACGCCTGGATGGCCCGTTTATCGATGCATAGCCAATCTGGGAAATGCTTATTCCACCAGAGGCTTCCAACGGTTTTTCATCGCGGAGGGCCGATAGCTCCTGTGCATACAGTGGCCTGGCGAAGAATACCATAAGCAGGAGAAAAGGGTAATATCGTTGATGGAAGCTAATCATCGCGACGGTATAAGATGAATTCCACCCTGCGGTTTATGGCCCGTTTTTCTTCGGTAGTGTTTTCCGTGAGGGGGTCTGTTTCTCCTTTGCCTATAGGAGTAAGCCTTTGGACGGCAATACCCTGTTGGCGGAGGTAGTCGGCAACTGCCCTGGCCCGGAGGTATGATATCTTGTTATTAGCCTTCTCCGTTCCAATACTGTCCGCATGGCCGATGATGATCAGATAGTACTGTTGTTCATTTTTCAACAGGTTAACCAGTGAGTCCAAATAAGGCTGATCATGGCTGGAGATACCCGCATGGTTGAAGGCAAAATGGAAGGTGTGTCCAAATTCCAGTCTGGATGTTGTCACTGAATTGCCCGTGGGAGGGTTGTTGTTTTGGGCTGGTTTGACTGCAAGGAGTGTATCCAGTGGTTTTTGGCCAGGGGGCAGGTCAGCGCGAAAACGAATTTCTTTCCGTTGTCCTTTTGAAGTGGTCGTGTCCGGGATTTTTTTTCTTAATAAGCTCCTGATTGTGAGGCCTACCTCAAAGGCATTGGCCGGATGGTTTCTGATGTCTGGTTTTACGCCAAAATAATACGCAAATCCGATATCATAATTTTTTTGTTTTAGTTCAAATGAAGGGGTCAGTATTTTACCGTTGGTGGTATGAAGAGCCAGGTCAACACTGCCCTTTTTTACATTTTGAAAAGGGTTATTTTCTTTTATTTTTAAGCGTGTGCAAATACCTGCCTGCATATGGAAAACCGGGTTTGCAATAAGTGAAGAGGCATTCAGGACAATGTCGAATGTTTCCAATTGCAGCGCTGTTATCCTGGAAAATAAAATATATGAAGCCCCTGGCTGATCAAAGAGTGAAGCCTGTTTATGTTTCCGTGTCCCTTCCAAAGAAAGACTGGCTCCACCTTCAAACATTTTCGCACCATACCGGTCATTTTTTCTCAGTGAAAAGCCTGCACCAAACAGGGGAGTGGTTTCATACATACCTTTCATGTCTTCCCCGGAAGGGGCACCCGGATCAAAGCCCTTATTTTTCACCCACATGGACTCCGTTGTAATACTTTCACTGTCTACACGCAGGTATTCAAATCCGCTTTTTGCGCCGAAGGATAGGGAAGTTGTTGGAGTGGCCTTTTTTCTAACTGCAAAAAAGATCATAGGTCGTGTGGTTTTTATGCCCAGTGTCTGCACGTCACGTATGTCTTCCAGAGAAAAGCCCAACCCTCCCCATTGATTTTCATTTTCTTTATTGTTTAAGGCAAATGCAGCATTCATTAGAAAATGGTTAAAGGCGTTATTGGGAGATATGTAACTTTTGTTATAATTCAGCGTGATAAAATGACCCTGTCCGGCCGCATAGGTGATGTCTGAGTTGAGCGGTGAAAAGGAGGGCATATGTGATACAGGTGACTGGGCCCGCATCGCGAAATTTATACCAAGGAGTATTATGAGTATTGTTTTCTTCATCGTAAGAGGGTGATTATTCCTGAATTTATACCATTGATTTGCAGGGGCGTGCCATCAAAGAAAACACCCTCAATAGTCCATATGTAATTCCCTTCCGGCACTTCTTTTCCGCGTATTTTACCATTCCAGCCTACTTCAAAAAGTACATTCAGGTCGTTGGTTTCAAAGACGACGATACCGGTTTGGTCATACACCCGCATTAAACATGACTTTACTCCCGTGCCATAAATCCTGAAGTGGTCATTGCTTCCATCGCTGTTGGGCGTAAAGAGATTGGGTATAAAAAGACTGTTTTTCACAAATACATGAACCGAACCCGTGTTGGTGCAGTGATTGCGGTCAGTGATGCTTACTGTGTATGTGGTGCTTTCAAGCGGAGACACCCGGGGTGTTGGTGACCAGGGATCCTTTATGGTACCTTCCGGTGTCCAGTAGTAGGTAGTCCCTCCCGATGCCGTTAACGAGGTTGTTTGCCCATAGCCAATGGTCATATCGCCAGATAGCCCTACCAGAGGTAACGGGTTGATTTTTATGGTTGTATAGGAGGTGTCTACAATACAATCGCCAACGGAGGTAATAAGCCTGAAACGGGTATCTGTAGCAGGTCTTGCGATGGGATTGGCATGTCCTGGATTGTCGAGCACTTCAGTGGGTGACCAGGCGTACTGGTATTCCAGCTTACTTCCTGAGGCTGTTGGCCGGCCTCCGAGTGCGATGGCACCCCCGCTACAAATGGCGGTATCCATGCCCGGGTTGATGACCGACAGGAGGTCTCTTATCACAGTCACAGTGTCAACAGAATGGCAGCCCATGGTGTCTGTGACGGTGAGCGTATAGGTGAGTGTGGAATCAGGTGTTGAGACAGGTCGGAGGACATTGGGGTCATCTAATCCGTATTTAGGTGACCAGGTGTATTTCAATGAAGTGTCTTCCTGATTTTCCTTTGGCCCGATGATGACCCCCCCGGCCCGGCACACCAATTGATTTTCACCTGCTTCAGCCACGGGTAATGGTCGTGTTGAAAGATAAAGGGAGTCCGTAACCCTACAACCGTTGTCGTCAAAAGCTTTGAAAAGTATAAGTTGATTTTGGGTGGTTGTATAAGTTAAGCGGAGCTCCCTTGAAATTTCTTCGTTAGCGGTATTTAACCAGGCGACTTGTTGCCAACCCATGCCGGCGTCTAAGTTCACCGTATCATTAAGACAGGTCTTTATGGTATCGGCAAGGGGAAGGGGCCTGATGTCGTGCAGGGTGAAGTTGACTGTATCGTAACCGATACAATTTTGCGTACTGATGATTTCAGCCAGGATACTTGAAGGCGACTGAACGTTAAGAAGAATAGAATCTCCCTCCGACAACAGTGCCCCTTCCTGATACCACATCATCCTTCCTTGTGAGGGATGTCTGTTTTCTAATAATACCCCTGTACCCGGACATACTGTGCGATCAGTTCCCAGGTCAATCAATGGGATTTCAGCGATGTGGATGTTAAGGGTGTCACCCGAAGTACACCCTTTTTGATCTATACTTTTCACATAAAGCGTGGCTGGGTGACTAGCCACCATATTAATGTGGTTGCCATTTGCGAACAGGCTATCTTCAATATACCATGCCAGGCTTTTCCACTGATCATCCAGTGCTAAATGGAGTGTGTCTTCCGGACACAATATGACGTCAGCCCCAAGGTCTGGTTTTTCAGGCTTTAAAACAGATATAAAAGTGCTATCGGTAAAAAGGCAGCCCTTGGTGTTGGTGATGGTGAAAATGGCTGTGTCAGAAGAGGTAGGGGTATAATCCAGTACCGGACCCGTATCAAAGAACCCATACATGGTTGAACGCCATTGAACTGTTGAATTTTCTGTGGCCAGCGATATGTGAATGTTTTCCCCGAGACATACAGGCACTTCCCGTGGGACAGTTGCTACAGGGAGCGGCAACATGTGTATGTTGAGGGTATCTGATGATTTGCAGCCCTGCAGGTCTGTGGTATGTACATGGAGTTGTGAATCATTGGTGATAACCTGTTCAATTGCTGTTGAATTTAGTGCTGTACGGCTGAATGTATCGTACCATGAAACTTGTTGCCATGTTGTTCCAGCGTTTAGGTGAAGGGTATCGCCATGACAGATGTTGATATCAGCACCCAGGTATATACGCTCAGGTTCCAGCATGTTTATTAGTAAGGTGTCACTGTTGGTGCAACCGAAGTCATTGGTTGCCCGGGCGATTAATTCCATGTGCCGGGTGATGGGCAGATGGACTTCTGATTGATTACTCAGAAGCAGCCCATCCCGGTATGTAAGCCAGTCTACTGGTAACGAGAGAGATATGCTGAGGGTATCTTTCCGGCACACAGACAGGTCAGGGCCGAGGGTGAATACAGGTTTGTGTTGGGGATTAATGATCACGGTGTCAGCCTGTGTACACCCTTCAACATTTAATGCAGTTTGAATAAGGGTATCTTTTTCCAATACCGTGTACTGGTAGGTATTTTCACTTGCGTATAACCAACCGAATGAGGAAGAAAACAGGCTTTCCTTTGTCCAGGCCGCGTTGCTATTAAATTGCAGTTCCTCGCCAATGCATTTATAAATGTCCTCACCCAGGTTAGGTTGGGGTAAATTCCGTGAAGTGATCACGACAGAATCATATACCGTGCAGCCTAATGGCTTCGTCAATTCCAGCACAATAGTGTCATCTTCCATCACTTGAAATGAGATATTATTTGTGTTTTCTGCCAGAAGGCCCAGATTTAAGGAATGCCATTTGTTCACCCCCTCGCCGGGGCTTAAAAGCCGGATGATACTGTTTTCACATAGATTCTGATCAGGGCCTAATTCGGGATTGTGGCAGATTGTGAATGGTGTTGCTGTGGAGAACGGAGAGGCCGAGAAAGAGGGGTCTACAGATTGGATAGCTACGGTATATTTGCCTTCTTCAAGCCCTTTTAATGTCAGGGTTGCACCCTTATATTGTCCGGTTTTTGACACCAGTCTATTACCTGTTTGGAGGTGACTTTCCGGGCTGGAAAGGAGTTTGTCATTATGCCAAAGGATCATTTCATACGTTAGTCCTTCCGTAGGGGTTTGCCCATCTGTGGCCGGAGACCATTGGATGGTGACGGAGTCATGGTTGGTAATTATTGCTGTTATTTCAGGAGTTGTAGGCGCGGAACGGGCCGATTCATTGGTGTTGTTGAAAATATAAGAAGAAAGTCCGGCGGTCGTATGTCCCATGATGAGCAGGTCCTGATCGCCGTCCAGGTCTGTATCAGCGGGTCTGATGGCGCTACTGCCCAAACCCGGCAACATATCCGGCACAACGGTGAAGGTGCCGTCTGAGTGATTAGTGAGTAATTGTGTGGTATATTGGTTTAATTCATTTGTGCCGGAAATGAGGGCGTCCGGGTAGCCGTCAACATTATAATCCGTGAACAGCACATCACCATTGGCCAGCTGAGCGTTGTTGGCTGTGGCCGGGCTGAAGTTGTCGTTGCCATCATTAATATAGATTCCGGTATGGCGCTGGCCTTGTGCATCAAAACCACTGATGAGTACATCGTCAAGGCCATTGTTGTCAATATCTGATATGGCCAGGTTGCCGTTTGAAAGGGCGGGTATGGAGAGGGGTTTTTCAATAAATGATAGCCCTTTGTTATTGATAAGCACCCGGGTAACTTTACTACCCCAGGAATCAAGTCCACATACGAGGAGGTCGGTAAAGTTGTCGTTGTTGACATGCAATGGTGCCAGGGTTGCAAAGGTGAAGAGGGGTATGTCAATTGCTTTTTCAGTAAAATTTCCATTTTGAAAACTCCAGGCATAAGCTGAAGCCTGACTTTCCGACCCCATACCATAGGCGATGATTTCAATTCGTCCGTCCTGATCGAAATCACGGGCCAGCAGAGTGGGTGCTTTCAAAGGAACGATGGGGGCGTTTACGGGTGTAAAAAGGCCGTTATCAGATATTAGCATGCCGGAACAGGCTTCACCGGCGCTGTTCAGGCCAGTATATATGATGTCCAATATGCCATCACCGTTGAAATCTTTCCATAGCGAGGCTGCGTTGAATACAGGTGTGATGGCCATATTCAGTTTGGTATATCCACCGGGCCCTGATTGGAATATGTCTGTAATGATATTTCCCGTTTCGTCCATACCGCTGAGGAATAGATCCATGTCGCCATCCTGGTCATAGTCAGCCCAGGCGGAACCCCTGGCGCCTGTCAACGCAGGAAAAGGGGATACTGAAGTGTTGTATTGTGCCCTGGCCATTGAAAACAGGGCAACCAATAAAAGGATCGATATGGTTTTTTTGTAGCACATCATTATTTAATCATAAAGCGGGTGCCACGAACGTCTTTTCCCGCTTCGATCTTCAAAGCGTAGATGCCGGAGGTCAGGCCTTGCAAATGGATGTTTTCGATATAATAATCATTGCCGGTAAAGGATCGCTGGTATTTGTAATGTCCTGTGGCCAGGGCGATTACCGAAAGTGTTATTTCCGAGGGCTGGTATAGGGCCACCTCTACAGTGAATTGGCCTTGATTGGGATTGGGGTACAGTTTGAATGATTCTATTCCTTCGCGTACAATACGACCACCCGAAGGTGTTTTGATTTCCTTTATCAGGATTTCCTTGGTCTTGCTGTCTTTGCATTTACCGAGGGCGGAGTGTAAGGCCATGGGGTAGTTGCCTGGTGCAGGAATGACAAAGCTGATTTCCGCGTCGTTTTGTTGGATGATTTCAGCCTGCTCCGGCGTTTCCCAGGTCATTTGTTCAGGAACAGGCCATGAGATATCCACAGCCACTATGGTGTCGCCGACCCAGGCTTCAGAGGCCATCAGGAAGTTGGCAGAGAGCAGGTCATTACGCACTTCTATTTGGAAGGTATCCCGTGCAATACACCCTCTGCTGTTGGTTACTTCCAGCCAGTAGGTTCCGGGCTGTTGGAGCTCAGCCTGCTGCAGGTTACCTATATATCCATTGTCTGATGACCAGGACCAGGACTGCCACATACCGGCATCGAATTCCATACTTTGTCCTTCACATAATACGACTTTTTCGGGAAGGCCTGTTATAATTGGTTTTTCAGGATCATGGAGGATATATGCTTCTGTTGTACTACACCCACGGGCGTCCGTTATGGTCACTGTATATTCCCCGGCGGATAAACCGTCAATTTTATTTGTTTTGCGGTTATCAGACCAGACATAGGTGTAAGGTGGTGTGCCGCCTGTGGGAAGCACCTCAATGGATCCGTTGGATTCTCCTGCACACACAGGCGGGAGTAGTCCGGTGAACCCGACAGTGATCGTTTCCGGGGCATCAAGGGTGATGGATAGTGTGGTTTGGCACCCCGCGTCGTTGGTGGCCGTTACGGTGTATTCACCTGCAGGCAATCCTGTGGCTCGTGGAGTGGTTTGATTGGCTGCATCATCCCATGAAAACTGCAGTGTACTTTCAGGCTCAGTAGCGACTTCTATTTCCCCATCTTCAGCGCCAGAGCAGGAAGGCCGGATGATTCCGGTGACATAAAGGGCAAAGTCATTGATGATATCGGGCAGGTTAAATTCAAGATTTTCTGAAGCACACCCATAGGTGTCGAGGGCATAGACTGAATATTCACCTGGTGATAACTCCTGCTGTGAAGCGCCGGTAAGGCCATTGCTCCAGTGGAGGGAGAAAGGCCCGGTATTTCCCGTTACCTCCACAGTAGCGCTACCATTGGGCCCACCACATTGTGATGCAATAATATTGGTAAGTTTGACCTGTGGCGGCATGGCCTGTTCAATAATTACTCCCAGGTTCTGAGAACAGCCATTGCTGTCTGTCCCCTGCACGTTGTATGTTCCTGAGGGGAGCTGTGCCGCTTCAGGCCCGGTTGTTTCATTGAGGTCAGTCCAGTAGTACTCGTAGGGAGGACTTCCTCCGGTCATTTCTACTTTGGCGGTTCCCGGTTTTTGTTCACAATAGGCCGGGGTGGCTGATATTAACGAAAGCGTTGGTGACTGACTGGTATCGTTGCCAATATTCACCGGCAGTACCAAAAGGCAGCCTTTGGCATCTTTCACTTCCAGGATATTTCTTCCTGCGGGCAGGCCTTCCCCGTTGGAATTATGTTGCCAGGCCCCACTGTTCCAACGGTATTGGTAGGGTGTTTCGCCTCCTGATATTTCAATGGCTGCCCTGCCATTGGGTAAACCACAGAAGGCGTCGGTAGTTACGATAGAAGATAGTTCAGGCCCATTGATATTGGCTACTGTGCCTTCAAAGGTCAGCTCACAGTTTTTGGCATCACGTATGGTGATGGGGTAAATACCGGCAGCTATTTCTTCCAGAAAAGGAGAGGTGTTTTCATAGCTATCATGCCAGTAGAATTGATAGGGCGGACTGCCGCCGGTTACACTTATTTCCAGCGCACCATTGGCCATTCCGCAGGTGGCGCTACGGCTGTTTTGTGCTATGCTTAATGCCGGCCCTTCTGTTATCCCTACATATGAAGTGATGATGCATCCGGTTTCGAGGTCGGTCACGTTTACTTCCGCCAGGCCGGCGGGAAGGAAAGAGGCTGTAGTGGTGAATTCGCCGGAAGACCAGTTGATGTCAAAATTTCCTGACCCCCCTGTGATGACTACACTGGCGCTGCCATTGGCCTGACCGCACCAGGCGGGGCTCAGGGCCAGGGTTTCCACAAAGTGTGGAGGCTGGTGGGGTATGGAAAAGTCAATCGCGGTGGCGCAATTTCCTGCATCGGTAACCACGGCCTGATAATCGCCGGCAAGGAGGTTGTTCGCATCGACTTTTTGTGAAAGCAGATCGTACCATTCGAGGGTGTATGGGGCTGCTCCGCCCGTGACGGAGACGGAAACCCAGCCATTGGCTTGTTGACAATGAGCGGGCTGTATTTCCTCCAGACTGACCGACAAAACATCAGGCTCAGAAAGTTCCACTTCCAGGAGGTTGCCTTCACAGCCCGTTACATCGCGAACCATGATTTGGTGCGTGCCCGGATAAAGACTGAAAAAGGTATTAAGGGGGGTGAATTCCCCACCGTTCAAGGCGTATTCATAGGGGGGTTGACCCTTTGAGCCCATTACGCTGATATATCCATCATTGGAGCCCATGCAGGAAATGTCGAGGGCCTCATGAAGTACCAAGCTGATATTTTTTTCTGAAATGATGATTGTTTCCCGGGCTGTACATCCCTTTTGATCGTTTACTTCCAGTGTATATTCCCCCGGCGCGAGGTCTCCAAAATACCCGGAATAATTGCTTTGGCTATTTAAAGCATAGACATAATCTCCTGAGCCACCAAGGGCGGTAGCCATCACTGTGCCATCAGACATGTTGGTACAGCTGGTGGAAGCAGTTGTGATGCTTTCAAACCTGAGTTGGGCCGGGCTGTCAACAGTAAAGGTCTCTATGGCAGGGGGACAGCTATTGGCATCTGTGACGTTTACCGAATAGTTTCCCGCTTCCAGGCCTGCCAGGGTGGCCGAGTGCCCGATGATTGTGCCCGTAGCCAGTGCGGTCCATTTGAAAAGGTAGCCCGGACTGCCCCCTCCAGGAATGGCCTCAATGGCTCCATCGGTCCCGCCAAAACAACTGATATTCGTTGTTTTATCCGTTACAGCCAGGGGAAGGGGCTCTCCCAGCTTTATGTTAAGGGCTGTCTGGCATTTGTCTCCCCAAAGTTGTGCATTTGCATCACGTACATAAAGTGTGTAACCACTGATCTCGTTGGCTGCCAGGTTATTGATACTGAAAAGGTGGTCATCGTTTTCATCATTTAAAAAATTGGTGCCTTCTACGGAAAACTGATACGGTGCGTCACCACCAAAGGCCTCTACGGTGATACCCCCATCATCATAACCAAAGCAGGAAGGCATGGTTTTGCTGTTTACTCCGAGTTGTAAACGATCCGTACGATAAACAGGGACGGTAACGGTCAGCTTATCAGTACACGGAGGTGAATAGCCGTCACTTACTGAAATTTCAAAAATGCCGGAGGGTACATTCTCAAAGGTGACGGTCTCACCGGCCCCACCTTCCAGGGTGCCGATTAGTGGAAAAGTATATTGGTATTTTTCGCCGGGGTCCAAAATGCCATTGATGGCCTTTAAACTGACTTTTCCGGTGGGTGTACCAGGACATATCGGTGGAATAACACTTACTTTCTGAAGGTCGAGGGGAACAGGATTAGTGGGTATATTCACCGAAAACGCCTTTTTACACCCTTTGCTGTCAGTGACGTTCACGCTGTATGCTGTAGCCGACAGGTTGCTGAAGGTCGCTGTATTGATATCGTTAAAGGCCTCTTTAAGCGCATTGTTGATGGAATAATCATAGGGGCCTACACCTCCGGAGGCCGTTACGTCTACCTGGCCATCATTGCCACCAATACACTGGGGATGAGTGGGAAGAACGTTTTCAGGGGGGAGGATCACAGGTGGTGGGGCAACCAGCGAAACATTCCCGGATGTCAGGGTACACTTATTCCCATCAATGACCTTGATCAGGTAGGTGTTGGCTGTCAGCCCCCTGAAACTTTGCGTGGTATTGTTGTAGGCTTTGCCTGTATTAATTTTATTTGTTGACCACAGCAGCTGGTAAGTATAAGTGTCGATGATGCCACCTGATGCATTGACGGAAACTTCCCCATTGCTTCCACCATCACAACTTATTTGGTAAGTAGTGCCGTTTGCGGCAAAGGCAAGGGCCGTTGGCCCGCTTGCAAAAGATAAGGCAGTGGGCTGGGTAATCGTTGCTGTAGTGGTTGCCACACAGCCCAAAGCGTCTGTTGCTTTGGCCGTGTAGGTTCCGGCATTCAGGCTGCTATAGGTTTGGGTTCCATTGGT
>Ga0224506_10001723_pt1 | contig 15466 bp, 14 predicted proteins | sample SF_Jan12_sed_USG_2_FD_169108 | JGI IMG/M metagenome (GOLD analysis project Ga0224506, IMG submission 169108) | Sediment microbial communities from San Francisco Bay, California, United States - SF_Jan12_sed_USGS_8_1 | ecosystem: Environmental > Aquatic > Marine > Sediment | place: USA... | reverse complement strand
AGGGATACTCAAAAATAATGAAGTTCAGGATCAAATTATACAATTTTTATCAGAAACTGTTCTAATCTCTATTAAATGACAAGTTTTTCAACTTCAGACTTCATGAATTCAGGTATAGGAATTGATCTGTGTTCTTTATAGTCATAACATACTATCACTGTTTTTGCAATAGCAAAAGTTTGATTGTTGGTATAATCCATAATTTCATATTCAAAAGTCCATGATTTAGTACCAATCTTCGATACCCACATATCCACTTGAATCTTGTGCTCAATCTTTATTGGTAATTTATAATCAATTTCTAATCTAGCAAGTATCATTTCTGGAATTTTACTTTGCTCTAATGAGTTATACCAATTAATTCGTACTGATTCTAAATAAGTAGCAAATACAGCATTATTAACGTGTCCCATGGCGTCTGTATCTCGAAATCGAACATCAAATCGAACAGAATGTTTACTACCCATAATTCAACCTATCATTTACCTGTAATTAAAATATCGATATTATTTCTATTAACAAATCAATATAAATTATTTTATTTCAACTTGTGAGCTCCCTTTTCGTTAGGTATATAACATTGCAATATATTATATTAAAAAGATGAGTACCGCATATTTAGGAGGAGGATGTTTTTGGTGTGTAGAAGCAGTTTATGTGGAATTAATTGGAGTTACATCAGTAATCTCTGGTTATGCTGGAGGAATGAAAGAAAATCCAACATATGAGGAAGTTTGCTCTGGAAAATCAGGGCACGCAGAAATTGTAAAAATTTCATTCAATGCTGATGAAATTAAATTTGAAACAATAATAAACATCTTTTTATCAATTCATGACCCTACAACTCTAAATCGACAAGGAAATGATGTAGGACCTCAATACAGATCTATAATTCTTTATGAAAATGAAGAACAAAAACAGATTGTAGAAAAAATAATAAATGAATTTACAGAACAAAAGATCTGGAAAAATCCAATCGTCACTGAAGTTACGCCCTTGGATCGATTTTATGAAGCAGAGAAGTATCATCAAAATTACTTCGTAAATAATCCGAATCAACCATATTGTAAATTTGTGGTTGAACCAAAGGTAATAAAATTTCGTAAGCAATTTAGTCACTTGCTAAAAAGTTGAAGTACAAAACCCATTATTCACTTAGAAATCATTATTTTCAGAGGAAATGTAAACAAGATTTATTGTAAGATTTCGAAGTATCCATATAAATTCTAATTAGATAAGGACTTTAAACTGATTAGTTCCTGAATTGTATTATGTAAATCTTTAATGGATAATGGCTTGGATAAAAAGATCAAATTCTCATCTCTCAACCTTTGTTTGGAAAATATTTGTTTGTCAAATCCAGACATAAATATGATATTATTAAAATTTAATTCGAGTAATTTTAAAGCCAATTCCTCTCCATCCATAACTGGCATCATTACATCTGTTAAAGTAACATGAATAGAAGATCGATTTTTTTCAAATAATTTTAATGCTTGTTCCCCATTGGTCGCCTCAAGCACTTCATAGCCTTTTCTTCTTAATGATAACGAAATTATTTCCCGTACATCAGTATTATCCTCAACCAATAATATAGTCGTCTTTCCCACATTGGAATATATGGGATTCCTCATTATAGTTGTTTTTGTAATTCGCTCATCTGTAATTGGGATAAAGAATGTAAATGTGCTTCCTTTTTCAATTGTAGATTCAACCACTAATTCCCATTTATTTTGATTGACAATACCAAATACAGTAGATAATCCTAAACCTCTATTTTGACCTTCTTTTGTTGAATAAAATGGAACAAATATTTTATCAAGTACTTCTTGACTCATTCCTACTCCAGTATCAGAGAAAGTCAGTTCAATATAATCACCAATATTCATAAATTGATAATGTTGCTGATTGTCCGAGGTAATAGTAATATTTTTAGTCTTGATTAGAATTTCACCTTCAGCAGACATAGCTTCTAGTGAGTTTAAAGTGAGGTTGACAAGGATTTGTTCAAATTGACCCATATCGATTTTAATGAATCCCTTTCCCTCAAGTTGCAATTTCATTTTTATATGATCAGTTAATAGGTCGTCAATTGTTTTTGTCGATCTTAATATCACATCATTTATGGATAAAACCTGTTGATTAATAATCTGATTACTACTTACAGTTAATAACTCTGTAACTAATTTTTTCACTTTATCAACTGTTTCTCTAATTTTAAAAATATTATCCAGAATGGAAGTATTATGAACCATTTGATCTGCAATTAAATCGCTGTAACCCTGGATAACCATTAAATGATTATTAAAATCATGTGCAACACCTCCCGCTAACATCCCAATTACTTCCATTTTATTTGATTGTTCTTTTTTCAGTTTTTCCATTGCTTCCTGATTGATATCACTATGAATACCCATCACTCGTATTGGATCTCCTTTACTATTTCTGGAAATTACCTTTCCACTGGTTAATATCCATTTGTATGATCCATCTTTACAAAGTAAACGATGTTCTGATTGATATTTATTGCTTTCACCTTTTAAATAACCATTCAACACACTCAAAATTTTATTCCTATCATCAGGATGAACCAATCTTTCCCACTCGTTGTAGTTATTAGATATTTCATCGTTGGTGTATCCTAACATTTTTTTCCATTGGGTAGAGAAGAACACCTCGTTTGTTTCAATATTCCAATCCCAAATACCTAGATTAGCTGCTTCAACAGCAAATTGAAAGATTTCCTTGCTTTCTTGTAGTTCATTTTCTTTCGTAACTAATTCGGTGGAGCTTTCTGTAAATAATATTATACCACCAATCTCATTATCTGCATGGTACCAAGGAATAACACTCCATGTAATCCATTCTTTTATTCCCTTTCGTTCGACAACATCTCTAATAGCACTTTCAGAAGATCCAGCTAAACATCTTTGATGAACTTCTCTCCATTTTTTAGGGATATCTGGAAATATATCATAATGGCTTTTTCCTTCAATGTCTTGATTTTCAATATTATTTTCAATTCGATAACGATCACTACAGGCAATATATCTCATCTTGGTATCAAATATTGCGATGGCAGTGGGAATATGTTGCAACAATAAATCCAAGTCCAAATTATTTAATCCAAATGAATTTCTATCCGAGATGGACTTATTTTTGTTTATCACTTTTACTCACCATTAAATTAGATACTATATTGTAAAAATGGTATTTTAATTATTCCATTATTATAAATACCTTTAAGTTGCTTCTTTAATTATAGTAATTTAATATTTTGGATTCATTTTAAGCTTATGAAAACAAATAAAAGAAGAACTCATCACACTTTTAATCGATTATTAACAAAAGTAATTCAAATTTAATAGTACTTATTTATTATTTGATAAGTTTAATCCCACCTATACGAATACTCCCAAATATTTCTTGTATCAGCCCGAATATAGGAAATATAAAAAAAACCTTGAAATTTACAATAAAGAAGAAATAATTCCGTATCAATGGTGGAATACCAGGATCATTCACATATCCTTCAAGATTAGTATTCAGAACCAATAAAACCAGCCAAATTATAAAAAGAATCGAACTAACTAATACAATTAGACAGATAATACCCCTTAATAGTGAGACATTTTTTCTATTTTTAACCTCATTGTATTTTTTCTCTGTGATGTATATTTTTCCTTTATTTGTTTTTGAATTAGTCTTTTTAGCTGATAGCGATTTATTCAATTCAGGAATTATTTTTTTTCCTTTTGAAGTTTGATAGGGTCGTTCAGTGAATCCATCGAGTAGAGATGCAGTAGTTAAATGGAAAAAACGTATGGTAAAGAAAGATATCTGAATAAATATCTCTACACCATTAACGATGGATTTATGGGTAATCCAGAGTATTAGTGGGATTAATATAAAGCCTGTCAGAGTTACAGGGTCATATGCAACTAAACTTGTCACGGCCATTGTGAATGCAAATACGTGTAATAAAATGCGGTAGAAATATATACTTTTATTTTGAAAGGTCTCACTCATTTTATTTTTGGTTTGTTTCTTTGGTAGTGTTTTTTGTTTCTGAGATGACCTAGTTTTGGCATTAGAAGGCCTTAAGGAAGGATTCAACATTTGTATACGAGTTGATATTCCCATTATGGTAAATTTCATTTTATTATATATAACTCCCTAGTACTGATTTATTGATTTTTTCACACAAATACATAAAAACATCAACATATTTACACATTAAGTGATTTTTTGATTACAATCAAATTACATTGACATTTATACTTCTGCAAAGAAATTAATGCTTTGATTAGTAATTATAGTATTTCAGTTGATTACAGAGCTTATATCAAATTATACATTTTATATATATAATATATATAATATATAGAATGTATTTATTATTTGCCACGAGAATATTTATACAGAAACATAGTAAATAGTATAAGCATATGATGATATAAAACAAAATATCATATTATATTAACTATATAGCTAATTAAACACAAGGTGAAATGAAATATGGTAAAGGAATTTCAAACCGGATTAACGATTGCACTTAGTGCATTCATTATTATGACTGCAACCATAGCTATTATAAAAAGTCGATACAGAAAATTCACAAATCAGGATTTTGTGCTTCGATTTAGAAATGGTGTGCTGAAGAACAGTGGATATGGTGGAGGATACTTTGTCCTTCCATTAATCGACCAATTAATTGTTTTAACTACTACAGTACAACAATTAGAAGTTAACGCTGGTGAGGTTATCACTGCAGAAAACCAAGATGTTAGAGTTATTGGATTTGTTTTATGGAGAATTGAGAACCCAGAGATTGCCTATCAGAGTTTATCTGGTAATAAAGGATCAGGTGTAATGACACACATTAATGAGACAATATCAAGATTGGTGGAAAGTATAGTTAGAACAACCGTAGCAAGATTATCATTGGATCAAGTTCTCAGAGAGAGATCACTCATAATAGAGGCATTAGTTGCTGAATTAGTTACAGTGGTAGGTCCAATGGGTATTAAAATAAATACTGCAGAAATTAGACATGTAGATGTATTAGATGTAGACCTTTTTGAGGACCTTCAACAAAAATACAAACAAGAAGCCAGGCTAAATGCAGAGAACAAGAAGATAGAAACAGAAAAAGAAATTGCAAAAGCAAGAGCTCTTTCATCACAAGAAGTACAAATCTCAGAACTAGAAAGAGATAAAGTTGTTGTTCAAGAAACAGAGAAAATGAATCATCAAGAAGAACAAAGACTTAGAACTGTACAAGAACTCCAGAAAACCCGAGAAGTAAAAATTGCCACTCTTGAAAAGGAAAAACTTCAGGTAGAAGCTGAAACAAAGTTAATGGAGATTGAATTACAGGCAGAAGCTAAAAAGAGAAAACACATACTCGAAAATATCCAAGTAGAGGCACAGCAGAAAAAACTAATGGCAGAAGCTACAGCGGAGGCAATCAAAATTGAGGCACAAGCAAAATTACTTGCAGCAGATATGGATGCCCAAGCTGAGATCAAGCTAGCCGAAGCAAAGAAACAATCACTTTTGGCAGAAGCAGAGGGTAAAAAGGCAATCTTACTTGCTGAAGCAGAAGGTCTGAGAGAAAAAGTAAAAGCACAAGGTATGGTGAATGAAGCTATGATATTGCAAGAACTTGTAAATCAATTACCAAATATTGCAAGTTCAATGAAAGTAGGTGACATTAACTGGTTAAATATGGGTGGTAATAATTCTTCAGATGGTGAAAATTCGCCTTTAGGAATTATTCCTAAGAATTTACTACAAGTAATGGCACTTGCTAAATCATTTGGATTGGATCTCGAAGGTTTAATGAGATCAATTCGCGGACAATCACCTAAGAATGGGAATCCTGAAAAATTAAAATTAGAGCTCCCCAAACTACCACCAGGAATATCATTTGTTGATTTAAATGGTGATGGAAATGTAAATGGTGTAGATTTGAATGGAAATGGAACAATAGATTTCCCCTTTCCAGAACAAGTGACCTTCATTGACAATGATGGTGATGGAATAGTTGATGCGTTGGATCTTGATGGAGATGGAAAACCAGACATTCAACTCTCTGAACTAAGACAGCTCATTGTTTAAAGTAAATTCAAGGAGGAAATTATATGACAAAATTAATTGTGAACTTATTACCACTAGAAGTATGGTTGATTATCTTCATCACTTCATTCTTTTTTGGATTGATATTTCTAGTATTTACCATCATAGGTGGACTTGGAGATGAAGATTCTGATGTAGACTCACACAATATGGATGGTCATGACTTTGATGCCGATACCGACTTTGATATGGATGGTCATGACTTTGATGCCGATACCAACTTTGATATGGATGGTCATGACTTTGATGCAGATACCGACTTTGATATGGATGGTCATGACTTTGATGCCGACACCGACTTTGATATGGATGGTCATGACTTTGATGGCGATCTTAATAGTGATTCCCTCCTTGAAACCTCTACAGAACATTCCGTCTTGCAAGGTCATTTCGATCATCTACCAGATCAAATTGATGCTGGTATTGTACATGATGCCCATGTAGAGAAATCAAACTATATGATGGGAAATATTGCAGTATTTACATTAATATTTGGTCAAGTTGGATGGTCATTAATTGATAATTTGCAAGATTGGAACCTGTTTCTAGCAATTATGAGTGGTTATTTTATCTCTAAATTGTTTGCCTACATCATCGCAAATTATGCTAAAACAGTAATTGTACCAATTAAACATGTTTCTAGAGGTGATATTGCTACTGTTCAACATTCAGTTACAAAGGATAAAGCAGGCATGGTTCATATTAAAAGAAGAGATGGATATATCAGTACTGAATTAGCTATAGGCGCATTTCCCCATGACAACTTCTCAAAAGGAGAAAAAGGATATGTGTGGGCAAAAAAAGAGCAAATGTATCTCATTACTCGAGGTCATTCAGAACAACCAACCCTAAGTAAATTAAAAAATAAGAAGGCAATAGACATCCTTGAAGATGACTAACACTGATAATCTATTCTGATTTATTGCCTTCTATCCGTGTTTTTGCTAAATTTAGCTTCACAAAGAGAAATGGGGCAAGGTATGTTATTGAAAAACCAATTAAAAAATATCGAATCAACCGTAAGATATATCCTAATAAAGAATAATCATCAGAAATAATTGCAAATATTTCATCTAAACCAATTTGAAAACTAAATACTAGTACTATTCCTAAAATATATCGCAGTATTCCAATATAAACCTCATCGTAATCCTCATCGAAGTCATTTGCTTTTAATTCATAGACATATCCAAATAATGCACCGCTTAATATTCCACTAAGTGTAACATATGCAGTTCCATCCTCAGAATAATTTGTTACTACACCTGAAATAATTGTTGTTAGTAGTGCAGGTACTAGAAGTATTATATATTTTACTGATTCACTTTGTTTATTCCAAATAGTTGGAATTACAGGTTCTACCTTAAAGACAAGTAAAGTAACTAGTATGCCAATCATCCAACCCAATAATACATCCTCAAGGTAGTGCACACCTAAATATGGTCTTGAAATTCCGATCATAAAAATAAAAATGAATGATATTATGAGTGATTTTCTTGATTTATTCTTTAAATAAATATAACTAAAAAAAGTAGAAGATCCCATTGCATGTCCTGAAGGTGTTGAATAACCCAGTTCAGATTCATCTGCTTCTAGAAATGGTTTGGCCCAGTACTTATCAGTTTCTCCAGATTCTATAAATGGCCTTGGATTTTTAATAATAATCTTGAGTGTATGATTTAATATCGCAGAAATCAAAAGTGCAACACCTGCTCTCACACCAACGTTTTTATTATACAACCAGTGAATACCACAGATCAATAGGATATAACCTTCAATACTACCTATATGAGTAAAAAATGACATAATGAAGGTTAGCAAGTAAAATCGATGTTCTGCAACCCAAATTAAAATATCTTCATTAAACGGTATGTGTACCATAAATTCAAATCATAAAGTATCTATTTAGACATTTGGTGTGTTGATTGTATGAACATTTAAAATATAAATAATTACTGTGATGACCTATAAACGTTAAAATGTATTTTTATTTCATTATCTTGCAATAAGGATTAAATACATTTAGCTTTATTATATTATTGTGATAGGAAAATCATATCCCCTCTTTCCACTATCTGATATGGTTTTCTTTCCCAGAGTCATTTTGCCACTACATATCTTTGAAAACCGATATCAGATAATGATTAAAGATATGCTTGCATTACCTGAAAATGAAAGATTAATTTGTATAACACAATTGATGGCCAATAATAAGCCAAATCACATTGCAACCATTGGAAAAATAATCCACCATCAATCACTTACAGATGGTAGATCAAACATCGTTTTACATGGTATCCAAACGGTAGAAATTGAAGAACTTAATGATACAATAACACCATATAAACAGGGTAAAATTATTAATATTAGACCAGAATACTGGGAGAATGAAAATAATAAAACCACACTAACAGATAAATTACTTCATTCAATGAACGAATTTTCAAAAAGAAGCAGAATTATTGTTGAGGATTTAAATAAAATACCTGCAGAAGATCTGCTAAATGGTATCATATTTACATTGCAACTTAGTCCTTTGGATAAGCAACAGCTATTGAATGAACAAAAGTTGAATATAAGACTTGAAGAATTAATTAAAATTCTCAATAATATCGGATATTATACAAAATATATACCTGATAACGAAATTGAAAGAGGTACGAATTGAAATCTAGTATTTACCTAATAATTCACGAGCAATTACTAGTCTAAGAATTTCGGAAGTACCTTCATAAATTGCAGTTATCTTAGAATCACGATAATATCTCTCAACAGGAAAATCTCTACTGTACCCAGCTCCACCATGAATTTGCAGACTCATATCAGCAGCTCGTACTGAGGCTTCGCTGCTGTATAACTTCGCCATCGCCGCCTGCAATGTATAATTTTGACCAGCGTCCTTCATTCGTGCCGCTTTCCAAGTAATCATTCTTGCCGCTTCTATCTCCATAGCTGCATCTGCAATTTTCCACTGCAATCCTTGAAACCGAGCGATAGGACCTCCAAATGCATTCCTTACTTTTGCATATTCAATAGCAGCGTCTATTGCTGCTTGACCGATACCCAGTGCCTGAGATGCAATCCCAATTCTACCTCCATCTAATGTTTTCATGGCTATCTTAAAACCGTCACCTTCATTTCCAAGTAAACGATCATGAGGTATAATACATTCATCAAATTGGAGTGGGGTGGTGGTTGATGCTCGAATTCCTAACTTTTTCTCAGGAGCACCTATCTCAAATCCAATATCACCTTTTTTAAGTATAAATGCAGATATCCCACGGTGACCAGCATTCACATCTGTTTTTGCAAAAATGATGTAAACATCAGCCACTCCCCCGTTTGTTATCCACATCTTGGAACCATTTAATTTCCAATTATCACCTTCAAGTATTGCAGTTGTTTTCATACCTGCAGCATCCGAGCCAGCGTCCGGTTCAGACAATCCAAATGCACCAAGTCCCCCACCGTCAGCAATAGAACGCAAAAATACATCTTTTTGTTCATGAGTTCCAAAAGCCTCAAGAGGATATGCAGCCAGTGAATTATTAACACTCATTGTTACTCCAGTACTTGCACAAGCTGCACTTATTTCCTCCATTGCAATTGAATAACTGAGAGTATCCAAACCACTTCCACCATATTCAGGACTGACCATCATTGCCATAAATCCCAATTCCTGTAATTGTTTAACAGATTCCCACGGAAATTCCTCTCGTGCATCAAATCCAGAAGCCAATGGAGCTATCTTCTCTTTTGCAACATCTCTTGCTGTTTCTCTAATAAGAACTTGATCCTCTGATAATGAGAATGTATCCATAGTCGAAATTTATTTTTGAAAATTAATATCATTGTGATAGAGAATATGCTGAATTAGTAAAATAAATTTTGTAATCTTATCTATAAGTAATATTTTAATAGTTATAATCAAGTTAATGTAAAAAATATATAAGATTGAGTTGTAATTATAATCTTTTTATTGAAAATTCTTAAATAAATATTTCATAACTTCGATTTATGCAACATCCATATAAAAAATCAAAGTTGATTGTTAAAACGACTATTTATATTTTCACATCAACACTTTTTGGAGTGATTTATCATCAATTTTTTAAGAATTTGTATATTGAATTATCAGAAATAAGAATATCAGATGTGATTGGAGTAATGGGAACATTGTACTCCCTGATTACAGCATTTATTTTAGTTACGGTGTGGTCTCATTTTACATCTACAGAGAATGTATTTGCAGAAGAAGCAAACGCTTTGGTATCACTTTGGAATTTTTGTGATTATCTAAACAGTGAGGAAACCACCAATAAAATGAAGCCAGCATTAATTAACTATATTGATTCCACATTAAATTCAGAGTTTGACCTGTTAAGAAATCAGAAACCTGTGAAATATCCATCAAAAGAATTAATTGCCATTATAAGAGTTATTGATAAAATAAAATTTGATGATCCCCGAGATCCAATTGCATTTGAATCAATCATGCATGCATATCAAAAATTAGCAACCGCACGATCACAAAGAATAAAACATTGTAAAAGCCAAATGCCAGGAATGCTTCGAGTATTTTATATCACTGCATCATTTTTCTTCTGGTTTGGGTACCTAATTGATGGATTTGAAAGTTTCAAATTATATATTATAATTCTTTTCTCTGTTTCTGTATTAGTCTTTCTATCATATATCATAATTCATGATATGGATAATCCACTCAGCGGAGCACTACAAATATCATTTGAAGATTACATTACAACAAAAGAATTTATTATTCAAACAAAACATGAAGTTTAAGGTTCAATCTTCAGCATAAAATTACAATAATACACTATCCAATGATTATGATTGAAGCCGTTCTATTGCGATTTCTGCAGATTCCTTTATGTCTGCATGTTCGTGTTCAAGAAAACTAGATATTATTGGTAAATAATCAGGATAACCCAAGGTTCCCAAAGCAAGAAGACTTTCATGGATAACAAATAAATTTGCATCCTTCTCTAACTCTTGGGCCAATGCCTCTGCAGCAATTATGGATGCAGTCTCACCAAGAGAAAATATGATCTCGTGTTTTACGATTGGGTCTGACTCCTGTTTCATCGCAGAAATCAGTTGAGTTATGGAGGATTCAGAACCCTCCTTCATCAATTTAAATGCAGCTTGAATTCTATGTTCAGCAGGTTTATGTAAATCCATGATAAGAGAATTATAGGATGATGTAAAATCTTCAATTGATTGTTGATTTTTTTTCATCTTCATTCTTTGAAGCGAAATTTCAGCAGTACATACAATATCGAGATTATTTGATTTTAATAAGTTTTGAAAATATTGTGCACCTTCACCTAGATTCGATAGAGCTAATGCAGCTTCATGAACAACAAAATCATTAGAATCTGTTTCTATTGCATGAATAAGTGATTTAATAGATTGAGGTGTTGAGATTTCACCTAGTGTATATGCGCATTCATGCCTAACGATTGGACTAGGATCGGTAAATAAACCCTGACTTAATAATTCTACAGCCAGCTCAATTTCTTCATTTTGTAATTGAAAACAAGCTTGAATCCTTCTCTCAGCAGATAATGATTGATCCAATAGTGGATGCATAGCAAATTAAAATAATTTTCTCACCTTTAATTTTTTATTATTTGGATTAATAGAAATCAATTACTTTCGATTATTTATCTAATAAAATACGCAAAACACTTTAATTTTTTAAATAGTTATTATCAAAGCAAGTTATGAGTAATAACCAAGGTTTAGATAGACAAGCGAGTGAATTTTTACTTACAGAATATGAAATACTCTCTGAATTGTTGTTAAAAAATGATGAAATTGGTGAGAATAGGTTGAAATTTTTTATGAGTTTCGTTACACTAGTTATGAGTAGCTTATTTCTATTATTGATGAATGCAACAAATAATACCTTCAATATCAGGGAAAATAATAATATATTTATTCTAGTAATTAATGTACTTTTATTTCTTCTTATAATAGGTTTACTCACATTAGTTAGATTAGTCAAACGAAATATAACAACTGATAGATATAAAAAAGGAATCTACAATGTAAAAGCAAAATTCAAAGAAGCATATCAAAAAGACCTTGGAGATTATTCCATCAACCCTACCAGACCACCCACCGAAAATACCCTTCAACACACTCTTCGACCAAGAAAAATTGTAGTTGGAGGTGTTGTTGATATTAATATTTTTTTGAATTCATTAATCATCTCTGCTATATTTGGTACATTTGGATTTGTAGGATTAGATTCTAATTACAGTATCAATCTATTAATTGGATTACTAATCACCTTGGGGATACAGTACACCTACACACTCTCAAAATATTACACCAATTATTCAGAATTAGTATTTAATAATAAACAAGCAAAATTAACCACACAACATCTAAGCATAATGAAAACACTGGGGTATATATTTACAATAATGTACGTTTTAATGTTGGGAATACTAATACTAAATATATTAGAGATTGATTCAATAACTAGAATATTAATAGGAATTATAGCTGGCGGATTATGGATAGCAACTGCAATTCTTGCTTTTCTCAGATATAATAAACTAAAAATTATAAATTTTGATTAATCGAAGTTTAATGAATATTCATTAACTAAAACGTTTAATTTATCCATTACAACAGTTAGTAAGTATAAGCGGGGGTCGCCCAGCCTGGTCAACGGCGCTAGGTTCAGATCCTAGTTTTTTAGAAATTCGTGGGTTCAAATCCCACCCCCCGCATATTTTACATATGTATTTACCGAGAACTTAATTTTTTCAGATACTATATATGTTTGTACTAATCAAAGCAGGTGAAATTCCCTTTATACTATTGTCTTTTCAATCTGATTTTATACATGATTTCTACGGATAAATTATGAACGGACGTTTTATGTCGGATATAATGAATGTTGATCCGGAGATTTATACTGTTTTATTGAACGAGTTAAATCGAGGAAGAGATGGTCTAGAGATGATTGCCTCAGAAAATTATGTTTCAAAAGCAGTATTACAGGCAGCGGGTTCAGTTCTTACTAATAAATATAGTGAAGGATATCCTTCCAAACGATATTATGGGGGAAATGAATTCATTGATATTGCAGAAAACTTGGCTATCGATAGAGCCAAACAATTATTTGGTGCAGAATATGTCAATGTACAACCACATGCGGGATCTCAAGCAAATATGGAGACATATTTTGCTTTACTTAACTTGGGAGATACCATATTAGGTATGAGTCTAGATCATGGTGGTCACTTAACACATGGACATAAAGTTAATTTTTCAGGTCAATTCTATAAATTTTCGTCTTATGGTGTTGATCCTGAGACAAAAATGCTTGACATGGATGTAGTTCGAAAAAGAGCTCTAGAAGAAAAACCAAAACTGATACTCGCAGGATTCTCAGCATATTCTAGAACATTAGATTTCAAGGCATTTAAAGAAATAGCAGATGAAGTAGGTGCCATCTTGATGGCGGATATTGCACATATTGCAGGTCTTGTTGCTGGAAAGGTTCATCCAGACCCTATACCATATTGTGACGTTGTAACAACCACTACACATAAAACACTCAGAGGTCCACGTGGTGCAATTATTATGGCAAAAGAAGCTCACGGTACAGCGATTAATAAAGCAGTGTTTCCAGGCATGCAGGGTGGACCATTGGAACATATTATCGCTGCAAAGGCAGTTTGCTTTAAGGAAGCACTCGATCCATCTTTTAAGGAATATGCTCAAAAAGTTATCAACAATGCAAAATTCTTAGCAGATTCTCTACTTGACCAAGATGCAGAGGTTATTTCAGGTGGTACAGACAATCATTTATTATTGATCGATATCTCAAAATATGGAATTGGTGGTAAAATTGCCGAAAAAACATTAGATGGCGTGGGTATTTTTACCAACAAAAATATGATTCCATTTGATCAAAGAACTCCGTTTGATCCATCAGGAATACGTATTGGAACTGCAGCTCTAACCACAAGAGGTTTAGGAAAAAATGAGATGATTGAAATAGGAGAATTGTTTGTACAAACGCTTGTAAACATTGAAAATAAGGAAAAATTACAAAAGATTAAAGAAAATGTCGCTGAAATATGCAATAACTATCCATTGTATCCGGAATTTGAGTATCTTAAGTAGTAGATAGAATATAAATAATTAATATATTATCCTCAATCAGCATTTGGTTTTAGAAAATAATACTTACGTAGAAGTAAATAAAAAGCATATTGTGTTAAAGAATAATATAGGGTCTCTCAGTATCAGATTTATCATCATTAAAAGTAAAATATGAAGGAACTACTATGCTATACAGTGAACGATTCGCCTCAGGATCATAGTCCCAGTTTCCAATTAATTCAGTTAAATATCTTATAATAAAATCAGGATATGCTTTCGGACTTGGAAGATTAACTACTTCAGAAAATGATAATACTTGTTTCATGAGCAAACCATCTGTTTGAAGTTCGTATGTTGCACGAATTAAATAATGGAGTCTTGGTGTGACATAATCCAATACGGAATGAATATCTTGATTTTGTAAACCATCATACCAAGTCGTTAATGCAGCTTTTCTTAGCACCAAATCTGTTGTTTCACTTGCATCCATTACTGCATCTAAAATATCCACATTTTTTGTTCCTTTCAATGATCTTAGAATGACAAACTGAAGATCATTTTCACTCACTGAAACTAAATCACCCAACCATGATTCTCTTGTCTGTAAATTTAGTTCTCCCATTACCTCAATTATTGCTAGTTTTTCTATTAATAATGAAGAATTGGTAAATAAACCATGAATGGACTCACTTATCTTTGAAATAATTGTAGATTCATTCTTATAACGTGAAATTATTTCTTTGATCGAAAATGAAGAAATATTACGAATTACCTGTGATTGATGTGATAATAATGGATACAAACGATCTAAGTCTCTTGTTGTACCCAGTTGACCTACAAAATGAATTCCAGTATATTTTAACGCTAGGTCATCTGAATTAAGCTTGCGTCTGCCCTGCCAAATCCAAAATTTCTTAGAAATAAAATTCATTGTAAGACCTCCTTTTGACGAATCAGATATCTAACAGCTCTGTGTTGAGGTTCTGTTAATTTATGGAGATTATCGTAATTAGCCACATCTAGTTTGCCATCTTCCTCTCTTTCTGTACTAATATACGCATCTCTTTTTCTGGTCACCTGTATTGCTCTTACCACTACAGGTAGATCATATGGACTACTAGGATATCTTTTATCTCTCTCGGAATCGACTACACCTAGATATGAAGCAACATGC
>Ga0224506_10001722_pt1 | contig 15470 bp, 15 predicted proteins | sample SF_Jan12_sed_USG_2_FD_169108 | JGI IMG/M metagenome (GOLD analysis project Ga0224506, IMG submission 169108) | Sediment microbial communities from San Francisco Bay, California, United States - SF_Jan12_sed_USGS_8_1 | ecosystem: Environmental > Aquatic > Marine > Sediment | place: USA... | reverse complement strand
AAAAACAGGGAAGATTCCCATTAGCAGGAAAATTAACAACTGCCTCAAGCATTGGACCTGGAAGAGGTATATCAAAAGTTCCTAGAACCCATGGTAAAAAGACTCACCATGCTTCAAGAGCAGCTATAGTCAACAGTACCAGAGGAGGACGTCTCTTCGCACCACCAACCACAGAAAAACGGATTATTGAAAAAATAAACAAGAAAGAACATAAAATAGCATTGCGTTCTGCCGTTTCTGCAACTGCAAACAAAGATATTGTGAGCAAAAGAGGTCATAAAGTAGAGAAAGTTGCCAATTTTCCAGTTATCATTGAGGATAATTTTGATGAATTAGAAAAATCAAAACAAGTCATTGAAGTCTTAACTAACCTCGGTTTGGATCAAGAAATAGATAGAACATCCAAGAGAAAAATTAGACCTGGAAAAGGAAAGTATAGAGGTCGAAAATATCGTACCAAAGTTGGTCCTTTACTTGTAGTTGGAAATGAAAGCAAAGTACTTCAATCAGGTAAGAATATTCTCGGTGTAGAAGTTTGTAAGGTAAATGAATTATCTGTTGAAAAATTAGCACCAGGAACTGATGCAGGAAGAATAACAATTTGGACTGAAAGTGCTATTAAATTACTTGAGGAGTGGTAATAAACAATGAAAAACTATGAAGTAATTTTAAAACCGGTTATAACTGAATCAGTATATGACATGATTGAAATACAAAATAAAATTGTATTTGAAGTTGCTAAAGATGCAAATAAGCCAAGAATCAAAAAAGCAGTAGAAGAATTATACAATGTAAGAGTGGTTAAAGTTAACACACTTATTACACCCCTAGGTATCAAAAGGGCAATATGTACCTTAGCGAATGAATATTCTGCTGGAGACTTAGCTACTGAGTTGAATTTATTTGGATAAGTGATGAAAAATGGGTAAAAGAATAATATCTCAAAAAAGAGGTCACGGATCACCAGTTTATAGAGCAGCTGGACACAAAAGAATCTCACCTATTAAGTATAGAAAGATTTCAAAGGAAGAATATAATGATTCATTTTATGCAGAAATATTAGATTTATATCATGAACCTGGAAGAGGAGCTCCATTAGCAAAAATTAAATTTTTCGATGGATACCAAACATATATTCTTCCAGCAGAAGGTGTAACGGTAGGTAATAAAATCTATTATGGTGCAACTGCGGAGATTAAGGCAGGTAATGTATTACCATTAGTCGCAATTCCTATAAGAACTCCAGTTTTTAATCTTGAATTAAGAAAAGGAGACGGAGGAAAATTAGTTAGAACAGGTGGAGCATCTGCAATAATTGATTCAAAAAATGATAAATTTGCAATAATAAAACTACCTAGTGGAAAGTTCAAAAAGCTTCCACTCGAATGTAGAGCAACAGTTGGAATTGTTGCTGGTGGAGGTCGAGTAACAAAGCCATTCCTCAAAGCAGGTACAAAATCACATGCAAGAAAAGCCAAAGGATTACGTTATCCCAAGGTAAGAGGTGTAGCTATGCCTGTTGCATTCCATCCACACGGTGGTGGATCACATCAAAGTCCCCACAAACCTACTACAATTAGTAGAAATGCACCACCAGGTAGAAAGGTTGGTTTGATTGCAGCTCGAAGAACTGGTTTCAAACGAGGAAGACAAGCTATTGATAAAAACTCTAAAAAAGACCTTTAAAATAACATAAAACAAATCTATCTTTTGAAAAATTTAGCTTAAATTATAATAAAATAATAACATCAATTTAATTTTTTAATTTAGCGTAATTATTATTTAATTGAAGCGAATTCAACTGTTATTATAATAATATATAGTAACTAAAATGAGATATTCAATATAGAGCTAGTAAAAGAAGCAGCAGGAGATCCCATTTGGGTAACAATGATTGTTTGTGAGTCAACTAGCTCATCTTTATTACCATAATGAATGATATCCTATAGTTAGAATGTATTGGTAATAAAAGCGAACTTAAAATTATAGTAATTCAAAGAGGTATTAGATAGATGATTTCAAGCAACACACCTAGAATTAGAGTAGTTATTGCAAAACCCGGATTAGATGGGCATGATCGAGGTGCAAAAGTAGTTGCACAAGCATTACGTGATGCAGGAATGGAGGTTATCTATACAGGACTGCATCAATCTCCAGAAAGTATTGTAGAAATAGCCATACAAGAAGATGCTAATGCAATCGGATTATCTGTTTTATCAGGAGCACATAACTATTTATTCATGAGAGTGCTTGAACTATTGATTCAAAAACAAGCAGAAGATATTATTGTTTTTGGTGGAGGTATTATTCCTGATGAAGATGCATCAATGTTAAAAGAAAAAGGAGTAAAAGGCATATTTGGACCAGGAACTCCATTAAGTGAAGTTGTTGAATTTGTAAAAACTAACGTAAAACCAATAGTTGGATGATGATATGAAAGAAATAAAAAAAACATTATCAGGTATCGAAGTACCAAATTTAATTGAAAATCATGAAGTAATAGATAATTCAAATCCAGGAGAATTTCCATACACAAGAGGTGTGTATCCAACAATGTATCGGGGAAGAACCTGGACTATGAGACAATATTCGGGATTTTCAACTGCTAAAGAAACAAACAATCGATTTCAACTTTTATTAAAACGAGGTCAAACAGGCCTATCTGTTGCATTTGATTTACCAACCCAGATGGGATACGATTCAGATGATCCATTTGTTAAGGGAGAAATTGGAAAAGTGGGTGTGGCAATAGATACTGTTGAGGATATGAAGATATTATTTAATAATATTAATCTCGGAGAAGTATCAACATCCATGACAATAAATGCACCTGCAATGATTTTATTAGCTATGTATATTGTTGTGGCCGAAGAAAATGGAATTAATCCAAAAGAATTAAGAGGAACTATTCAAAATGACATTTTAAAAGAGTATATTGCTAGAGGTACATATATATTCCCACCAGAGCCATCAATGAGATTAATCACAGATATTTTCTCATATTGTTCAGAATATCTACCAAAATTCAATACAATATCAATCTCGGGATATCACATCAGAGAAGCAGGATCTACAGCGATACAGGAATTAGCATTTACATTGACAAATGCACGTGAGTATGTCAGAGCAGCACTAAAAAGTGGCTTAGATATAGATAGTTTTGCAGATAGACTCTCATTTTTCTTTAATGCACATAATGATTTTTTTGAAGAAATAGCCAAATTTAGAGCTGCAAGAAGAATGTGGGCAAAAATGATGAAAGAAGATTTTTCTGCTAAAAACGAAAAATCAATGATGTTAAGATTCCATACTCAAACTGCCGGATCAACACTAACAGCACAACAACAGGAAAATAACATAGTTCGAGTTACCCTTCAAGCACTTTCAGCAGTTCTTGGAGGTACCCAATCTTTACATACAAATTCAAAAGATGAAGCATTAGCCCTACCTACTGATAACTCGGCAATAACTGCTTTAAGAACTCAACAGATCATTGCGACTGAGAGTGGAGTGATAAACACCACAGACCCATTAGGTGGTTCATTTTATGTGGAATGGTTAACTGATAAATTGGAAGAGGAATCATTGAAACTAATCAAAGAAATTGAAAATATTGGAGTAATTGAAGCGATTAATAAAGGGATTATTCAAAGTAAAATTCATGAATCAGCATATGTACATGAAAAACTATTGGAAAAACAAGAAAGAATTGTTGTGGGTGTAAATAAATATAAACAAGATGATCATACAAAACCAGAATTACTTAAAATAGATGATAGTATTGGAGATGCACAAATTGAGTTTCTAAATTCAATCAAAATAAATCGAGATAATAACGCGGTTTTAGAAAATCTAGACAGGTTAAAAGAAGCTGCTATAAAAAATGAGAATATATTTCCGTTTGTAATTGATTGTGTGAGATCAAGAGCAAGTATAGGTGAAATTTGTAGTAAATTACGAGAAGTATTTGGCAAATATCAACCACCCTCTTTCATTTAAAATTCACGAATTTGAGGATATCTTTGATAATACTAATAAAAAAAAATGTGAATTAAAAGTTATGACAAATTCGCTAGCTCATATAGCCATTGCAGTAGAAAATATTGAAAATGCAAAATCATTATTTGAATTGATTACTGGAGGTATCGCAAGTGAAAATCACCAAGTAGAATCTCAGAAAGTTAGTACATCTTTTATCAATTTTGGTGGTACAAGCATTGAATTACTTGAACCGGTAGGTGATGATACACCTATTTCAAAGTTTTTATCTCAAAAAGGAGGAGGAATTCATCATTTATGTATAGAAACAGATGAATTTGATAATTTAATTGAAAAAATCAAGAATACAGGCGTTAGAATACTAGGAGACCCATTTATCGGGGCTAAAAATAAAAGAGTGGTATTTTTTCATCCCAAGGATACTTTTAATGTACTAATTGAATTAGAAGAGAAGTAAATATATGAAATATCTAACTTTTATCACTGAACTTCATCGAAAATTACAGGAAACAGAAATTGATCCACATCAATGGGAAATACGTTCAATTCCAATTGTTGGATCAACCAATGATGAAGCAGATTATTTATTGAATTATTATGAAAAAGTTGTTATTCTATCTGAGACACAATCTCAAGGTAGAGGAAGACAAAAAAGAGAATGGGAATCTCCAATTGGTGGCATTTGGATGTCAATTGCGGTTAGAGAAATATTAGAAGTTCAAGAACTATCGACACCATTAATTCATGTAATCCATGAATTCCTATCAGAATTAGTAGAATGTGAGATTAAGTATCCAAATGATATTAAGATCAATGAATTGAAAGTTTGTGGTCTATTAGTGGAGGGCAAAGTAATTGACAATAAACTACAACAAATTGTGATAGGTATAGGTTTAAATGTATTTAACGAATTACCCCCAACAATCAGTAATATAGCGACAAAATTATCAGACCATTGTGATAATTTACCCGATTTACCAGTTATAGCAGCCAATTTGGCACTGAAAATAATCAGTTATTTAACTACTAACATTTTAAATCAGCAGGTATAAAAATATGAAACCTTTAATTAAATGGCCTGGTGGAAAAACAACAGAGTTAAACCGAATACTCACTCATATCCCAAATTTCAATAGATATTTTGAACCATTTTTCGGTGGAGGTGCAGTTTGTTTCAATCTTGAACCAAAAACAGCATTTGTTAATGATATAGACACACCTTTGATAAATTTTTATAATTCGATTAAAACAAAATCAATTAAATTGGTTTCAGAATTATTAAAATTAAATACTGATTGGAATAATCTAAAAATTTTATCAAATAAACTTTCAGATGAGTTTGTTACTAATTTCACTGAATTGAAAAGAGATGAAATTAATCAATTTATTAATTCCTTAGAAATCGAGAATAGACAATCACAAGAAACAATTGATACATTATCAATGGTGGAGAGTAAGAAATTCACAGAAATTTTAATTCAATCAGTCCACTCTAAATCAAGAAGGATATTTGATCTTCAACTGAAACATAATAAAATATTTTCACCTGATGAGCTTTTCAACCACTTGGAAACAGCAGTTAAATCTGCGTATTATTTTTATTTGCGTGATGAAATATTTAATAAAAATCAACAGTTAAATCCAGCTGTATTTTATTTTATCAGAGAATTTTGTTATGGATCGATGTTTAGATTCAACGCAAATGGTCAATATAACATACCATATGGGGGTATTAATTATAATAATAAGGATATTACTAGCAAGATAGAAAAATTGCTGTCACCCGATACAGCATCAATCTTGGATAACATACAATTTTATAACTTAGATTTCATTGAGTTTTTATCACAATTCCAACTAAACTCAAATGATTTTATATTTTTAGACCCTCCTTATGATTCCACATTTAAAAATTATGGAAACAATGTATTCGATAAAAAAGACCAAATTAGATTATCAACATTCTTAACAAATTGTTCTGCAAACTGGTTATTAATTATACAAGGAAATGGTTTTGTCACAGATTTGTATAAGCAAGCACAGGTAAACGACCCAAATATCGAAATAATAAGATATGACAAGCAATATACATATAATGTACGAGGAAGAAATGAACGAGAAACCAGTCATTTATTGATTAAAAATTTTAAATAATAATGCCAAACTAAATCATTCCTAATCTTTTACTTTCCTATCTAAGTAGTAATCTAAATAATTAAATAGAATCTATTTATTTTGTACAAAATGAACAATGAAGAATTATCAAAGCAACAATTTGGTAAAGTAGCAGACAAGTATGTAACCTCACGAATTCATTCAGATAAAGAAGATTTAGATTTTATTGTATATTTTATCAATCCTAATAAAAGTTGGTCGATGTTAGATATTGCGACGGGTACTGGTCATCTAGCCCATAAATTAGCACCAGAGGTCTCAAAAGTAATAGCCTCGGATATCACTCAAGAAATGCTGACTAAAACAGCAGAAATAGCCATTGAAAAGAAAATTACAAATCTCTCTACTCAAAGTATCGACGCTCACGAAATACCATTTGAAGCAAATTCATTTGATTTAGTAACTTCAAGGATTGCACCACATCATTTTTCAGATATTAACAAAGCTATTAAAAATATGATTTCTGTTACAAAACAAGGAGGTTATATCTTTATTCAAGATACCAAGGCCCCAGAAGAAGCACAAGCAGCTAAGTTTATTAATAAAATTGAAAAATTAAGAGATAAATCTCATCTTCAAACATACAGTAAATTACAATGGATGAAGTTTTTTGAGGGTAATGACTGTACTATTGAAAAAATGCATGTTAAAACTAAAGTTTGGCCATTAGGATGGTGGACAGAAAGGATGAACACACCAGAGCAAGACATCAATGCTATTATTTCTTTAATCGAGGAAAATCACCATAAATATACCTCAGAAACTACCTATCACCAAGAAGAAAATGAATGGATAATTACAACACAAAACATCTATGTTTTAGCTCGAAAAAATTAATTTCATGATATTAATTGATAGTGTTCTCTCAAAAGATTTGTTTCATCAGAGATAAATTGGTTAATAATTAATTGTTGTGATTTGAATTTCTGTAAAGTATTTTTCTTGAATTCTTGATCTCTCTTATTTAATATATATTCAACAGCTGCCCCCTTTATTTTATCCCAAACCTGATATGCATACAAATTTAATTGCGATAAAGGTTTTCCATAATCGGGAAGAATCGGTTGTGTTACTTGCCAACAAATAATTTTAGCTATACGATTAACAGATTGATGATCTGGATGACGATCATAGTGATGAGGTATAAAAACAGAATCAGGTCGAATTTTTCTCAAATGATAGAATAGTAATTGATAACCACCTTTATCACCAGTAATAGTTTCCCAGCATTCATAATTATTTAATGACATATCGGGTAAATCAAAAAATACCACATTATTTTGATTGTGTGTGTATATCTCAATACATTCCCTTTTTCTTCGTTCAACTATTTCATTTTTATCGGATTCTCTTGTGTAACCTAATGAACCATCAGTAAATATGATAGTGTAGATTTCTTTATTCAAATTAATTAAATTTGAAATTAGACCACCGCAACCAATCAATGAATCGTCGTCATGAGCAGATATAAATAAAATTCGATCTCCTAGTAATTGAGTGTCAAGTTGTTGCATTGTTAAGTTGAGCTGCAAATCTAATATAAATTAATAAATTTAATGCGATAAAAATTGATGATAATATTCACAATAAAATTTGACAGATATTAATAAAGAGAAAATTAATGAAAATATAATATTTTATGATCAAATATGGGGTTAACAGCAATAATTTTTTTGACAGAGAGAACAAGTTTGAACATATGTCACCTCCACATGAGGAAAAATACAACATACTTGAGGAAAAAAACAAATTAGCTGAGCTTGGAGGAGGAATAAAACGAATAGAAAGTCAGCATGCGAAAGGTAAACAAACTGCAAGAGAAAGAATTGATAATTTATTAGATGCTGAATCATTTCAAGAAATGGATAAATTTGTTATTCATCGTACCGATGCATTTGGCTTAGATGCACAAAAAATTCTTGGAGATGGTGTTGTTACTGGGTATGGAACGATTGATGAACAACCAGTTTGTGTTTTTGCACAAGATTTCACTGTATTTGGAGGTTCACTCGGTGAAATGTATGCTAAAAAAATTTTGAAGATTATGGATTTAGCAATGAAAAATGGATGTCCTATTATTGGGTTAAATGATTCTGGAGGTGCAAGGATTCAAGAAGGTGTTGCATCACTTGCAGGCTATGGTGACATCTTTCATGCAAATGTCCAAGCATCGGGTGTAGTTCCTCAAATTTCCATTATAATGGGACCATGTGCAGGTGGTGCAGTATATTCCCCTGCAGTTACAGATTTCATAATTATGGTAGATAAAACTTCACATATGTTTATTACCGGACCTGAAGTAGTAAAAAGTGTTACCGGAGAAGAAATTTCATTTGATGATTTAGGAGGTTCTGAAACCCATTCTAAATTAAGTGGGGTTGCTCATTTTAGAGCAAGTTCTGAAGAGAAAGCATTTGCTATTGTTCACAAATTATTAGAATACATACCACAGAATAATTTAGAATTTTCGGAAAAAAGAGAAGCTACAGATCCACAGATTACTAAAGAAGATTTAAGGAAACTCCTTCCTGAAAAATCCACTCAAGCTTATGACGTTCGCAGTGTAATTAAAGCGATAATAGATAAAGATAGTTTTTTTGAGGTGCAAGAAGAATTTGCAAGCAACATAGTTGTTGGTTTTGGTTTTCTTGGAGGTCGATCAATAGGCATTGTAGCCAATCAACCAATCGTAATGGCAGGAGTACTGGATATCGATGCTTCTGATAAAGCAGCTAGATTTATTAGATTTTGTGATGCTTTCAATATTGCCTTAATATCTTTTGTAGATGTTCCGGGATTTCTACCAGGATCAGAACAGGAACACAGAGGAATAATTAGACATGGTGCAAAACTATTATTTGCATATTCAGAGGCAACAGTTCCAAAGCTAACAGTAATATTACGAAAAGATTATGGTGGTGCATATGACGTTATGTGTAGTCGTCATGTTGGTGCAGACCATGTATTTGCGTGGCCTACTGCAGAAATTGCAGTCATGGGTTCAGATGGTGCAGTAAATATTATTTACCGAAAGGAGCTGGCAAAATCAGAAAAACCACAAGAAGAAAGAGAAAAATTTGTTCTTGAATATCAAGATAGATTTGGAAATCCATATGTCGCAGCTCAACTTGGATTGATAGATTCAGTTATATTTCCAGAAGAAACCAGACAGTCATTAATTAAAGCAATTATTCAGACTGAAAATAAAAGAATCCAACGAGCTCCTCGAAAGCATGGAAACATGCCATTATAATTTATTTTGCTTTAAAATTAGCAGGACGTTTTTCTAGAAACGCCTTCATACCTTCCCTTAGGTCTTCTGATTGAAAACATTCTACAGCATTATTTAATTCAACTTCCAAACCTGCACGTAATGGTTCATTCAAAGAATATTCAATTGACTTCTTTGCTGCTCTTAAAGCAAGAGGACCATTATTAGTGATCATTTTTAATAAATTCAAGGTTTCTTCATCCAATTTTTCTTTTTCAACTGCTTTAATTAATATTCCATATTTCCTAGCATCTTCTGCAGTTAATCTAACTCCAGTTAGGATCATATAACGTGCAACACTCTGACCGACAATTCGAGGCAGTCTTTGGGTACCACCTGCTGCAGGTATTAGACCTAAGCTCACCTCTGGAAGTCCCAAATAAGCACCATGTACACCAATTCGAATATCACAAGCTAAAGCTAATTCCAAACCCCCACCAAGTGCATGACCATTTATTTTTGCAATCACAGGAATTGGAAGTGCTTCTATTCTATTTAAAACTTGATTTGCACTAAACAGAAAATTTCTAGCCTCTGCAGGAGAATGGTTGACCATTTGAGCGATATCAGCCCCTGCCATAAATGCCCGATCACCACCTCCAGTTATTACAAGTGCCCTTAACTCCTTTCCTCTAATCTCAATATCGCTGATTGCAAGTTCTAGATCTCTAACAACTTGGGTATTCAATGCATTAAGTGATTCAGGACGATTTATTGTTATTGTAACAGCTTTCTCGATTGGTTTGTCATACTCAACATTAATTACCTTATAATTATTCACCATAAATAGGTAAATTTCTTTCTTCATAAAAAATACTATCTTGGAGTAAGAAATTAAATGATTGATTTTGCCTACTTATTGGAATTATGTCCAAATTAACGATATTTACACGGTTTAATATCAATTATTAAGGAGTATTATAATAAAATCTTAGTATTTAAAATTAAAATCAATTCTATGAGTTCTATTAATAAAGTAGCAGTAATAGGTGCAGGTCAAATGGGAGCTGGAATTGCTTTAGTAATTGCGATCAAAGGATACAATGTAATTCTCAATGATATTAGTCAAGATTTCATTTTAAATGGGTTAGAAAAGAATAAACAATGGTTAAATCGTCAGGTAGAAAAAAATAAAATGACTCAAGAAGAGGTTAATGATATTATAGCAAGAATGAAGGGTGAGATCGATTTACCAACAGCAGTGCAAGATGTAGATTTAGTAATTGAGGCTATTATTGAAAATATGGAAATTAAAAATAAAACTTGGAAAATTATAGGATCAAACGCTCCAGATCATGCGATTTTTGGTTCAAATACATCTTCTTTATCTATAACAGAAATGGCCAAAGCGAGTGATCGACCTACTGAATTTTTAGGTATTCATTTTTTCAACCCACCAGTGATTATGAATATCATTGAGTTCATAAAGGGTTATGATACATCTGAAAGTACACTTGAAAAAGCAATAAGTTTTGGAAAGAGTCTAGACATGAACACTGTTATTGCAAATGAATCACCGGGATTTATTGTCAATCGTTTACTAATTCCTCAGCTAAATGAGGCGTATTATGCATTACAAGAAGGTGTTGCAACAGTAGAAGATATAGATATTGCAATGAAAATAGGTTTAAATCACCCAATGGGTCCATTAAAATTATCAGATTTTATAGGCTTAGATACTATTTTATTTATTGCGGAATATTTACACCAAGAACTCGGTGAAAAATTTAGACCCTGTCCTTTGTTGAAAAAAATGGTAAAATCAGGTAAACTAGGCGTAAAAACCGGTGAAGGATTTTACAAATATTAATCAGTTAAGTTTAACATTGCTCCATCAATAATATTTAAGGTACTATCTCTAATATTTTCTTTGTAAATTCTTTCTGTTGCGGTGTCAAATGGAGTGTGAGCCCGAGTATTTAATAACTGACCGGTACGCATGTGGAGAGTCCTTCTCTGGAAAGATTCTGTTTTAATTTGCGTCCGACGATCAACTATTGAACTTGAAATAATTTTTGTTTTACCTATCGTTCCTACCAATCTATCTTCATTACCATCCATACATATAATAAATCGATCCTCCTCAGATGTAACAAATAAAACCTCAGTTGGTATAATCTGATGATCATCACTAAAATAATTATTAGCTGCAGCCTCTATCACTTTATCTAGTCCATCTAGTAGAGTGTTTATTTCTTTATAATCGATAAAATTATGATTTGTTAAAAATGAGGTTTTATTTGCTTGAAAATCAGATTCCATAGCACCAATGATTTCATAATCACTTTCACGAATTGTATCAAATATCTCAAATAGACCTAGATCACCTAGAGCATTAATGCCTATTGCTTCACAGATAAACGTGGGTAGTTCAGTACTAATTACCTCCTTTTTCTCTCTTTTTTTAACGACCTTTTGTTTAACTGTTTGTTTTACCTTTGTTTTTGATTTCGCTTTAGTTGATCCATCAGTTGAAGTACTTGTTTTTCCACCTCCAAATAGTGATTTAATTTTTCCAAAGAAACCACCACTAGATTTCATTACTGGAATATCCTTAGTCTCTACTTCCTCAACCTCAACTTCTTGCTCAACTTCTTCCTCTACTTCGTGATTCTCAAAAGTTGATTTTGTTATGCTTTTTGAAAAATTATCAATAAGAGTCCATCCAGTTCTTTCCATGCCTCTTTGATGAAGTAAAGAAATCGTCTCTGTTACATTAATTTCATCTGCTACAGTTTTAAACATAATTAATGGTTTACCTTCGATAAATGGATTTCTAATTAAAATGATATTTTTATCACCTTTATGTATTCTACCTCTCATATATAATAACTTTCTACTTTCATCACCTGAAGCTAATAATTCAATAAGTGGTTTTAAAACATCAATTTCTTTATTTGATACAAATCGACGATCACAACGAAATGTGGAAATTAATGGTAGTTTACCTAAGTTATTTACATAGAATATTTGTGAATCACCAATATTTGGTATAACTACATTATCATTTCTCTCAACTACATTTTTTTGTGCATATTCATTTAGAAATTCCCAAAGCACGGGTACCATTTTTTCTAGATCGTAATTTTGAGGTATATTATGATATTTTTTTAATTCTTTATCTGGAAATTCTCGCAACAATGCTGAAGATAGGATTGCTAATTCCCAATGGCTACTCCCTTCACCAAGTATTTCTTGACATTTTTCAAGATATGGTGCAAGTAAGAAATCCTTAATCATTAACAAGCTAGTTCCTCTTTCAGCACCTCTTCCTGCTAAATATGCGTCATTTCTACGAATATGAGTTCCTGTTTTTTGGGATAAATAGAAAATTCTCATTAATTTATCTGTAGAATCAGTTCTCTTCAATCCTTCCACGAATGAATTAATTATTGATTTTCGTCGATCTTCATCAGTAAAACCAGATGGAACTTCAGAAGAAGTAACAATGTAATCAGAGATAAATAATGCCCTTGCAGCATCCAATACATCCTCTAATCCATTCTTTTGTGCAAATTCAATGAGATCCTTATTAGTTGATTCATATCTTTTTAACCTTGATTCTATATCATATTCATTATCAATCTCATTATAATCATCTAAGATTAATTGTAAATTGGGTGTACTGATTTGCATATTATCTCCTTTGCATACAATTTAACTCTTTGATGTTGATAAATTTTCTGAGATTTACACCTTTTATTGATATGTTATCATTAAATTACAGAGAGTTTCAAGGGGTTGTTCTTTTCAGATGAATTTCTGCTTGTTCAATCCGATTACCTTCCATTTTATTAACAGTGAATATCATTTTATTTTTCTTGCCCTCATGCACAAAAGATGTTCCCTCTTCAGGAATTGTTTCAAGATGTTCTAGAATGAAACCTCCAATAGTAACAGAGTCTTCTGCAGTCAATTTACAACTAAATACTCTATTAAAAATGTCTAAATTCATTCTTCCGTCAACTAGATATTTATTTGGCGTGATTTTTGTCAATAGATCTACAGAATTAATGTCGAACTCATCATCAATCGGACCTACAATAGCCTCAATAAGGTCTTCAATTGTAACAATGCCTTCAACTGCACCATATTCATCTACAACAACTGCAACTTGTAACTTCTCTTTTTGTAATTTTCTAAGGAGATCGTACAATCTCATTTCCTCATGGATTATTGAAACAGAACGAATAATATCCTTTATTTTAAATGATGGTTCTTGATATTCACTAACCAATATATCCTTGATGTGAATAAATCCCTTAATTTTATCTAGATTTCCATCAAATAAAGGAAATCGAGAATATCCTGTAGATTTTGCCTGAGATATAATTGTATCAACAGATGTATTCCAATCAAAAGCAACAATTTCATATCTAGGTGTAAAAATTTCATTGACTGTTTTATCTGAAAACTCGAAAACTTGATTCATTAAAATGACATCTGATTCCTCAATTTCACCCTCTTTCTGACTTTGAGCAATCAACATTTTTAGTTCATCCTCGGAGTACACTCTAACGTACACTTCTTTAATTGATTTAAATCGTATCAATCGTAAAACCATAAAAGCAAGTCCACGCATTAAAATTGTTAATGGTTTAAACAAAATTGAAATGTAGTAATGAAAAGGAGCTACAAATATAGCGATTGGTTCTATGGATTCAAATGCAATTATTTTTGGAGTAATTTCCGCTAAAACCGTCTGACTAGTTACGATTATTATAAAACTGAAGAATATAGACAATCCCATAACCAACCCGCCAATTTTGATGAATCCCAGTACAGACAATAAAGAATTGTATAGAACAGGATAGATAATAATTCCCATTGTAATTGTAGAAGCTGTTATCCCTATTTGTGCACTTGTTATATAAAAATTCAAGTCATCTAAAATTTTCTCTAATTTTTTAACTCCCCATGTATTTTTTTCATAATATGGTTCTAGTCTATTCTTACGTACTCTTAGTAATGAAAATTCAGCGGTAACAAAAAAACCATTTATCAAAATAAGAAGAATGGTAGCCAGTATATAGGTCAGGATTGTTAAAATTATCCCATGATTCATTGATATAAACTATTCTCCGAAATCCTTTATATTCATATTTTAATTCAATACTATAAAATTTATTTTACTCTGAAATTATATTTTCTCATCAATGAATAAAAAATTATACCTAAAATCAAATCAATTGAAATTTTCACAATAATTCTTATTTATCTATTTGTAAATCCCAAAAACTAAATTGAATTTGAAAATTAGTAATTTGTGGACGTTTATAAAGATGATTTGGTTTTCTTTTCTAAAAAGGAGTCAAATACCTTCATTATAATTGGAGAAACCATTTTGGGTATACCAAAAAGTGAATTAGGAACGGATTATATCTACGCAGGAGATAGATATTGTATTACGTTAGATAAGCACCTCCATAGGAGTATTCATCTCTTACTTTATTTAGTCAATTCATTTCTTATGTGTTTAATAATTGGTCGTAATTTTGGTGGATTATCAAAAATGAGTATCGAGAAGAGAAAGAAGTATCTAAACAGATGGAAAAATAATAAAATTCCATTATTTAGGACTTCATTTGTTACCTTAAAAGCACTATCTGGTTGGTCGATATATTCACTTGAAAAAACTTGGGAAGAAATAAAATACCCAGGTTCACCAATTGGTAGAGAGGATAAAATCCCAACACTCTTATATGGAAAACACCCTTGGAGAAGACCTCAATGATTTATACTGCAGAAAATTTACCTAAGACATTTGAGTTTAATGTTGATATTTGTATAATTGGAAGTGGTGCTGGTGGTTCTGTAGTCGCTGCAAAAATGTGTTCACAAGGATATAACGTACTTATTTTAGAAGAAGGATTATATCTAAAAAATGATGATTTTAAGCACAAGGACAACGAAGCAATTCCTCGATTATATCGTAATTCCGCGGGTTTTGCTACTGATGACATGAGTTTACGAATCCTGCAAGGTAAAGTTTGGGGTGGTTCTACTACAATTAATTGGATGACAT